>Ga0247742_10000633_pt1 | contig 27520 bp, 44 predicted proteins | sample UWRJL208509C2_FD_180944 | JGI IMG/M metagenome (GOLD analysis project Ga0247742, IMG submission 180944) | Plant litter microbial communities from Arlington Agricultural Research Station in Wisconsin, United States - UWRJ-L208-509C-2 | ecosystem: Environmental > Terrestrial > Plant litter >...
ATTCTGAAGCTGAGGGAGATTAGAGGTGAGGAGGACACCACGACCCATGGTTGAGCAGATGAAGGTGGTCAAAATATTATCGCCTTCCAAAAAAAGTGGCTTACCTAAGCCAGGACAACCATGCTGACTGTGTTACTTCTTGCCCACAGCTTGCGCATTACTTTTTAGATGCTCGACGAGTCATGTCCACCATGCTTGACACCTACGACATGCAAATGGTTGACTATCAAACCGATCTCGACATCCAGATGCACCCATCCTCATCAGACCAGTGGTTTCAAGACGGAGCAAAAATGGAGGAAGACATGGAGGCAGAGCACTACTCAAATTTGAAAACGGATGGTTCCTCTCCAATGCACGGTCACGACAAGGACGATGTGACGATAGAGGTTGATATGGATGATCACCAACATGCAGAATACGACATGGTAGACGATGAAGAAATCCAAGACTCTGCACCAGACATTTTGGACGTGGAGGTCTATGACGCCTCTGTAGCACACTCACCAGCAATGCTCGCCTTCGAGCCAGAACTACCTGTGGATCCTACCTTCCATTCCGCCGCTGAACCACAACTCACGACCGATACTTCTGCTCTTGGCAAAGACTCGTTAGCGGTCCCTGACTTCCAGCGTTTGGACCCACAAGAGACACCCGCCTTTGTTGCTTCACTGCATAAAGGCTCGGACCTACCCCCACAAGCCGAAACGCATGACATTGTGCCCCTCTACACAGCTGAAGTAGACCTCCCTCGACGCTCTGATGCATCTTTCGCCGGCGTGCATGAACACCAACCCGCAGATAACTCCTCAGAGGAACATGCTTTGGCCCCTGAAACCACTGTGCCACATCCTTTTGACCGCACGGACTTAAATACTGTCCAGGAAGTCTCAGACCACCAAGAGCTCGTCGACAACTCTCAACCGTCCGCTTCAGCTGCACATGACGACGACCCTTCAGCCGCTGAAGAAACGAATGACGCCGAGGCCCCTGGCACTCACGCAGAGACAACGTCCTCTGGCGATCCCCATGAAATTTCTGATGGGGTTTATATTGATCCTCCGCCTCCCGTGTTGCTGTCAATTGGTTCAGACGACGTCACTCATCATCTTTCTCTCTTCAATGAATTCACAGAATGGTCTTTGCTTTCAGCGGAACGAGCCGCTGACAATCCTGCCGTACATCGTGTACTTCTCCAGCATCTACCGACCTTGTACTATGAGCCCATATCCACAGTCTTTGAAGCTTTACGACAGGAAGATATCATCCAGACCATTCTCAACGCATCCGAGGCTGAGCTGATCCTGGATATCATTGATCTCGGTTTGACCATATCTGAGGTATGGTGGCGTAATTTTGAGCAAAGTTCTGTAATTGATTTTCACTCTTATCCAGGATAACGTGTATGCGCGCGAAGTCACCCTACACGATCTCAACGTTCTCCATGATACGTCTGGAATCGGCGGACCACTTCGAGCCCGATTATATGCTCCCTCTATTCGATTTATTGTCCGATACCAGCAACTACAAGAACACGTAAGTCAGCTTCATCTGGAGCAACCACCTCTTGCCCTGGTCCAGGAGGCGCCTGAGCACTCTCATGAAGGTTAGCTTTAAACTAAAATACGCTGCGCAACGCTCTAATGTGTACTCTTTAGAATTCCCTGACTCTGAGGAAAGATCGACTAATCGAGATCGTATTGACGAAACGGCCATTTCTGCAGATATTGTACCTAGACCAAGCGATCTTACCGTAGCCACATTGGCGGGAGATCGAGTCTCCGATCTACCTGCTGCGGATGTTTTACAAGTCAACCACGATCAGCAACCCGCGGACAAGGAAGAACATCCAGAGGATGGGGATGGAGAAGATGACCAATACGAGGTTGACGAGGCACAACACATTGGCAAAGAACTGCGAGACGAAGAGGGGCAAGGTGAAGCAGAGGGCGCCGATACCTCAAATGCTCAACAAAACGAGCACCACTCGGCATTACAGGATCAAACCCAAAATTTTAATGCCGACCATACAGAAGACCAATATCCCAAGAACACAAACTCGACGATTGATGACCAGTCGACCTCTGATGCTGATCACCAAGATGCAAACTCCGCGTCCAATGATCCCGAGAGTGCCGTTATCGGACTCGATGCTCTCGAGGTGCAAGACGATGAAAACTCGTACGGTGACGAAGCCGATGAGAATTATAGCTCTGAAAACACTATTGACGAACCGACGCTGGTGCCAGAAGTAGGTCAGGAGCATGTGAGCGAAGAACAAGATGAATTGCGGAGTGTACACGACGTTGGCGATGAGTACGACGAAATCGAGGTGATTGAAGGGGTGGTAGAAACGGGAGGCGCATCAGAGGAGATAGTCTCCTCTGAGGACGCAGAACTGGATGGACATAATGACGATTCTAACGCAGGGGCAGAAACTACTGGGGAATCATACGAACATGGTAAGGTTTCACACAATCGCGAATGGCTGCATTCTGATCATGTCAGAACCCTCACCAGACCACAATGAAGATTTGCTGTCTGAACTGCAATCACAACACCCTGGTGACCTTGAAACAACTCTTGAAGACGATGTAGATGCCATTTCTGGTGGGCACGTCCTCTTTCTAAAGATTGACAATGGCTGATTTAGTTGCAATTTTAGCAAACAATCCTTACAATCAAGCTGAGCAGCATGGTATCGAAGAATTCCATGAGGATTTGCCAGAACTTCCCACAGAACCAATATCTTTTGACGACGAGAATTGGGAGGAAGAACTTGACGGAGAAGGCGAACCAGATACGACATGGGACGAAGATGAAAACGAAAAAGCACTTTCCACTTCGAATCAAAGCTCAGCGACACTGTCTAGCAGAGCCTCGAAGCGGAGTTTTGATGAACTTGAGTCAGGTGGTGAGGGCTATGACGAAGAAGAAGGGCAATGGGACCCTCCGAGTTCACCAGGTAAGAACAAGTCGTTTCTTCATATATCTTGTATGCTGAACTCTTTCAACTCTGCGTAGATCCAAAGCGTTCGCGGACTGAGTAATGCTGGAATGCAGAGAACATCGGCTCGCATTCCACTCATGCTGGATTTTCTTGCAAACAATACATCAGGTCAAGTTTTGGTTAAGTTATTATGTTTATATTGTGCCCTCCATTGTGTTTTTTTTTCGCCTTCATTCATTCGTTTTCCCTACTAACCTTCACAGATCATTGACGCAAGACGCAGACGGAGCCGGCACATGGGTCTCACCCACCTCGATGACGAGCTGTAGATACAAGCATTTTACACCTGGCATTTTTACCTATCACTGCATCTCGCATACTTAGCTCTTTCCTACTATTGGTGGTTTCTACCCAACATTACTCAGACTGCCGTTGTCAAATAAAAGCATTTTCTGATCTGCCTTCGCTGCTTTGATTCTTGAGAGATGCGCGCTTGGCGGTTGCACGGACCGATCCTTCAAGCTTCAAGGTGACGATACACATGTTTAGGTATAGCTGCGGCAGTTGTAATTCTCCACTTCTACTTCTACTTCCCTCCAGAGTCGGGGCGGTGAACCGCATCGTCTTGTGAAGTCACACGAGCTCTGAGGTATGCCATGGACTCCAGTCTTGCACTCAGGCCGGTCATTAGTACAGTGATTATACTCACAAGTAGTAATAGATTTATCCATCTCTCAGGACTGCCTTGAACAAAGCTGGCAAGTGCCCACTGAAGGTCAACAAGATTTCAGGCGTTCGATGATAGCGTGTGTTCTCAACGAAAGATCCTACTTTATGTGGCTGCTTATCGGAGGACTCGAAAAATCACAGAATATTTAGAGATATACAGATTATGTATGAAGATAAGTTCGACGAGATATACAAGACATGGTAAAAGATGATAACATAGAGGCGAAATAGGATAAATGATAACCGTACAGATCCAGGGGTCATATGCAAGGTAGCTCTACTCTTCAGCCAATAAATCGTTAACTTCGTCCTCCTCGTCTTCGGAATCATCCATGATTGAGTCGAATGGAATTTCACTGCCTGTCGATGTGCTAGTGTTTGCCGTGCTCTGAAGAAGAGCATCAGGATGGTCTTCCTCCTCCTTGACCGAGTCACGATTCCGTACCCTGCGGGTTGTAAATATTTTATACAAAGTAAAATGAGAAATGCGAACCTGGCTGCTTTCTTCTTGGATGGTGCGGGCGTTTTGCCAACGTCTTCATCGCTGTCTGAGCTTATATAGATGGGCTCCATCGGCTTTTTCGTGGCACTACAAGACGTACTCGATCATCAACATACGGTCGATTGAAAGCAACGAAAATGACATACGCTGCACGCTTGGGTAGAGTACGTTTTGGCGCTTCGGGTGTTGGACTACGTTTTGGCGTTGATTCATCATCATCATCTTCGTCGCCGTCCGTCGAAAAGCGTGCACGTCTAGCAGCATTGTCAGGTCTGTGTAGCGAGAATAATGATAATGAAACACACTTGGATGCACGTTTTCCTTTAGCCTTTCTGGAAGGAGGAGAACCAGGGCGACTGTCACCTTCAGTCGTCGCGCTGATAATGCTGTCAGATCGTCTTGAAGATATTATTAGCTTGAGTCCAAGAGGGCAGGACAGCGGCTTACCGTTTGCGACCCTTCTTCGGAGGATCGATTTCAATGTATTCATCATCGTCCAAGGGGATGATGCTATCCAGCCATTCGAATAGTTCATTGAGTTCCTCAAACTTCCTGAACTCCTCCTCACTGAACTGCTCCAGCTGTTTTTCATACTTTTTACTGATCGCTGCTTCAAATTTTGCAAGGGCTGTTTTACAACTTGTATCTTTCGGCGGGCGGCGCTGTTATGGAGATCGGTCAGTTTCACAGGTTAGCGGGTGTGGTAACAGACTGACTGAGCAAAGATTGACAATAAGCAACTTGATTGAGCAGATTTTATAGTCGTCCACTGTGTCAGGCAAATAAAGTTTATTGAGGAGTTGGCATAGAACTCGCTTGTCAACCTCTAATATCACGTGAGAAGCAGAAAGGAGCACATCGTTTGGAAATGCCTACTTTCGATGTTGACTTTTAGATCCTTTTCAAACAGAGTTCTCAGAATGTCTTGAGCCAAATCCAAATGAACTGATTCATCAGCTGAGCCGTCGTCTTGATTCCCCCTTGCTTTGCTGAAATTAACATCAGTGTCAACATAACAGGAGTCAAGCATAACAAGAACTGACATAGCGCTAGACAAACGCTGAGGGTCTGTCCAATCGGCAAACATGGCGGCGACTTGTAATGAGCCAACGATATCGTCTTCCTCATCAGAATCTTGGGCTTCTTTTCGATCTTGGCAAATGTCGAGGAAGATATGTATAAATATCTAACCAAATCGTGAATGAGGATCAATCCACGTGTAGCAGTTCGAGACTCACTTCACGCATGCGCTTCTGGTTCGCAGGGGATGAATGACTGTAGGCAGGCAAAAAATAAGCTAGACACTGCCGCAATTCTTGATTATCAGCTGTCGATGGGGATATGTAGGCCTTTATCAGATTTTTGATCACCTGCGAAAGAGGAGCAAGTTAGTGGTCGAACTTATATCAGGAAACTCGCTTACATTAACGTCTGTGATCATGCCCGAGAAGACCAGCTTCGTTGTACCCTTGCAAAATATAGCTTTTACGGCTGCATCCTGCTCCTTCTCGATATTACTCATCAGGAAAGCTGTAAGACCTTCCAACTACAGCGGATCAGAGCTTGTTGGATAGCGTTCGTGGTAAGGACACCTACGCTATTGACATCGTTCTTGAACATTGCATTCTCATGCACCATCAAAATGTCGAATAGAGATTTTGCGAGAATGATTTTGATCGAGGTCGGTGATGCAGACATCCTCGTCATGAAGCTGTTGATAGTGAGGAGAGCTAGTTTCTGGGGTGTGTGTCAACAACTACTGGACTAAGAAACTTGGTCACAAGAACGGACCCTGGCGATGAGGCAACATAACCCAAGACATTTCAACCCGAGTTCTCGAAACTTGGCCTCCGGTCTCTGGACTGAGGGCAGAATCAATTCCCTAATGACACCCTCAAGGGTCGAGTTTTCTTCGAAAGTCTAGAAGTGGAAAGTCAGTTTCGAAGCGAGTGTAACTATTGGGGAGTATGCTTACGCCATTGACTCGTTCGAGCGTACCTATACAGAGTTGGAGGCATCGCAAGTCGACTTGGTCAACATGTTTTCTTTGTTCTGGAGTCAGCTCCTCGAGTGGCTTTCTGGCGGGCTTAGGCTTCGGTTGGGTGGCCTCAAAGCTTGCATCGGGATCTGCTTCTTGCTGCATTCGGCAATGAGTTGGGCAAACTTTCGAATCAAATAGGAACTTACAGCGGGTTCCTCGTCATCATCACCATACGCAGCATCACGAAGTTCTTGAACAGTCTCGACAATCAAGCGAATAAGGTCTCGTTCGGTCGCGGATAAGGTTCTCATCACATCGAGAGAAGGCTCCATCAAGCTGATGGGGAGCGTTTCGCTCCTCAACAGATTTCCTGTAGAGGCTGAGTGGAGAGAAAAGTAGAAGTAGGAAACGACTCACGAACTAGTTGGAACATCCCTCTCCTTCCAATCTCATCCGAGTAGTCGAGATTAACCGCAAGTTTAAGAAGTTCGGCCATAACAAGCTCTTTGTTGTCTCTCTCAATTTGTTCATCGACATCGAGTTCAGCACTTGATGGCAAGAAATCTGGGTCGCCAAAGAGAGTGTTATACGAGTCCTGAATGAGAATCGCAATTCGAGTTACGACGGGTAGTGCTGCTTCAAGTCGGGCGTCGTCTTTCGTTTCCTTGCAGTGGTCCACAAAAACGCGTGCCAAAAAAGCTTTTTCAGGAGTGAGATCTCCCCAGTACTGATCTAGTATGAGTCATCAGCACGATTACACTGCATCGGAAAGATTCAGGTCACCATCAAATTCAATGTTCTCGAAGACTTCGGCCTTTGCTTTAAAGACGCTGAGTAGGGCATCAACGGCGACGTCCATTCCGTGTTGAAGATCAAACAGCGTCAAAAAGGAAACTACGCCATCCTCAATCCTCTCTTTCGGTAGTTCGTTCGGCTTGATGTCAACACTCTCGTCCTTGACAATAGCGGCATCGACCCAGGTAGCCATGAGATTAGCTGCAATGGCTCGCACTACAGCTTCGCGATCACCTAGGCCATTCCGCACAATAAACTCCCTATGGGCCACACTCAGGGCACGAGGATGGGTGACGCCTAAGTATCCCTCGCCGTCGTCTTCCTTCTCTATAACATGTCGGCTCAAAACCTCATAAACCAACTTCCTCATTGAGGTGTCTGTGTCCCGGGATCGGTCTAGAATGATCGGTAGGGTGTCTTCGTTCATAGGAATATTCATTAGGACGGCACGTCGCACTTCACTGAATAAATATTATGTTGAAGTAGTTTGTAGATATTCTGGGGGGACTTACACAGATAGATCATATGCCATGGTAGTCAAAAGAATGGATTGCATGGACTCCTCCCCGTTGAGGTCATCGGGGTCTTCAGAGGTGGATAGCTTAGCAAGAGATAGTGCAACTTGCAGGCGCACTGTCGACTCTTTGTCATTCAAGCGATCGATAAGTGCGGCGCGAAGATCTCTATATGTGTCTTCACTGCAGAAACTGATGTTTGAGATTTGCAAGGTAAAAAAAAGGAGCAGTCACGTACTCAATCTCCCCAAGATGGGACACAGTTTCAGAAAGAGTAAAAAACACCCTATATCTGACAGTCTTGTCTCTTGCCACAAACCCCCCCTGTAACCAGTTAAGCAGCCGCACAGTAAACCTATACTCGGGGCACTCTTCCTCATCATCGTGTCCTTGTACACGCTTTTCAGCAGCTGAAAGAATTAGTCTTAAAACATAAATGAGGGCAGATGTGTGCCAACCTTTCTCGTTTATGAACTTGATGTAGCCACCAACGAATTTGACAATGCGGTCTCCGGAAGCTTCTCCTTTCTTGAGGGGTATGACACGAGCGAAGAGTATTAAAAATGTATCTTGAAATTTGCGTTCCCCGATAATCCGAATACTCTTTTTAAGTGGCTCGGTCCATTTAGCAAGCTCGTCCTGAATCTTATACAACGCGACATGGTTCTTTTTGTGGTTTGCTGTGGAGGAAGACGCCTGATCGAAGATACGTGGAATAGCGGCCAGAAGCTGTTCTCGGTTGGATTCCTGCGTTTGGACACGAGCAGGCATCGTGTACAAGGAATAAAAGAGGAGGTCTAGTGTAAGTTTGGTGTAAGTGGCGTAGTGGTGACAATCGTATCAACGCGGTCACGATCACGTGCGACGCGTTTAGATGCTTAGTCATCCGTCAAAAAATGACTTGCCTTTCAGCCGCCAGAATGATCTCCTCGAACAGAAATTTATCCAGATGACTGGAAGTGCAACGCAGACAGCAAGCCACCGACCATAGCACCTTTGTTTCATAAGTTCACTTCTTTTCTGGTACATCTTCTTCGATGGCAGATACTCAAACGAGACGCCTATGCAGCGAAGTTATTCATTCGCATTTCGGCCCCTTGGCGGCAGTGAGTCTCTTCATATTACCATGCTTGCTGAAGGTAGCAAATATTGACGCTCTTTTGACTAGAAAATAACCTCTGCTTTACTCACTCGGGGCCGTCTATCACTTTCTCAACTGATCCGTTTCTCTGAGCTCAAACCTCGGAATGCACGGGCGTGTATCCTAGTGCTTGTGCAACATAACGTTTTATGGCATGCCAAAGGGGATGATGATGTGGAGATGTTTGAACTCAATGTAGATGAATGTCTTATAAGGCTGCGATTTGGAAGGTTTATATGGCTCTCTGAGCAGATATTTGGTTCAACAGTGGGTATCTTTTGGGTTACCGAATGCCCCTGAGGTGCTAATATGCTGTCAGGCAGCGGAGATAGTGCAGCTGATACTAGATCATGGCAAACTTCGTCCACCAGACGTTCTGTCTTTACTTCACGTCCATGATAGCAAGAGTACGTTGTGTCATTCTTTCTCAGCATTATCAACTAAGTGCTCATTAGAAATCAGCCAAATAAACCAGACCTTCCACAAGCTTGTTTCTGGCACTTATCTGAAGCCTTCGACACTTCTGTCTCATTTGTCTCCTCGAGATAAATGTATACAATACGAAGCGGAAGAGAAACGTAAAATCATCGGCTTTCCCACTGCCAAAGAGTTGCGTCAAGCAAAGGAGGTCGCAGAAGCTCGTCTCCGACAGGAGGAAGAGGAGGAGGAAAAGGCTGGGCTGGTAAGATGCATACATTGGTGGTAGCGTCACCCCTCATCTTTCTTTTCAGAGGCGGAAAACAAAAGATCTACCTGGTGTGCGTCTTAACAAAGTAAATAGCTCCATTTTCGCTTTCCATACAACATACTTATCACCGTTATATCAGCGGAAAGCTACGGAAGTTGAAGACGAGGTCAACGTAAGCGATACCAATGCTGCCACTATCAGTGAATTGAATATCGCAATAGGATTCTGTTCACTTCAGAGTCAATTACGAAAAGTTCAATGTTCATATCAGGAATTCAGTATGGTTGGATCTCTCTCCCTTCTCAGCCATCATCACTCATGCTATGAGTAGATCATTGAAAAGGCTGCCGTGGAAAGATTTAACCACGGCGCATCCGCGGTGGTACGCGCGACTTTGAAAGCGACGGAAGCGTTGCAGCTCAAGTTGTCAGAACCTCGAACACGTAAGTGAGCGCTTCAGCGAGATTTTTGGGTGCTTACACTCCGATAGCCCCAACTTCCATTGCAAATATTGTACTACAAATACCCGATGACAGCAATCTCGCCAACGGTCTTGCCTACGCCTCGAAGAAAGTGCCAAACATCACCTGTGTCAAGGACTATCTAGGCATGTTATCGTCTGCGGACAATCCCACACCCGAAGGACGCGCGTCAGCTTTTGTATCTTACTCAACATCCAAAATTCAAGTAGAATTCGACGTGATCGCACGAAGCTTGCGAAAAGGTGTCGTGGAATCTGTCGCACGCGAAAAGCACGGACTTGAAGCTGTGAGGATTGTACGTTTACTACTCGATAAAGGGAAAATGGATGAGAAACAGGTGAGGATGGTATACTTATTGTAGCACAAAGACTGAAGACTCGCAGATCTCGAAAATAGTGATGATGGCTCAAAAGGATGTTCGCCCAATGCTTGTGGCCTTATCCGCGGATTCTTTAATCAGCACACAGGAGGTACCAAAAAGCGCAGACCGTAATCCTACGCGCACATTCTATCTTTGGTGAGACTTTTTCCTTTAGTTCTTGGCCTTGCATTTGAAATGACAACTATCGCCAGGTATGTCGATCTCCAAAAGGCTTTCTCAGCTATACTTGGGAACATATACAAGACACTGTATAATATCATTGCTCGTCGCCGTGCTGAACGCGAAAATCTCGAAGTGTCTGCAGTTTTGGAGAAGAGGGAGAGAAGTGACGTGAGCCAGGACGAAAGCCTTTTAACAAGGCTGGAGCGTGACATCCTGAAGGCATGGGAAACGAAGGAAGCGAAGCTAGCAGTAATAGAGATGCGAGTAGAGGACATCGTGTTCCTCTTGAAAGATTTGGGTCCTTTATGTAGAGACGATGAATGATAGACTTGGTTCTATAACCTGTTCTGTTACGCGCAATGCTTGATCCAGACCGCGATGGCGGACCGGATTTGATCCCGTGCATTTTTAAACTCCGCCGCGTGTGGCCCAGGTTATGCAGACGGCGCGTCCGAGCCAAGTTTGACTCGAGCCTCATTCACGAACGCGTTCCTGTCACCACAACCACATCATTGTCTCAGGCGTCTATGGCAGACACACGGCTCAATACGTCGATTTTTTCCAGTCGCGTCAAGCGAATTTACGATAGCTGGACGGTGTGTGATACCTTCAAAGATTTGCCCTGCACAATACCCATTCATGGTGCCCTTTTGTCAGAACTCCCATGAAAGCGATGACTATGAGTCAATATCAACGGCGGACGCTCTTTTCTTAGTCGCAGGAGATCCCACTTCCGATGATGAGCCCATGCGCAAAGGGTCCTGCTTCCAGGTAGTTATTTCTTGTGAGCATTTACTCTCCATTAACGACGTTACAGCAATGGCTTCTTGGCTACGAATTCCCTTCCACCCTATTTCTTTTCCAAAGGAATAACATCACCATTCTTTGCTCCGCCTCGAAAGGTACGACCCGATCAGATCATGAGTCGCGTGGATGCTAAATCACCTTCTCCACTTATTAGCCAAAATTTTAGCGCAAATCGAAAATGCTGTGAAACCCATTACAGTCGAGATTATCTCGAGACCGAAACCGAAAGATACAAAGGAGGCCCCTAATGATGCTCTCCCCAGGTTCCTGGCAATCTACACAACAACACAGAAAGTTGGCGTATTGCTCAAGGAAACGCCGTCAGGGAAGCTTGTGTCTGAATGGCAAGCGCTGCTGGATGGAGCAGCAACTAAGCCTGATCTTATCGATATGACGCCAGCGATATCTGCATTACTAGCCACCAAGGATGAGGACGAATTGGTGGGTAGTCCACTCCCATCGCACTATATCTTTGCTGAACATTCTTTAGAAATCGACACAAATAGCTGCTGCACTGACCTCAACTCTGCTCAAGTATCACGTCGCACCCAAGTTGGAGTCAATTCTTGATAAAGAGTCCAAAATTACCCATGACATGCTCGCCGCCCAAATAGAAACACGTCTGGGATCAGGAGAAGGAAAGGAAGCCAAAGGGCCCGACATGAAGGTTTGGTCCAAGGGGAAAGGGTTGGAGAAGGTGCTTCATCACTTCGCTATTCTCTTTTCATGTTTACTCAAACCTGACTAGGTTGATTGGCCTTCCGTCGAGTTTTGTTACCCCCCTATCATCATCTCGAAGTCGTCAAAATCTGGCTATGATCTTAGATATACTGTCGAGTCATCTGACGACAATATTGCTCACAAGGGCGTTTTCCTAGTGGCTTTCGGGATTCGCTACAAGTCATATAGTACGAACGTTGGTCGAACATTCATTGTCGACCCTAAACCTGTAAGCATTCGCTCCCCGTCACGTAGTGCACGTACTAATTCCAAATGCAGGAGCAAGAAACACAATATAACCTCCTGCTTTCACTTCAAGCGGAGCTGGTATCATTTATTAAGGACGGTGTGTTGGCTCGGGATGTTTACCAACACGCGATCGCCTTTGTGAAGGCGAAGCAACCCGACCTAGAGAAATCCTTTGTGAAAAACATTGGCTTTTCAGTTCGTATTTCACTGTCGACTGCCTGCACCTATTGACTTCCTTTCTACAGACGGGTATTGAATTCCGCGATGCAGGTTATATCCTTTCGCCAAAGAACACACGCCCCTTAAGGAAGAATATGATCATCAATCTCAGCCTTGGGTTCTCCAGTCTTAGTGACAGTGCAGGCCAAAAGTCAGCAATTTATCCTATCTTCGTATGCATAAACTTACACCGTCTGGTAGATATGCACTCAACCTTGTAGACACAATCAAAGTTGATGCCGACAAGGCGGTTCTCTTGACCGAAGGTGTCAAGTCGTCGAAAGATACATTATTCTTCTTGACGCAAGACATGGACGAGGAAACGGAGAAAAAGAGTACCAAGAAGCCTCCTGTGAAGCCTCTGAAGAATGGCTCCCCCGTCAAACAGAAGACCGTGGCTGGCAAGGTGCTACGGAATCAGACCCGCAGAGCTGCGCAGGATGAAGTGCATCAGACAGCGCTAGCCAAACTCATCGAACATCAAAAAGAATTGCACGACAATCTCCAGTCTCAGGGACTCGTCAGGTTCTCCGAAGACGGTGTAGGGTCGAGTGGGAAGGAGGGCAAAGGTTGGAAGAAATTCCAGAGCTATAAGGGAGAAGGTGCTCTGCCTTCAGAAGTTGAAAGGCTTCGTGTAAGTGCTATATCAGCTGGGGAAAACTCTATCTCTCATTTCGTGACAGATTGTCGTCGACCGGAAAGCCCAAACTGTCGTGCTCCCCATACACGGGTTCGCTGTTCCTTTCCATATCAACACTATCAAAAATGCGAGCAAAAGCGACGAAGGAGACTTCACTTATCTCAGAATCAACTTCCAGACCCCTGGTCAACTGGCTGGAAAGAAAGAAGATACAGTAAGTCGATTCTGCTTTAGCTAGAATGATATTTGACTTCTTTCCAGCCTTTTGAAGATCCAGACGCAACCTTCATTCGCTCTGTGTCGTACCGGTCACCCGATGGTCACCGTATAGACAATGTGGTAAAACAGATCAATGACTTGAAGAAGGAGGCCAACAAGCGCGAGCAACAGAAGAAGGAAATGGCTGACGTTGTTGAACAAGGGAATCTTGTCGAAATCAAAGGACGGCGCCCAATCAAGATGACTGAGGCTTTCATTCGACCCGCTCTGGATGGAAAGCGTCTACCTGGTGAAGTTGAGATCCACCAGAATGGTATCCGGTATCAATCGCTGGGATCGCAGAAAGTTGGTAGGTATGATCCTATTTTGGACGTGGCCATTTCGTTCATACCACCCCTTCAGATATCCTATTTAGCAACGTCAAGCATTTGTTCTTCCAACCTTGCGACCACGAATTGCTCGTCGTAGTCCACTTGCACTTGAAGGCACCAATCATGATCGGCAAGAAGAAAGCCTTCGTAAGTTGTGCTATTCATGTATGTTCAGCTGCTGATATCCTTTGCAGGATGTTCAATTTTTCCGTGAAGCAACCGATGTCCAATTTGATGAGACCGGAAACCGTAAGCGAAAGCACAGATACGGCGACGAGGATGAAATCGAGATGGAACAACAGGAGAGGAAACGGAGGGCGATGCTCAATAAAGAGATCAAGTCCTTCGCTGAGAAGATTGCTGAGGCTGCCTCGACTTCGGTGTGTCCTCTGCCACGGTGTTTATGACATTAATTGACATGATTTGACAGAATGGAGAGACTCTGGAACTGGACATCCCTTTCAGAGAACTTTCGTTCGAGGGTGTTCCCTTCCGAACAAGTGCTCGACTGCAACCGACTACGGAGTGTTTAGTCCATCTCACCGATCCACCATTCCTTGTCGTCACACTATCAGAAATCGAAATTGCGTCTTTGGAACGTGTGCAATATGGTCTAAAGCAATTCGATCTTGTCTTCATCTTCAAAGATTTCACGAAGGCACCGCTCCATATCAATTCAATCCAGAGCACCCAAATGGATGATGTGAAGAATTGGCTAGAGTGTGTTCCGCGTCCTTGCGTCCTTGAAGTTCCCTACTCATTTGGTTCTAGCTCTGTTGACATCCCTATGAGCGAAGGCCCAGTCAATTTGAATTGGGGCCCTATCATGAAACACATCAATGAAAGTCCTTTTGAATTTTTCCAGCAGGGCGGCTGGACGTTCCTCGGTGGTGCTGGCGGTGTAGAGGTAACTTCCTATCCTTTCTGCCTTGCGAATCTAATTTCTGATCATAATTCCAGAGCGAGCACTCCTCCGCTTCCGGATCAGAGTCCGAGTTTGAAGCTGATCCCGAAGACTTCGCCGAAAGCTTGAGCAGCGACGCCGAGAGCGACTACGGCGATTCAGATGGAGATGGTAGTGATGAGAGTGGATCCGACTTCGGCGGAGGTGATGACGATAGTGAAGAGGGCGACGATTGGGATGAACTAGAGCGCAAGGCTGCCAAAGGTGACTTTAAACTGGTCATTGCAATATCCATTATGCTGACATTCTCATCTCAGCCGACTTAAGACGCGCGGAGGGTAAGAAAGCTGCTGGTTCCGATGACTCAGACGAAGAACGGCCCAAGAAGTCTGCTCCTAAAGCCAACGGGAAGAATGGAAAGGCTAAGAGCAAACGCTGATGCTTTTACCATTTTGCAGTATATACCTACCTATTTCATCGAATTTTACTCGCTATCCATAGCACATTCATGCTATTTTAATTTGCTGCGCCAATTCCAAACCAGAAGCGAAGTGTGAGAGCTTAGCATCAACTTGAAAGCCCTGCAGCAAAAGATGAATATGTAGACATAATTATGCCGTCTTATACGGACCTTCTTGTCATAAGCTGAAGCCGACGAGACCTTAAATCAACGAACTATGACGAAAATGAAATGGATTGACATACCCTCCAGTTCTGCGTGTAGTTTTGAAATTTCAACGACCTTGGTGACAATGTGTTCGCCTTCTTCGAGCGTCGGCACAGGGGTTTCCATTTTGTCGTCGAGGTCGACACTTAGAATAACGAGCTTCATGTTCGCATTTGTCATACCTTTCAATCTTCACCATCAGTTACTCAGCGCTTGAAGATAGTAACTCACCTGGATCGGACACTATAATGGGAGAGACCTGAAGCGGCGTTCTGTTTGCCTCGAAACCGGTTTCTTCGCGGAGTTCACGAATTGCAGCCTCTTCTGCGGTTTCACCTTCATCGATCAGGCCTACCAAGGTATCTAACATCAGTAGTCACAAATAAAATTTGTGATTTATAGACCTACCTGCAGGTAATTCTAAAGCAATAATAAGAGGACGTAAGAACGTAAGATCAAGGGATGGTACAATCTCACCAATGATAAATTTGCCGGTTGGGGGACGGAATTGTTCTATGACGATGGTAGATGGGGGAAACGCATTGGTCTTGGATCTCAAGATGGCAAGAACAGCCACAGCTGCAGGTGGTGTTCAGGAGTGGAATTGGCAATACAAGAGCCTTGCAGGCTGACCATCAATACCACTCGATTTCCGCGTCTTGCGTTCAGCGCATTCCCATAATCTCTAATTAAAGGTCGGGTCAGCATAAGCCATGGTAACAGATAATTATATACCTCCTTTCCATCCTGGTCCAAGTACTTAATCTTTTTCAATGTGACCCACCTTGAATGGAAGACATTCGTTATTCATCTTTAACAGGGGTCACGCTTACAAACCTAGCTTCCGAGGCAGACATCTCAGTAGATGACAATATCTTGGGTGTATTGGTTGCCATATTTCGATAAAATGATTGGTGCGGGACTATTTTGACAAGATAAGGAAGGAATCTGGGTGAACGGAAGAGCATTGCCAAACACATCAGTGTCACACCCTCAGGTTGAAACACGACCAGCCACTGTCACGTTACGACACATCTAATCTTGTGGCATTGAGACTTCAGTTCACTCTAACTCTACCCCCATGGAAAATCGCGAAGAATTGCCCCGCGTGTCCCTCGAGTCGATTCAAGACTGGCAGAAGATGCGTTCAAACTACATGGAAGCCGCATTAACTTCATTACGTGCTCAAATCAGTGCCAGAGGAGTAGCGAAGGAAGAGGACGCGCTTTTGGCACATCTCGAACAGGTTCGCACCACCATACATCTGTCCATGCCACCAGTTTAATATACGTTTAGTTTGTAGAAAGGTCTTTCAAAATGGCTCGACCCAACCTGCGAGTTAATGGACAAAACTTTGAATCCCTAGATGAAAGTGGCAGAGGTGCGTGATGCCACTCGCGTGTTGGGCGTTACTAACATACATGGCAGAAATGGAACCCTTTGATGAAACTCTGGACAGGCGGATATGGTCGTTGGCAAACACGCGTTTGCAATGGCATAAGCGCATCGCCGAGACGAGAAGAACAATCCCCACCGATATTGAAGGCTCTGTCTCATCCTTGCTTGAACAACACCGTGAACTGGATACTGTCGCTCTGCATACGCCGGTAGACGAGAGTATGGAAGAGTTAGGAGGGGAAGACGGTAAGCCATTACTTCCTCACCATTGATAAACCTCACATAGACGCCTCTAAGTTGAACAGCAACAACGCGTTGACGAAGCATTGCACGAAACGTCTGCATGGGTGACTGAACTCAGTCAGGTATGTTTCCGGAACTGTTCGCTTTTTATCGTCAGCCAACGTTATCTACAGACTATTCCACAACAGAAGGAACGCGGAGAAAGAATCCAACTAATTACAGCGGAAGTCAATTCATTGAAACCATAAGCTCCTGACGACTGCCCACATCCCATACTTCCTGGCCTTGATTGCATGTACTACCTCATCTCCTAGATCGTTTAATGGACGAATATATATATTGCTGTCTCGGACACTATGAACCGCGAAAGCCTCCCCGTCCACCACCACGACCACCGCCTCCTCTGAATCCTCCACCACCTCCACCTCTGAATCCTCCACTACTACTTCCACCTCTGAATCCTCCACCACTTCCACCTCTGAACCCACCACCCCTGCCTCCAGAGAATCCACCCCTTGGGGCTCCACGTCCACCACCTCTGGTGAAACCACCACGAATACCAGGTGCTCCTCGGCCACCAGCAGCTCCTCTGCCTCTGCCTCGTTCTAGGAAACGTATTAGTAAAGAAATGCGATTGAACGACACAGAGTTGAAATTTACTTGTCACTCCTACAAATAGCTAGACTGTCAGAACAAATTCCGATATAAGTTACGTGTGACGTACCTCCAACAACTTTTGGTTTGGGCAAGAAACGCTCGATTGGGAGAAGTTTATCTCCACCAATATAGACCTTGTCGCCCTTTTTGAAACTGCTTGCGACCATTCCTTCGGCCATCTTAATCGAGAAATACACTTCATTTATTGGACCAAGGATTTCGTCAACCTTTCCAATCTGCGACTTGTTTTGTAGATATATTGGAGCATTGAAGTATGGAACCTTGTCACCAATCGTTGATGAGCAGAGCATCTCATCTTCAACTGCGTGCACGAAGGTGCCCATCTCTAGAGGAACGCTTTAGCTGAGTTGATCGAGGGGCGAGGATCACACACCTAGAACCTCATCAGGAGGGCCGAAATCTCTTTGTTGGAATCCCCCTCGTCCCCCACCTCTCCCTCCTCCACGGCCTGTATAACTGAGCGTTAAATACGCTCATGAAAATTTTGTTTAACGATCGCACCCCCGCCAAACCCGCCTCTACTTGATCCTCGCGAACCGCCGCGGTTCATTTCGAGACTCTACAGGTCTTTTATTTCGCCTGTAATATAGGTTGAGTTACCAAGAGATGGCTAGGGCAAGCAGTAGGTCGTTGTGCAACCTCTTACACAACTTTTTGGGTGAAGGAAAGATCGCTTACGTAATCTGACCCTTTTGGGTCCGTTACCGCGGTGCAACGGCGTACTTATCAGTAGGCGTTGGAGGAACAACAGGTTTGGCTTTGACTTTGATTACCACAAATAATTCATAATAACTAAAAGTACTATGCCAATCGGCGAATGTAAGGTTTAGCATCGCAATACAGACTTCTATCAATGTTGCAAGCGACATATTAAATCAGCGTTTGGTCGGTGTATCTGGATTAGCACTAGATGCAACCGAAGCCATATTGAAGTTGCTGAGGCGCGGTAGACGGATCTTAAGGGAGGGTGTGATGGATAGCGAGGGAGATTGTTGAAGTGGGGCAGCTGACGAGCTAGGAGTTGTTTGCTGATTAGATGCGTTCAGTTGACTGATACGGGAAGGTGTCCGGACAAGTTTCTTGGGGTCCTTATCAGTCTTTTCGGTATTGTCGTTTGTCGCGTCTTTGCCCCCCTTTGATGTGTCGCGGGATTCTCTGGACTCGAATTCGTTCTCACCTCCATTGGAAGGGAGTTCGTCATCTCGCGTCTTGCGTTTCCTTCCTCTTTTCTCCTTTGTTTCCTTTGTACTCATGGACGTCTTGGTGGCCGACTGTCGAGGGGTACGGATGGTTCTGTGGACCTAGAAAAGCGAGTTTGGATATAAAGTTTGCAGCTACTTTTGAGGAAATACCTTTGGTGGTCCACTTGATGAAGTGGCCACATTCTCAGGAGGCCAAGGGTTATCAAGAGAGGTATTGTCAACTTCTTCCATCTAAATTCTAATGTCAAGGACCTGGTACACGCAGATTACGAGTGTCGTACCTTAACATTGACTGGCTTGACTTTCGGTTGACCATTGGTGGGAGGAGCTGAAAGAACATTCGCAATTACAGGTGGGCTGTCGTTGCTTGAAGCATCTAGCTGACGGAGGGAGCTCTGAATAAGACTATCAGAGACTGCATGCAAGTTTTTGGAGTAAGATTACCTGAGAAGAAACGCTCGTCAGGGGAGTATCATTATTGTGATTTCTACTCCTCGATCGCAACTCCCTCGTGCTGGCTTCAGGAGCGACTGGCTGAGATAATCGTTTACGCCTGACTGTAGAGACTGTGATACTAGATGATGTCTTCGTGGATGCGCTGGACCGATTAAGAGAACTTGCACCAGATCCATTGATCAAAGGTTCCTTTGGTAGTGGATACTGGATGTCATAAGCTTTCCGACAAAGTCGCGAGTAGCGGACCTCTCACCTTCCTCGGTCTTCCGGGCTTGCCCTTGGCAACAGGTGCAGTGACGAAGCCAGAAGGGCCAGCATTTGTACCAGTTTGAACACTTCGATCAACGAGCCTCCGCGTCGGGACATGGTTGCCACGCGAATGCGATAATTCAGACCTTCTGGCCGTTGAGAGGCCACACAGAACCTATGGCAAGTATGAGTAGGCTTCGCAGGCGATGAGCGAGAATGTATGTACCTGAGCAGCAAGATAATCATCGAGGTCGCCGTTCGCCATTGCAACGGAGTGCGAGTAAACACTGTCATCGACATCCTCCAGCGAGCTGAGCGATGTGAGTGGAGAGGACGTGGCGGACGCCATTTCCTCGTCTCTGCTCGTGGTGAGTGTCGACCAAGATATTGTCAGAATGTACACACCTTTGGATATGCTCATCCCACTTGTTGAGCTTGTTCCAAAAGTCAAGAACGATGACCTTTTCAGGGACCCTATATCGACGCCCGTTGATCAAGACTTCATCTACCGATAGCGTTGGTGCGGGAATCGTGGAGGTATATTGCGGGTGAATCACGTCTATGTTACCGTTATTGAATTGTCGGGGTTTCGTGATTTCGATGGGCAGTGCATTTTGCTTCGGGATACGGCGTTTAGGTGGCTGAGATGACGATAAGCAGTGCAAAGACGAGGACAACACCATAATGCTCACTAAAACTCGTTCTGCATGGTTAGGACACATCCATTTCTTGTTAAAAGGAGGTAGCGTAGGAAGAGGTGGGCTGAGGCAATCCAAATGCCAGTGGAGGTTGCAGTAGTCGCACGATACGAGACTTTTCCACGAATCGGGTGAAGCAGCTTTGGATACCGACCTTCGAGCCCGCTTTGCAGCTGGTGCTGAGGCGGGGAGATTGCTTGGAAGTGCCGACATTCCGCATTCAAAACAGAGAACTGGTCCTCCATTTCTGTCTCTTAGACGATAGGGATCTCTATCCTCTAACTGGCCGTGTCGGCTAGGCGCCTCTCGTCAGTCAGAGTACTAGATATAGATGGATGGAATTATACTTTATTCGGGGTGGTTTAATCTCAGAACTATCCACATAGTTTCCTTTCGGTCCTGTGGCAACTGTGTACGAAGGTGAGTGGTTGGTACCACGGAGGTGACATCTGACTAACCATCTTTGAAGAATGTTCTTATTTCTTCCGGAAGCTGATACTCTACCGGATAAGACGTTTGCAATTGATGGATAGCGGCAGATAACAGCGATGGAGGTGGTTTGCGAGGTGGATGCTGCTCGACCATGGTCAACGTGACAACTCATCGCAGAATCAATGCTGTAATCACCTTGCGGGACAAACACGTGGGACAAAACCAACGAGCATCATCAACGCCGTCTAATGGGGGATCCAGGCACCAGAGGTGAAAGGCTCGGGGACACCCATCGCAATAGACTAGTGACCCTGTGGAGCGACAAGAAGAGCAATGATCCTCGTTGTTGAGCTGTATATTGATGAAAATTTTTGAGTCAAAGCCAAGTCAGTCAGGGAAAACATACGCACCAAGTTGCTAGACGAGTCGGCGGGATTCAGAGTGAAAGACTTTGGCTCCTCCTTCACTCGCAGAGGTGGGGTATCCACCTCCTTGCCCTTGCCCTTGTCGGTTTTCTTCGTTTTGCTGGGAAGAGGAGGTGGTTGGGGATCCAGGGGTTGCAAGTTCACGGACGAGTTGGATCGTGACAGCAAAAGGTCGTCGTCCAAGGCTATTGGACCTGCGTCGACGTCGACAACAATGGGTGGCATGGTAGTATTTGTGGAAGAGTTCGCCGCGGCTGAGGGGTCCAAAGGCGGCGCCGTACTGCTTCCCTGCTGCTGGCGGGCAGAGGCCCGTTGAGCTCTACTGGCAGCTCTGAGGATCATGAAGATGAGACGAAAACACGAGTAGTGGGTCGAAAAATAGGTTCCGTATGAGATTAGCAAGCGTTCTGACGAGGTCCTAAAGGACAAAAACGTACCCTTTGTCCACTCTGGATCGTTTGGAGCGTGGTCCCTCAGGATCTTGCCCAATTAAAGTGCCATGCATAATTCCAGAATACGTGGATCCTGGATCAGAGGGAGGAAGATACGAATAGGCCATTGAAGGCTTTTTAGGATCGCGCTTTAGTGCCATCTGCTGGACGTTGGCAGCGGAGGGGGGACCAGGTAGAATTTCCGTAGCAAGACTGGCATCACCCTCGAGATGAGGTGGCTGATGCACTGCAACGCCTGGCAGCAGGTAAGCAGGTAAACTGGCCGTCGTAGCCATCCTCGCAGCACTGGAGGAACGAGGGAGCCCTTGAGAACGACGGCGACCGAGAAGAGGGAAATGGAACAAGCGAACAAATCAGGTCAGGCTCAACCGGCACGCCAACCTTGATGATCCCCTACTTGTCATTTTCCATTTCTCTCCTTTACCTCCGTGAGTCAGTCATGTATACTCCTTAATTTTCTCATTTTCAACGTATTCTAGGCTACATTCAGACTCCCGTTGAGGGACAAAGTGGCACCGTTAAGCCCAGTGGCCCTGCTTTCATAACTGCGCCCGTGGCTTACCGATGGCCAACACCACTGTTACAGGAGCCCAAGCTATTCATGGGCAGAACCCACAGGTGAGTAGCCTGCATACATAGACATGCACTCTCTCATTTCTTTAGTTTCTAGTCGAAACCGTAATTCGGAATCGAATCTACGAATCTACGTTCTGGAAGGAGCACTGTTTTGCCCTGACGGGTATGTGCACAAGGCTCTGCCATTTTTTTGTTTGTTACATAACTGCATTTTTTGCAGCTGAATCCATCATCGACAAAGCTATTGAAGTCCGATTCATTGGAGGGGTCTATGGCAATCAAAGGCCGACAGAGTTCCTTTGCCTCCTGCTCAAACTCCTCCAAATCCAACCAGAGAAGGAGATCTTGGTTGAATATCTACGAGCAGAAGAGTTCAAGTTAGTACAACCCACACGCCTCTCCTTCGTTGTTGACATCCCACACAGGTATCTACGGGCACTAGCCGCGCTGTATATTCGCATGACGTTCCGCGCCGTAGATGTTTACGAGCTACTTGAACCCCTGCTGAAGGACTACCGGAAGCTCCGACTACGGAACATGGGTATGTCCGTTTCCATAATTCGGAGCCGACTCACTGACTTTACACCAGGGGGTTATACGTTGACATTTATTGATGAGTTCGTATATAGTCTTTTGACTGAAGAAAGAGTTTGTGATATCATACTGCCACGGATGGCCAAAAGGCAGACTTTGGAAGAGAATGGAGATATTGGACCTAGGAAAAGTCGGCTCCTCGCCGCCATGGAAGATGAGAGCGACAATGAAAGCGGCAAAGGTGGCAGTAGAAGCCCAAATTCTAGAAGCGGAAGCAGGAGTAGGGCGTCCAGTCCAACGAACTCTCAAAGGTCGAAAAGTCGCAGTCGGAGCAGAAGCAGAACCCCCTCCGAAGCAGGATCAAGATATGTCTCTCGTAGTCCTTCCAGATCTCGGTCTCGATCATTTTCACCCAAACCAGATGGATCAAGAAATGGGATGGATATTGACGAAGACTCGTAGTTGGTGATTGTATCTACTAGCTGTTCTCTACAATAGCAGGTTGCCTCCTCCAACTTCCAAGTCCCTCTGCCAGTAATTTCCACCGTTCCTCAATGAAGGGCATGTCTTGCAGAGATTCAAGCGTCTTCGGTGAAATAAAGCCACGGTTTCTGTGATTTCCGTACCAAACTGAATAGAGAGTATGAGTAATGTTTTGACCAGAGATAAACGCTTGAGAACACACCAATATCTTCTCGACGAGTAGGTGCAGCAGATATTCTGTCAGTGCGGCCTTCCAGACAATCTCTAAGGGCAAGAGCATTGTAATATTTGCATACTACTTTGCCTCCATTCTTCTCAATGGCATCAATGGCACTCTGGCTTGCGCGCGAAGCAATTATGTAGATGGACGACTTGAAATGTTCTGCACCCTAGAAAACAAGTCAGGCGTTTGAAAAGGAGGGTATAGCTGGTACATACGTCTCCAAGAATCTTCACCCCGTCATGAATTTGATGGACGCATCCACTCAAGACCAGATCCCGAGCGGTAATAGGATGCTCAGGTGAGGAAGTCAGCCGCCCTTGGTCTATCCAGTGCTGGATCCTTTCGAGGTTCACAGGAGCATAGGTCTTCTCATTACTATGAGCAAGCGAATTAGCTGAAATCAACCTGAGAGAGACAAGACATACTGGTTCACGAATCCTCGCTTGGGAAACAACTTCGTGATAGGTGTTTGACCTCCCTCAAACCCAGGACGAATGCCAGGACCTGAACGCGACTTCTGTCCATTGGCACCACGACCAGCCGTTCCTCCATATCCAGAGCCCTGTCCACGACCGACGCGCTTTTGCTACAAAGGAGCCGGATATGAGTACTCAAAGTTAGAAGAGAAAATGGCCGTACATGTTGGTTGGCTCCGGGAGCAGGTTTCAGGTTTGCAAGAGTTATTCGAGCAGCGCGTACTTTTGAAGACATATTGAGGTCTTCTGAACAGACGCTGGTCTGCAGACGGGAGCTCTAGTCTGAAGGATGTAAGTGGGAGAGAATTAGGATTGTTTTCCGTGATGACAGCAAGCGCCAAACAACGCGACTTCTTCCGGCTTAGGACGGTCCGGCCACCCTTTGACCACTACCCACCACAATGGCTATGTCGCTGCGGCCCATTATCACAATTTGCGGGACCACAGGCGTTGGTAAATCAAAGCTCGCGATTGAACTTGCTCAGCACGTGAACCGGAATACCCAGAAATGCGGATGGCGAGGCGCAAAAGTCATCAACGCTGATTCGATGCAGGTCTATAAAGGACTGGATGTGATCACGAACAAAGTGCCAGAATCGGAGCAGCAAGGAATCCCACATATGTTGATGGGATTCAAGGAACCCGGTGAACAATATGTGGTCGGGGAATGGGTACAGGATACTATGAAATTGGTGAGTGCGATGTTTTATGCCTTCCCATACCTTTACAGAAAATTGGTTTTCAGATAGACGAAATGCACAACAATGAAGAACTGCCTATCATAGTTGGTGGGACCTCATACTGGATGCAACATCTAATTTTTCCCAATCGCCTGGTCCCGAAAGAGACGACTAGCTCACCTTCGGAAGAGACACCTTGGCCAACCGAACTCGCCAATCCAATAGCTTCCCTTCCACCTGAGCTTCTGGCTTTATTGCATAATTTGCCTGAGGAACCGCCTTCCGCTAAGACGAACCCAGATCAAGCGTTCCAGATGCATAATCTCCTGTCGCTCCTGGACCCCGCCATATCCCAGAGATGGCATTGGAAAGATACCAGGAAAGTCTTGAGAAGCCTTGAAATAATTAAAGAATCCAGGAAGAGACCAAGCGACATTATATTGGAACAATCTGCGATGACTTCAGATAGTATTCCAAGGTTTGATTCGTGAACTTTTCTCGAAAGTGGTCACTCTGACATACGATAGATATCGAACATTATCCTTCTGGTTATACGCCGATCCATCTGCTCTGGTACCCCGCTTGGATTCACGGGTAGACGACATGATTTCGGTGCGGCGCGACAACAGAATGTTCTACGAATGATTTCAGACCGTTTATAGCAAGGTCTTCTTGATGAAGTACGTTGTCTTCAGGAGCTAGCCGCGGTCAACTCGTCGAGTCCGAATCCAGATGCATCTTCGCCAATGGACTTCACCCTTGGAATATACCAGTCGATAGGTCAGATTATTCTCGCCCAAGTCCGGCTCCTCGCCCTGACTTCTGTTCTCTCAGGATACCAGGAATTCTTCAGCTATCTCGAAAACCCGTCAGACAAGGCATTTGTGGAGGCAGTCGACAGGATGAAGATTTCGACAAGGCAATATGCGAAGCGGCAGATTTCATGGATACGAAACAAGCTCATACCTGCTGTGAATGCTGCCAATTCCTTTGAGACTGTCGCACCACTTTACCTCTTGGATGCAACGGGTGAGGCGCCTAAAGCTATTTACTTAAGCCCTATTCACTCACCTAATGACATGCAGTTCTTGGAGATCATTGGTCAAAAAATGTTGAATTACCCGCAACCGAACTTCTCGAAGGTAGAGGACCGACCCTTCGTTCCATATCCTCCCTGACAACCTGCTCAGCTTTCCTAGATCATGGAGATTTGCCAGATCCGAAATCCCTATCTGAATCTGCGTCACAGATGTTGACGGTTAAACACAAGGACGTAAAGTGCGTGCTTCATCTCTTATCCCTAATCCTTCCACCCACTCATCACTTCACTCCAGTCCAACGGCAATACTCAATGCCAGAAAGAAGCGAGTGTGTCCAACATGTACCCTTGAAGGAGATCGGCCGGTTATGATCGAGGAAGGCGAAGAGTGGGATATCCACCAGAAAACCAAGAGCCATCAGAGACTTGCAGCGAGAAATACCCGAGAGAGACTTCAATATATACGACAATCACAATGAGCATTGCTTGAGTTTTCAGTTCCCTATACAGATGGATACAACTACATATATATATCATTGCGACGACAATGGCTACGGCACATGGTTAATATTCAGAAAAATGTGTACTGATTGAGTTCGTGTATTTCTCCACGGAGTGCTCATGAGAGAATATATTTCCTGGTGAGGAGTCTTCTCACTGTTCTCCCCACTGAGGCAACCACTCCTCCCAGTCTTCCCAGGTATTGTCAGCCTGTAATTCCTCGCCTTCATGACGATGTCCATGATGGCCGTGGTGGCCGTGATGTCCACCTCCAGGCGGTCCAGGCGCTCCAGGGGGAACAGCGTGCTTGCGAGGATCAAGGATCCTGTCGATGACATGGATAGCACCATTCAACCCAATGAGATCAGGGATCTTAGCGAGTTGGTGGTTAGCGAACACCTTTGTGACGATCTTGAATGGTTTGTCGTGGCTAGGAGGAGCGGGGAATATGAACTGGGTTTTTTCAAAGAGAGCATCGATGGTGTGGTTTGTGAAGAGCGTTTCCAAAGTGGTGTTGTAGCGCCAGACGCGAGACTTGTCCCAGTTGTAACTGAAACGGGCATTGAGATCGAGCCTAGGGTGGGACAGCGTAATATATTAGATATATTAAGAGACATGACACAGCATCGCACATACTTCCGATACCAAGGGAAATTCTCCGAGAGGGTGTGCCCTGCCTCAGCGACAACATCTGGCTCCGTGTGCGCCTTCACATGGTGGACGTAATCTAGATGTTTTCAGGAAAACGTTCATGCGATGGATGTAAGGCACTCACCTGAAAATACGGCGACATCAGGAACGATGTGGTATGCCAAAAGCTTCTTCAATACCCTCGCGCCGAAGGGAGAGAATAAGAAGAATCGAAGTTTAGGTGGTAAGTTGTCGAAAGCTTTGTTCGTTGGCGCAAAGACAGTCAGTAAGGAGGTCCCAGTAAGTCCGTCTTCTTTGGTGTATTTCAGGTCCAACGCCTCAGTAAGCTCCGATCGCTGAATAGCTGAGGTCTAGGTGGATGCATCAGAATACCAGAATACGTGAGCAGGGAATTGATGTGACATACGAAGGTCGAGAAGTACTTGGAGACTAGGTAAAGCTCTTGGAAGACAGATGGAGGGGGGAAAAGAGGACGATTGATGACATGAATAATGCCTGTATGATTTGTCTGGGTGACTGGGACACTGATCTTTGGGACTGAGACATACCGTTGGTAGCAGGGACGTCGGGGTGAACGACCTTTGAGAAGAAGTTGACGGTAGTAAGTGGAGGTAGAAGGACATGGTCTATTCTCAACCTCAGAGGTTGGCCGTCAAAGGCACCCGCAAAACTGAGGTTGGTTGGGAACGTCGTGTTCAGTCCGAGTCTCACGATGGGATAGTTGTCCGTCGAGATGATGTGGTACTCCAATATCGCACGCAAAATAAACTTGATGATCTTCTTACGCTTCTCTTTGTCCTTGTCATCCTCATCCGATGTTGAAATTTCTAACTCGTCAAGCAGCTCAAGTGCCTGTCCTAAGTTACCGATATTGGCGAGAGGATGAGCGCCAGTTGCAGCCTCAGCGATGCTCAATGCATCGATGGATGCCCAGTTGAGCTTGTGCTCGTGATCGTGCTTGGGCTTGCGTCGGTGGAGCGCCCAGTCCGGGACGGCAAAGA
>Ga0247742_10000634_pt1 | contig 27414 bp, 22 predicted proteins | sample UWRJL208509C2_FD_180944 | JGI IMG/M metagenome (GOLD analysis project Ga0247742, IMG submission 180944) | Plant litter microbial communities from Arlington Agricultural Research Station in Wisconsin, United States - UWRJ-L208-509C-2 | ecosystem: Environmental > Terrestrial > Plant litter >...
CAATTATTTTTGAATTTCTTCCCCCCCCCCCCCTGTGTGCGGGCAAGCCCACACACAGGGGGAGGTGTTAATCAGCGGCAGGCGTAGCAGAAGCCGGCATCTGCGTCCATATCGACGTCGTAACCGCTGTCCGCGAGGCTGCGATTCTGCTGCAACCGGTCGGAGCCACCCTCGGCCACTTGATTGCGTTCACGCAGACGGTCGGCACCGCCCTCAGCCACTTGATTTTGCTTTAGCCGATCGGACCCGTCCGCCGCCACACGGTTCTGTTGCAGGCGCTCGGAGCCGCCCTCAGCCACTTGATTCTGCTTCAGTCGATCGGAACCGTCCTGGGCCAAGTGGTTTTCTTTCAGGCGATCCGAACCACCTTCAGCCACTTGATTCTGCTTAAGACGGTCGGAACCATCCTGGGCCAAGTGGTTTTCTTTCAGGCGATCCGCACCACCTTCAGCCACTTGATTCTGCTTAAGACGATCAGAGCCATCCTGGGCCAGGTTGTTTTCTTTCAAGCGATCCGAACCACCCTCAGCCACTTGGTTTTGCTTAAGACGATCCGAACCATCCTGAGCCAGGTTGTTTTCTTTCAGGCGATCCGCGCCACCCTCGGCCACTTGATTTTGCTTCAAGCGATCCGAACCGTCCTGAGCCACGGTGGTGCTGCGGTTCGGTGCTTTGTGCTGGACCAGCGGTTGCGCCGAATCTTCCGAGCCGGCGCGGCCTACATTATTGCTGCCGGGGGCTTCGCCGGCGTGCGCGGTCAGCGCCACGAGGCTGCTGCAGGCCAGAAAGGCCAGGGCCAAGAATGATTTGCGGGTATTCATCATGTTCACCGTGAGTTGTGAAAGAGGGCTTGGACGAGCAATAGAGGCTGAGCGACTGCTGGAAGTGCGGTCATGGCTCAAGTCTAAAGACCCTGTGCAGTACGTCACTTATGCCTTGGTGCCCATGGTGAATACATGCGTGTTAGTCACCCTATACCGAAGTATGAGAAGCCGGGATCTGCACTCTATTAACGCCCGTCGAGGGTTGTGCGCACCAAGTGAAGGCAATTGGCACGGTTTCGCGATCTCGCACAGGGCCACGGTTTCAGCACGAAAGAGCCGTGACGACGGGCTCGAACCTGACTTCTGCGCTGGCTGGCACAATCGCTGCAAGGTCTGAATCAGGTCCACCGCGAACGCAGCCGAGTGGACAGCTCCATCGGTCAACGACGATCGACCGGCCCGCAGGCTTGGGAGCGCTATCGGTGAATCAGGCACAGAGGCCCGGTTACACACCGCAAACGAACAGGCAAAGACGCCTGGAACCGCAAGGTTTCAGGCGTTTTTTTTTGCTTTTTTGAACCGTGAAAAGCTTGGGCAGGGTGCTTCTATGAATTCCAATGTGGCCAGTTTGAACACACAGAAAACGTTGATCGTCATCGGTAACGGCATGGTCGGCCATCATTGCGTCGAGCAACTGATCGAGCGCGGCGCGCTGAGTCAGTATCGCGTGCACGTCTACAGCGAAGAACCGATGCGTGCCTATGACCGCGTGCATTTGTCCGAATACTTCGGTGGCCGCGATGCCGAATCCCTCGCCCTTGGCGACGCCGCGCTGTACCAGACCCCCGGTGTAACCCTGCACCTGGGCGTGCCGGTGCTGGAGATCGATCGCGAGCGCCGCGAGGTCATCACCGCGCAAGGTGCCGTGAGCTACGACAAACTGGTGCTGGCGACCGGTTCCTATCCATTTGTGCCGCCGATTGAAGGCGCCGAGGGCGATTCACGCTTGGTGTACCGCACCCTCGAAGACCTCGACGGCATTCGTGCGGCAGCGGCCAATGCCCGGCGTGGCGTGGTAGTCGGTGGGGGATTGCTGGGCCTGGAAGCGGCGAACGCGCTGAAGTCCCTTGGCCTCGAAGCCCACGTCGTGGAATTCGCCCCGCGCTTGATGCCGGTGCAGCTGGACGAGCAGGGCGGTCGTGCCCTCAAGAACCAGATTGAATTGCTCGGCGTCGGCGTGCACCTGTCCCGGGGCACGCAGTCAATCAGCGCCGGCACCGACTACCGCTACCGGATGAATTTCGCCAACGATGAATTCCTCGAAACCGACTTGATCGTGTTCTCCGCCGGCATTCGCCCGCAGGACACCCTAGCCCGCGCCAGCGGTCTGGAACTCGGTGCCCGTGGCGGCGTGGCGATTGATGATCAGTGCCGCAGCTCCGACCCGCACATCTACGCTATCGGCGAATGCGCGGCGTGGAATGGCAGCGTATTCGGCCTGGTCGCTCCGGGTTACCAGATGGCCCGTGGCGTGGCGGCGTTGCTCTGCGGCGAAGCGACCGAACCCTTCGCCGGCGCCGACATGTCCACCAAGCTGAAACTGCTTGGCGTCGACGTCGGCTCCATCGGCGATGCCCACGGCCAGACCCCGGGTTCGCGCAGCTACCAATTCATCGATGAAACCTCGGCCAGCTACCGACGCCTAGTGATCGACGCCGAGGGCAAGAAAGTCCTCGGCGCGGTGCTGGTGGGCGACAACAGTTACTACGATACTTTGCTGCAATACATGCAGAACGGCATTGCCCTGCCAGCGGACGCGGCTAGCCTGATCCTGCCCACCAGCGCCGGTGCACCGACCCTCGGCCCTGGAGCCTTGCCGGACGCGGCGACCATTTGTTCCTGCCATAACGTCAGCAAAGGCGCGATCTGCTCGGCCATCGACGGCGGTTGCAGCGACCTCGGCCAACTCAAGGCGTCGACCAAGGCGTGCACCGGTTGTGGCGGTTGCGCGGCATTGCTCAAGCAAGTGTTCGAGCACGAACTGGTGGCCCGTGGCGTCAGTGTCGACAAAAGCCTCTGCGAACATTTCGCCTTCACTCGCCAAGAGCTGTACGCCCTGGTGCGAGTGGAAGGGATCATCAGTTTCGACGAATTGCTGGCCAAGCACGGTCGCGGCCATGTCGGTTGCGACGTGTGCAAACCGGCGGTGGGGTCGATCCTCGCCTCGTGCTGGAACCAGCCGATCATGGACGCCTCGCTGGTGCCGTTGCAGGACACCAACGACACCTTCATGGCCAACATGCAGAAGAACGGCACCTACTCGGTGGTGCCGCGGATTCCCGGTGGCGAAATCACCGCCGACAAGTTGATCGTGATCGGTCAGGTGGCGAAGAAATACGACCTCTACACCAAGATCACCGGCGGCCAGCGCATCGATCTGTTCGGCGCGCAACTGCACGAATTGCCGGAAATCTGGGCCGAGTTGATCGCCGCCGGGTTCGAGACCGGTCACGCCTACGGCAAATCCACCCGCACCGTGAAATCCTGCGTCGGCAGCACCTGGTGCCGCTACGGCGTGCAGGACAGCGTGCAAATGGCCCTGACCATCGAGGACCGCTACAAAGGCTTGCGCTCGCCGCACAAACTCAAGTTCGCGGTCTCCGGTTGCACCCGTGAATGCGCCGAAGCGCAGAGCAAGGACGTCGGTGTGATCGCCACGGAGAAGGGCTGGAACCTGTACCTGTGCGGCAACGGCGGCATGCGCCCACGCCACGCCGAGCTGTTCGCCACCGACCTCGACGATGACACCCTGATCCGCTACATCGACCGCTTCCTGATGTTCTACATCCGCACCGCCGACAAGCTGCAACGCACCTCGGTCTGGCGTGAATCCCTCGAAGGTGGCCTCGATTTCCTCAAGGACGTGATCATCCACGACAGCCTGGGCCTCGGCGCCGAACTGGAAGCGCAGATGCAACTGGTGGTCGACCGCTACGAATGCGAATGGGCCAACGCCCTCAAAGACCCGGAAAAACTCAAGCGCTTCCGCACCTTCGTCAACGACAAACGCCCGGACCCGGACATTCACTTCGTCGAAGAACGCGGCCAGCGCCGGCCAATCATGGCCGCTGAACTCAACTTGATTCCCGTCATCGAGGAGGTGCTCTGATGAGCCAGTCCAATACCCTGCGCGTCACGATTCCCGAGACCTGGCAAGCGGTGTGCAGCCAGCAAGACCTGGTCAGCAATTCCGGGGTGGTGGTGTGGCTCGACGGCGCGCAAGTGGCGCTGTTCTACCTGCCCGACGCCGAAGGCAAGACCCTCTACGCCGTCGACAACCGCGACCCGCAATCCGGGGTCAACGTGATCGGCCGCGGCTTGATCGGCAACATCCACGGCGACCTGGTCATCGCCTCGCCGCTGTACAAACAACACTTCCGCCTCGAAGACGGCAGCTGCCTGGAATACCCGCAACAACAACTGCGAGTGTGGCCGGTGCGGTTGCGTGGCGGGCAGGTGGAAATCGCTTGCTAAAATCCACACCAATCCCTGTGGGAGCGGGCTTGTGTGGCGAGGGGGCTTGCCCCCGTTGGGTCGCGAAGCGGCCCCCTAAGTCCTTTCAGAAAAACTGAGTTGTGCAGTGCCGACTGCTACGCACCTGCCCGCGATAGCGGTTTAACGGCTGGCAGCTATGTTGAAGGTGAAGGCCTCATCGCTGGCAAGCCAGCTCCCACAGTGCCCAGCGGTGATCATCCATTCGGTGTACGCCACAAAACCCTGTGGGAGCGGGCTTGCCCGCGATGACGGTTTAACGGCTGGCAGGTCTGTTGAAGGTGAAGGCCTCATCGCTGGCAAGCCAGCTCCCACAGTGCCCAGCGGTGATCATCCATTCGGCGTACGCCACAAAACCCTGTGGGAGCGGGCTTGCCCGCGATGGCGGTTTAACGGCTGGCAGCTCTGTTGAAGGTGAAGGCCTCATCGCTGGCAAGCCAGCTCCCACAGGGGACGGCGGCGTGACTAGAGCCCCAAGCGCTTGAGCCGTGAGGCGAGGGTGGTGGGTTTGATACCGAGCAACTCCGCCGCGCCATCCTTGCCAAACAACTTCCCGTCGCTAGCCTTGAGGGCAGCGAGCATGTTGTCGCGTTCCAGGTCGCGGACCTGGGCGTCGGTGAGAATCGTGTTGGCGGGCAAGCCCGTGGCGGAGGGTTGTGCGGGGGATTCATCGGGCAAGTCCAGGTTGAGGTCGGCGCCGTTGGAGGTGATGAGCGCCCGTTCGATGACGTTCTGCAATTCACGGATGTTGCCTGGCCAGGAATAGCGTTGCAGCCGTTCGATGTCGCTGTTGCGCAAGCGTCTTCCGGGCATGTTCAGGCGCTTGGCGGTCTGTTTGAGGAAGTGCGCCGCCAGCGGTGCGATGTCCACCGGGCGGTCGCGCAGGGCCGGGGACTGGATCGGGAACACGTTGAGCCGGAAGTACAAATCCTCGCGAAAATGCTTGGCCCCGACTTCCTGCCTCAGGTCGCGGTTGGTAGCGGCAATGATCCGCACATCGACCTTGCGCGTGCGTTCTTCGCCGACCCGTTCGAACTGCCCCTCCTGCAACACCCGCAGCAATTTGCTTTGCAATTCGAGGGGGATTTCGCCGATTTCGTCGAGAAACAGCGTACCGCCATCGGCCAGTTCAAAACGCCCGACCCGATCGCGCACCGCGCCGGTGAAGGCGCCGCGAATGTGGCCGAAGAACTCGCTCTCGAACAGCTCGGTGGGAATCGCCGCACAGTTGACCCGGATCAGCGGGTGCGCATTGCGCCGGCTGGCCTGGTGAATCGCCCGGGCGATCAACTCCTTGCCGGTGCCGGATTCACCGTTGATCAACACACTGGCGTCGGTGGGCGCGACCACGTCGATCTGCTTGATGATTTTCAGGATCGGTTCGCTCTGGCCGACGATCTCGCGGAAGTTGTGCTCGATGTGAATCTCTTCCTGCAAGTAGGCGTTCTGCTCCTGCAAGCGCTCCTTCAGCGCGTTGAGTTCTTCCAGGGCGTTGTGCAACTGGTTTTCCGTGCTGCGCCGCTCGGTGATGTCGCGAAACACCACCACCGCGCCGACGATGCGCCCGTCGGCGATCACCGGGGTGCTGGTGAACTCCACCGGGAATGAACTGCCGTCCCGGCGCCAGAACACTTCCTGGCGACCCTCGTGCATCACCCCGTCGCGCACCGCTTTGTAAATCGGGCAGTCTTCCACCGGGTAATGGCTGCCGTCGGCGTGAGTGTGGTGGTGAATGCGGTGGATGTTCTTGCCGATCATGTCCTTGGGTTCCCAGCCGAGCATGCGTGCGCCGGCCGGGTTGACGAAGGTCGCCAGGCCCTCGCTGTTGATGCTGTAGATGCCATCGCCCACCGAGCTGAGCAACAACTGGTTGTCGCGCTCGGTTTCCTGGAACAGGTTGAGGATGTTGCGCCACTCGATCAGGCCGCCGCGCATGGTCCGTTCGGTGTCGGCCTGGTCACGCTGGTATTGCTCGTGGCTGAGTTCGCGCAGCACCAGGATCAACTGTTGCTGGCCCTTGACCTGCAAGGTGGTGGCGGAAATCGCCAGTTCGATGCGCTCGCCGGTCTTGCAGTTGCAACTGAGGCTGTCGGTCCAGCCACGGCCCTTGTCCATCACTGCCTGGGTAAACACGATCAAGTCCGCCAGTTGATGGCCGAACAGCTTGCTCACCGGCAGTTCGAGCAGTTCCTGGCGTGGGTAGCCGAGCAGGGTGCAGGTGGCGATGTTGAGGTCCACCAAGCGATCAGCGAAGGGATTGAGCAGGGCGATGGCTTCGGCGCAATGCTCGAACACCATGTGCCGCGAGGAATAGGCGAGGTCGGCCCAACCGCTGATGGAATCGCTGTCGCTGGTCATTACGAAATCTCGTGGTTTATCGCTACGAAGATTCGTATTTCTACGGGAATGCGTGACGCACCGATAGCCTCAGATGCGCGGCAATACACCGGGTCAGATGGCAAATATCTTAGAAAACAGCCAGTTAGCCTTGCGTGAACAATCGATTATTTTTCTGGCACGGCATTCGCTCTCTCCCCTGTGTCACTCAACAACGGCGATGGCCAGCCCAGGCCGCCGTCCAGCGCAGAAAGAACCGGAGAGCATCGATATGCCAAGCGTGGACATTCCTCATTACAAAGACGGCGACTTCCTGGTCAATTACGAAGAGAAAGTCTTCGAGGACGTCAAAGCCGAACCCGGCGAGAAAGTGCTGATCACCTTCCACACCATCGCCTTCGAAGGCTCCATCGGCCTGGTCAACATGCTCCAGGCCAAGCGCCTGCTGCGCAAAGGCTTCGAAACCAAAATCCTGCTGTACGGGCCGGGCGTGCAACTGGGCGTGCAACGGGGTTTCCCGACCCTGGGCGCCGAAGCGTTCCCCGGTCACTTGGCAGTGAACAAGCAAATCATCCAGTTCATGGAGGAGGGCGGCGAGGTCTACGCCTGCCGCTTTGCCCTGCAAGCGCTGTACGGCCAGACCGAGAAAGCGCTGATCGAAGGCATCCGCCCGATCAACCCGCTGGACGTGATGGACTTGCGGCTGCTGATGCGCCGTGAGGGCGCGATGATTATTGATACCTGGACCGCTTAAACCCCGCGCTCCCTTGTAGGAGCGAGCCTGCTCGCGAAAGCGGTGTGTCATGCAACATCTAGTCGACTGACACGCCCTATTCGCGAGCAGGCTCGCTCCTACAGGTTCTTCGCCCATTTCAAGATTCGATACCAGGACCCCACCATGCCCATCATCCGCGCAGCCGCCGTACAACTCAGCCCGGTGCTCTACAGCCGTGAAGGCACCGTGGACAAGGTCTGCCAGCAGATCATCGCCCTCGGCCGGCAAGGCGTGCAGTTTGCGGTCTTCCCGGAAACGGTGGTGCCTTACTACCCGTATTTTTCCTTCGTGCAGCCGGCCTTCGCCATGGGCGCCCAGCACCTCAAGTTGCTCGAGCAATCCGTCACCGTACCGTCCGCCGCGACCCTGGCCATTGGCGAAGCGTGCAAGCAGGCGGGGATAGTGGTGTCGATTGGCGTCAATGAGCGCGACGGCGGCACGATCTACAACGCGCAGTTGCTGTTCGATGCCGACGGCAGCCTGATCCAGCACCGACGCAAAATCACCCCGACTTACCACGAGCGCATGGTCTGGGGGCAGGGCGACGGTTCCGGCCTGCGGGCCATCGACAGTGCCGTGGGGCGCATCGGTTCCTTGGCGTGCTGGGAGCATTACAACCCGCTGGCCCGTTACGCCTTGATGGCCGACGGCGAGCAGATCCACGCGGCGATGTTCCCCGGCTCACTGGTGGGCGAGATCTTCGCCGAACAGATTGAAGTCACCATTCGTCATCACGCTTTGGAGTCCGGCTGTTTCGTGGTCAACGCCACGGCCTGGCTCGATGCCGACCAGCAAGGGCAGATCATGCAGGACACCGGCTGCGCCATCGGGCCGATTTCCGGCGGTTGCTTTACCGCAATCGTGTCGCCGGAAGGCAAGTTGCTCGGCGAACCGCTGCGCAGTGGCGAAGGCGTGCTGATCGCCGACCTCGACCTGGCGCTGATCGACAAACGCAAACGGATGATGGATTCGGTGGGGCACTACAGCCGTCCGGAATTGCTCAGCCTGCTGATCGATCGCACCCCCACCGCCCATGTTCATGAACGTCACGCCGCGCTGTCCGAGGAGGCCGCCCATGCAGACCAATGAACTGCTCGCCGACCTGCAAATCCAGGGCCTGCGCTGGCCCGCCGCGCAGAGTGGTTTGTCGCGCCAGGGCGGCGCCGGGCCATCCGACCATAAGGCCCTGAGCCTCGGCAGCCGGACGTTGATGGTGCCGATCCTCAATCAGGCGTCGCAAAGTTCGCCGTACCAGGCCCAGCCCAGCAGTGACGGCAGCCAGGCGCTGATTTTTCGCGAGGGCATCCAGGTCGGCCAAGTGCAGATGCCCGGCGTGCCGAATTTCTACGGCTTGAGCACGGCGGACGGCATTCCTTACTGGAAGATCGCCACCCTGCACAGCCGCGACGTGCTGGCGACCACCGTGTTGCAGCACTGCATTCGCTTCAATGATCGCGCCAGTTCCTGCCAGTTCTGCGCTATTGGCCAGTCCCTCGCGGCGGGCAAGACCATCGCCCGCAAGCGTCCGCAGCAATTGGCCGAAGTGGCAAAAGCTGCCGTGGAACTCGACGGCGTCAAGCACATGGTGATGACCACCGGCACGCCGCAGACCCCGGACCGGGGCGCGGCGATCCTGTGTGAATCGGCGGCGGCCGTCACAGCGGCGGTGGACTTGCCGATCCAGGCCCAGTGCGAGCCGCCGGACGATGATCGCTGGTTCCAGCGCCTGGCCGACAGCGGCGTGGTGTCCCTGGGCATGCACCTGGAAGCGGTCACCGACGAGGTGCGCCAGCGGATCATGCCGGGCAAGGCCGAAGTACCCCTGAGCCGTTATTTCGAGGCGTTCAGCGCGGCGGTCGAGGTGTTCGGTCGAGGCCAGGTCAGCACCTACATCCTCGCCGGCCTGGGCGACAGTGAAGCGGCCATCAGCGAGATGAGCGAGCGCCTGGCGTCCATCGGCGTGTACCCGTTCGTGGTGCCCTTCGTGCCCATCGACGGTACGCCGCTGGCCCATCACCCAAAACCCGACAGCGCGATGATGGCGCGGCTCTACCCGCAGATCGGCGCGAGTTTGCGCCGCCACGGTTTGCATTCCGAACAGATCAAGGCCGGTTGCGCCAAGTGCGGCGCGTGCTCGGCACTGAAAAGTCACGAATAGGAGGACGCGTCATGGCCAACCTTGCATTCGCACTAGTCGACAGTACCTTCGAACCCTTTCGCGCCGGTGAGCTGCTGGTCAAGCCCGCCAGCGAGGCCTGGGAGAAACAGGCTTACTTCGCCTTGCGCCGGGCGGTGTTCTCCGACGAGCAGCAACTGCTGGCGCAGGACAAGGACAGTCACGACTTCCAGGCCATCGCCATCGTCGCCCTGGCGGGTAGTTGCGGCATGGCCGATCAAGTGGTCGGCGCGGTGCGCATCTACCAACCCGAGCCGGGCCTGTGGTTTGGCGGACGCCTGTGTGTGGCCCCGGCCTATCGGCGCCACAGCATGATCGGCAAGGCGCTGGTCAATGAAGCGGTGTCCCGGGCCAAAGAGTTGGGCTGCGAGGTGTTCCGGGCCACGGTGCAGGCGCAGAACGAAGGCTATTTCCATGGCCTGCACTGGCAAACCCTCGACACCCTTGAACTGCTCGGCCAGCCCCATTGTTTGATGCAGGCGCAGTTGCCGAGCTACCCCTTGATGCCGCGCCAGGTGTCCTTGGGCCCGTTGCGCAGTGCTCGTCATGAATGAACTGGCGGCGTTACTCGACACCTTGCGCAACACCCCGGCGATGCGCGCCAAGCAGGCGATTCAACAGCCGGCGGCGGTGATCGGCCACACCGACCAACGCCTGACCCGCGCACAGCTTTACGCCTTGCCCGGGGATGACACGGCGGCGATTGCCTGTGGCGATCACTACCAGTTGCTGGCGATAGAAGGCATGTTGCCGGCCTTCGTGCAGAACGCGCCATGGTTCGCCGGCTGGTCGGCGGTGATGGCCAACGTCAGCGACATCACCGCCATGGGCGGCCGCGCCACGGCGGTGGTCAACGCCTATTGGCATCACCAGGAAGACGCCGCGCAGCAAGTGCTGGCTGGCATTCGTGCAGCCTGCGAGGCCTACGGCTTGCTGCTGGCCGGCGGGCACACCAGTTTGGCGCCACAGAATCCGGCGGCGCTGGCGGTGGCGATCACCGGGGTGGCCAAGCGTTTGCTGTCGTCGCTGCACGTGGCGCCGGGGCAGGTGATCGCCATGGCGGTCGACCTCGAAGGCGAATGGCATGCCGACAGCACCTACTGGAAAGCCTTCCAGGGCGTACCCGCGGAACGTCTGCGCAGCAAACTGGAAGTACTGCCGCGCCTGGCCGAAGCCGGTTTACTGCGCGCGGCCAAGGACATCAGCAACGCCGGCGTGCTCGGCAGTTTGCTGATGCTGCTGGAAACCACCGGGTGCGGCGCGACGGTCGACCTGCAAGCGCTGCCATGCCCAGCGGATGGCGATCTCGGGCGCTGGCTGCAAGTTTTCCCCAGCTACGGCTTCCTGATGACCCTGGACGCCCGCGACTGGGACCAGGTGCAAACCGCGTTCGCCTTCGAAGGCCTGCGTTGCGAGCGCATCGGCCAGGTCGACGCCAGCGGAGCACTGCAGGTGACTCGCGGCCCACAACACGAACACTTCTGGAACCTGCGCGAGCGGACCTTCACTGGCTTCAGCTACGCACACCTCGATCTCAGCCCATTGCATCAGGAGCACTGACATGCCCGCCGTCAATTTCAAGATCCGCTGGCCCAACGGCCAGGAAGCCAACGGTTATTCGCCTTCGACGGTGATCTACGAGCACCTGGAGGAGGGCGCCAGTTACCCGCTGACGGAGTTCATGCAACGGCTGGAAAGCGCCCTGAACAACGCCTCGGAACGGGTCAAGCAGGTCAAGGGTTTCTATTGCAGTTCGGCGATGGACACCTTGAGTTCGCTGAAATACCAGGCCAGCGGTTTGGACGCCGACGACGCTCAGGTCGAGGTGCTGGCCATGCGCACGGAAGGTGCGGGCCGGGTCACTGGTGGCTGGAGTTCGTTCTGATTCACGCTGTTTTATCGACCGATCATTTTTCTGGAGCATCCCATGGGCAGCCCACTCACCACCCTCAAACCACCCCACCACAGCGTGATCATCGTCGGCGGCGGCCAGGCCGGTTTGTCCGCCAGCTACTACCTGCAACAGCAGGGCATCGATCACATGGTGCTGGAAAAACACAGCCTGACCCACACCTGGCGCAACCAGCGCTGGGACGCCTTCAGCCTGGTCACGCCGAACTGGCAGTGCGCATTGCCGGGCTATCGCTACAGCGAAGAATTCCAGGGCGACGACCCCAACGGTTTCATGAAGAAAGAACAGATCAATCAGTACCTGGCCGGTTTCGTCCAGTCGGTGAATGCCCCGGCCCGGGAAGGGGTGAGCGTGCAACGGGTGGTGCCGCGCGCCCAGGGCGGCTTCGAGGTGCACACCTCGCAAGGTGAGTTCACGGCCGATGAGGTGATCGTCGCCTCCGGCGGTTATCACACGCCGATCATCCCGCGCCTGGCCGAGCGCTTGCCCGCCAATATCCAGCAGTTGCACTCCGAGCAGTACCGCAATCCTCAAGCCCTGCCCGAGGGCAATGTGCTGGTGGTGGGGTCGGGGCAGTCCGGGGCACAGATCGCCGAAGACTTGCACCTGGCTGGGCGCAAGGTCTATCTGGCGGTGGGCGATGCCCCTCGTTGCGCACGGTTTTATCGCGGCAAGGACGTGGTCGATTGGCTGGCGGAGATGGGCTACTACGACATCGGCGTCGACACCCATCCGCTGCGCGAAGGCGTGCGCGACAACACCAACCACTACGTCACCGGCCGTGACGGTGGACGGGATATCGACCTGCGCGCCTTTGCTCGCGACGGCATGCAGTTGTTCGGCCGCCTCGACGGCCTGGAGGGCGATTGTCTGACCTTCTCGACCAATCTCGGCGCCAGCCTCGACAGTGCCGATGCGGTATACAACCGGATCAATGCGTCGATTGACAAATACATCGATCAGCACGGGATCGACGCGCCGGCCGGCTCGGTGTATGCGCCGGTGTGGTCACCCGTCGAAGAGCGCCGCGAACTGGACCTGAAGGCCGAGGGCATCACCAGCATCATCTGGTGCATCGGCTTCACCCCGGATTTCACCTGGGTCGAGGCGCCGGTGTTCAACGGCCGTGGCCAACCCGGGCATGAGCGGGGCGTTACTGCGCAACCGGGCTTGTACTTCCTGGGCTTGCCCTGGCTGTACACCTGGGGCTCGGGCCGGTTCTCCGGCGTGGCGCGGGATGCGGAATATCTGGTGGGACGGATGGTGGCGGGGCGAGAAGCGCTACCGCAGCTTAAAACCGGAGTGCGGTAGCAGCAGCCTCAGAAATCCTCCTGTGGGAGCGAGCCTGCTCGCGAAGGCGTCGTGTCAGTCAATAAATGACTCGGCTGGTAGATCTTCGCGAGCAGGCTCGCTCCCACAGAGGGGGCCAGAGGGTGTGGTTAACGCACAAACCTCAACCGGTCCGACAACTGCGAGCGGACCCGCGACAAGCTCTCGCTGAGCGCTGCTTCCCCGCGCAGCAGTGACTCCAGGTACAAAAACTCCACCGCATGAATCCCCACCGTGCCGAGGATCACCCGCAGGTACGGCGAGAGGAAGTCCGCCTGGTGGAAGGGCTGGCCCTTGACCACACCGCCGGAGCTGACCAGCACGAAGGTGGGCCGATCCTCCAACACGCCGATCTTCTCCAGCTTGTCGTTGACGTTGAAGGTGCGGTTGATGCGCACCACATGATCGATCCAGCTCTTCAACGTCGCCGGCACCGTGAAGTTGTGCAGCGGCGTGCAGAGGATCAGCACGTCGCTGGCCTCAACCTCGCCAATCAAACGCTCGGAAAAATCCACCGCGCCTGGGTCCACCGGGCCGCGCGTGGTCAGGGCCTTGGCGTAGTCGCGGCTCAGGGGCGGCGGCGGGGTGCTGCCGTAATCCCGTTCGACCACGACGGCGTTTGGCAGGCTTTGCGTGATCACCTCCCTGGCCAGTTCGAACGAACGGGCGTCCTTGCCGTGGGGGCTGAAGCTCAGCAGTAAGACGCGGGTCATGAGGGGCCACCGTTACTCAGGTCTTGGGAGAAATGCATGCCCAGCGGCAGCAACCCCTGGCGGAAATAGAAACGCTGGGCCAGGTGCATGTGCATGCCGGTGTCGAGCACCAGATAACGATAGCCCAGGCTGCGGGTGTGTTGGCGCACGTGTTCCAGCAACTGCTCGCCGAGCCGACGACGTTGCAGGTCCGCCGCCACCACCAGATCGTCGACGTAGACGAAACGACCGTACAGCAAGTTTTCCGTCAACCGATAACCGGCCAACCCCAGCACGCGGCCGTTCTCCCGGGCAGCCAACAACCGATAACCCTGGTCGGACTGGCGCAGCACTTGGCGGACAAAGGACGGTCCATCGCTGAGGTGCGGGCGCAGCTGCTTCATCACTTCAAAACACGCCAGGCAGTCCGCCGAGCTTTCAATCGAGACGAACTCCACCGAGTCATTCATGGGTCTGGCCCTCTTGCTGTTCCAGTTGCGCCTTCACGCAGGCGGGGACTTTGCGGAAGCTGATCGCCATGCGGTTGAGCGCATTCATCAAGGCAATGGCCATGGTCAAGTCGGCCACTTCCTTGTCGCTGAACACTGCGGTGACCGTCGCGTAATCGGCGTCCGGCACCCGGGTTTCGGCGACGCGCGTCACCACTTCGGCCCACGCCAGCGCCGCTTGTTCACGGCGATCAAACAGCGGGCCGGCCTCGTACCACACTGGAACCATGACCATTTTTTCCAGGCTGACGCCTTCCTTGAGCAGGTCCCGGGAATGGGAGTCGACGCAATAGGCGCAACCGTTGAGTTGCGACACCCGCAGGTAAACCAGATCGATCAGCGTCTTCTCCAGCCCGCAATTGAGCAAATAGGCATGCGGGTTGATGAGTGCCTTGTAACCTTGCGGGGCGGCGTGGGCGTAATCAATGCGATGGAACATGACAATCTCCCTGGTGGGCATGAAGTGATGAGCGATTGTGTGGCGGGCGACCCAGGGTCAATAGGGCCATCTTTGGCCAACTGGATTGGGACATGATCGGGATGGGGTAGACTGGCGCACCGCTCTTGTCACGCAGGATGAACATGCCGCTGCCTGAATTGCCGACCTTGGCCGCTGACGCACCGCTGCCTAAATACCTGGAAATCTATCGGCGCTTTCGCGTCGCCATCGACCAGGGCCAATTGCGCAGCGGCGAACGGGTGCCGTCGGTGCGCGCCTTGGCGCAAGAACTGAAAGTCGCCCGGGGCACGGTGGAAACCGCGTACCAGCTACTGACCAGCGAGGGTATTTTCGAATCCCGGGGCCAAGCCGGCACCGTGGTTGCGCCGCTGTCGCCAGAGCGGACGATCATCTCGGTGTCCCGTGAGCCGACAGTCGCGGCGGCGCCGCATGCTTCGATCTTGCCGTTGCAACTGGGGTTGCCGGCGCTCGACGCCTTTCCGCGCAAGTTGTGGGCGCGGCTGGTGACTTGGCAGGTGCGCCAGACCGATCAGCACAGCCTGGCGCTGACCGACGTGCGTGGGTATGCGCCGTTGCGCGCAGCCATCGCCAGCTACCTGGCGTTGTACCGAGGCGTTGAATGCGCGCCGGAACAGATCTTCGTCGGTGCTGGTTTTATCTCCAGCCTGACCCTGGCCTGCGATGCCCTGGACATGGCCGGCGAACACTGCTGGTTCGAAGACCCGGGCTACCTGCACGCCCGGGAGTTCCTCAGCCACCAAGGCGTCGAGTTGGTGCCAGTGCCGGTGGACCAGGAAGGCTTGCGAGTTGAAGAGGGGATACGCCGGCAACCGCGGGCGCGCCTGGCGCTGGTGACCCCGGCGCATCAGAGTCCGCTTGGCGTGCCGCTGAGTCCGGCGCGGCGCCGGGCCTTGCTCGACTGGGCGCAGGCCCACGGCAGTTGGGTGATCGAGGACGACTACGACAGCGAGTTCCGCTACAAAGGCCAACCCTTGGCCGCGCTCAAGAGCCTCGACGTGCATGATCGGGTGATCTACGCCGGCAGCTTCAGCAAAATGCTCTTTCCAGGACTGCGCCTCGGCTATCTGGCCGTGCCTAAATCCTTGGTCGAACGCTTCGAGCAAAGCGCTCGTCACCTGCACAATCGCAACGCCGAACTGCTGCAAGCGACCACCGCGACCTTCCTCGAACAGGGCCATTTCACCCGCCATCTGAAGAAAATGCGCCAGCTCTACAGCAGTCGTCGCGCCTTGCTCGCCGATGCCCTGAAGACGCAATGCGGTCATTTATTACGGGTTGATCCGCAGGCGGGCGGGATCAACATGGTGGCCCGGTTGCAGGTGGAGGTCGCCGATCAACGGATTGCCGACCGCGCCTTCGACGCGGGCCTGGCGATGCAGGCGTTGTCCGCCTGGAGCCTTGAATCGCCAGGTGAGCGCGGCTTGCTGATGGGATTCACCAACGTCGCCTCAGCCCCGCAAGCGCTGGACATTGCCCGGCGCTTGCAGGCAGTGATTGAGCGGGAGATGGGCGCACTGCCCACAGAAAATACTGTCACTTTTCTAGCCAGTAACGCGTACTTCAAGCACTGATGAATATTTTTCTAGAACGGGCTTGACGGCCCATTTACCAGGCGAGTAGGGTTTAAAACAGGTTGGCGAATACGCCACCGCACTGGAGAACCAGTGACGCACCATCACATTCATCTGCACGCCTGCGGGCGGTCAGATCCGGCAAAGAAGCCCGGCGAGCCTTAATTGGCTCGGCGGGCTTTTTTTGTTCTTGGCCTTTGAAAAACAATAACAGGGCGGTGCCCAATGACAGTTCCAACCACCCCCAAGCCGGCCATTCCTCTCGGCCTGCTGTGTTCCACCACCGGCACCTACGGCGCCGTGGGGCAGACCATGCTGGCCGGTGCGCTGCTGGCAATTGAAGAAATCGCCGCCGACCCGCAATTCGATTTTGCCTTCGAGCCGGTGATTGCCAACCCGGGCGGTGACCTGGGGCAATACGTCGAGCGCACCCAGGCGTTGCTCGAAGACCGTAGCGTCACCCATGTGATCGGTTGCTACACCTCGTCGAGTCGCAAAGAAGTGGTGCCGCTGTTCGAACGGGCCAATGCGCTGCTCTGGTACCCAAGCCATTACGAGGGCTTCGAATGCAGCGACAACGTGATCTACGTGGGCTCGTCGCCCAATCAACACATCGTGCCGCTCGCCGGCTACCTGCTCTCGGTACACGGCAATCAGGTCTACACCATCGGTTCGAATTATGTCTGGGCCTGGGAAAGCAACCGGGTAATGCGCGACATCGTCGAGACCGATGGCGGGCGCCTGTTGGCCGAGCGCTATGTCCCGGTGGACGACGTCGACCTCGACTGGGTGATCGAGGAAATCATCGCCCTGAAGCCCGACTTCATTTTCACGACCCTGATCGGCGCCTCCACCCGCGCCTTGCTGAACCGCTATGCCCAGGCCGTGCAGCGCGGTGATTTCGGCGAAGGCCCGGTGCCGCCGATCAGCAGCTGCAACCTGTCGGAGACCGAGTTGCAAGCCGTGGACCCTCAGGCCCGGGCCGGGCACTTGTCGTCATCGGTGTACTTCCAAAGCATCGACAGCCCGGCCAATCGCGCGTTTGTCACCGCGTATCAGGCACGCAACGGCAGCGGCAGCGTGACTTCGGTGGACACCGAGTCCTATTACAACGCCGTGCACCTGCTGGCCCGGGCCATTCGCGCCTGCGGCTCGGCCAACGTCGCCCGGGTACGCGACGCCGTCGGCCAATGCCCGTTCAATGCACCCCAAGGCCAGGTGCGCATCGATCCTGACAATTACCACACGTACATGACGCCACGCCTGGGCCGCTCAAACGCTGCCGGGCAATTCGAACTCGTGCTCAGCGCCGAGCAACCGCTCAAGCCCGATCCGTACCTGGTGTGGTTCGACGCCAAGCGCGACGTGCGCGCCTGGTCCGTGGACGAGCGCCACGACGATGCGCCATTGCGGGAGGTGAAATGAAAGGCGCGGCGATCCCGGTATTTCGCGGCCGCCGGGTGCTGCTGCTGCACAAGGCCGATCGCGATCGGCAGGTGCTGGAAGCGCAATTGAAGCGCCTAGGCATGAGCGTCGAATGCCGTGACACCGCGCAAGCGCAAGACTGGAGCTTGATCGACGTGTGCTTCTTCGACGCCGATGCCGAGAAGCGCCATGTGTTTCCCTGGGGCAGCAACGAACCGGACATCGCGTTGATCGCGATGATCGGCTCGGAAACCCCGGAACGAATCAAATGGTGCCTGGCCAGCGGAGTCAGCAGTTTCCTGGTCAAGCCAGTGCGGTCCAGCGGCACTTACCTGGCACTGATGCAAGTTGAACATTCGTTTTGCCAGCGCAACCGCATCAAGGCTGAGATGAATGAACTGCAAGAACGGGTCAAGTCGCGACGGATTGTATTTAAAGCGTTATTACACACCATGAAGTTGTTTGCATTGAATGAAGACCAAGCGTTTGAAAAGTTGCGCAGTGTCAGCATGCAACAACACCTATCGATAGAAGCCCTGTCGGTGGCGATTGTCTGCGGTGACTTGCCCCTGACCTGGGGCGGTGCGCAAGAGCAGGGCGACGGCCCGAAGGACCGTTCCATGCACTGAGTGAACAGTGCAGCCGTTATTTAAAAGGATGAACTAACCCAACCCGCCGTGCCGGCTGAACTTCAGTCGCCGGACAGCTGCGCCTGTTTTTCAAGCTGTATCGCGTTACCAAAACAACGTTCGCAGTGAAATGCGAAGCACTTTGTCGTGGGCAGAAAATGCCCGCTTAGATGATTCGAGGAGCACTCTAATGACCTTACGCAGACCCTCTCGCAAAGACATTCTGGCGATCAGTGACCGCACGCACATCGCACTGACCGACAGTGAAGTGGCGGTGATCGAGCACATGATCGCCGATAACCTCGAACTCTATGACGAACTGGAGCAGATGCCCGACGCGGTGCACAGCAACGTCGCGGCGATTCGCATCCCTGGCAGTCGGCCGACGCCTGAACAAGACCCGCATAATGCCGTGGTGCGCAGTTGCGACGTGCGGGCTGCGACGCCCATCGACGGGCCGCTCAGCGGCAAGCGCATCGGCCTCAAGGACACCATTTGCGTGGCAGGCATTCCCACCACCTGCGGTTCGCGCCTGTTGTATGACTATGTGCCGGACGTCGATGCGCCAATTGTCAGCCGCATCATCGAAGCCGGTGGCCATATCACCGCCATGCTCAACACCGACGATTTCTCGTTCTCCGGCGGCGGGCACACCAGTGCCTACGGCCCGGGCCTGAACCCGCGCGATGCTCGGCACGTCGCGGGCGGTTCGTCCTGTGGTTCGGCCATTGCGGTGGTCGATAACCTGGTGGACATCGCCCTCGGCGGTGACCAGGGCGGCTCGATCCGCATCCCGGCGTCGTGGTGCGGCATCGTCGGTCTTAAACCGACCCACGGCCTGGTGCCGTACAGCGGCATCGCCGGGTTCGACCCAACCCTCGACCACATTGGGCCGATGGCCAACAGCGTCGAAGACGTAGCGCAGTTGCTCACGGCGATTGCCGGTAAAGACCACCAGTGGGGCGACCCGCGCCAACCCGACAACATCGAACGCATCGACTACCTGGACTCGCTGTCCGGCTCCCTCGCCGGGTTGCGCATTGCCGTGGTGGAAGAAGGGTTCACCTCGAAATACGCCATGCCGCAAGTCAACGAAGCGGTGCGCGAAGCGATCAAGTTGCTCGAACACCTCGGGGCCAAGGTCGAAAGCATCTCGGTCGCCGAGCATTCGCAGGTGGTGCCGATCTGGAACAGCATTGCCACCGAAGGCGGCATCGACACGTTCTACCATGGCCTCAACGCCTACGGCACCCAGGCCTGGTACAACACGCGGCAGATGGCGGCCATGTCCAAGGCGATCAAGACCAACGGCGGCGATTTCTCGCCCACCGCCAAGGTCGGGATTGTCATGGCGCACTACATGAAAGAGCAGTACCACGGCGTGTTCTACGGCCGTGCGCGCAACCTGGCCCGACGCCTGACGGTGGCCTATGACTCGGTGTTCTCCTACTTCGACCTGGTGGTGATGCCGACCACCCCGCAAACCGCCCATGAAATCCCGCCGGCCCCGGAAGTCGATCGCGCCACGCACATCACCCAGGCGCTGAACATGGTCAGCAACGCCGCCGCGTTCAACCTGACCGGGCATCCGTCGATCTCGGTGCCGTGCAAAGACGTCCGCGGCTTGCCGGTCGGCCTGATGATCACCGGCCGCGCCTTTGAAGACGACACGGTATTGCGCGCCGCGCACGCCTACCAGAACGCCCGCTGACAATCCGATCCACCTTGCATGCCCCTCACCACCGTCACGTGTCGCCGGTGAGGGGTCAACCTATAAAAAAACAGGTGATGGTATGAGCAAGCTAAAAGAGTGGTTTCAAGGGCCACAAGATATTACCGAAGCGGAAGCGGTTGAAGACTACGCGGTCGGGCGCGTGCCGAGCCGGTATCGCTGGCCGATCCCGGCGATCATTCTGGTGCTGCTGGGCAACTCGACGGCGATGTTCTGGTTCAGCCTCGGCGCCGACATGAGTTACCAGGTGGGCTGGCCGACAATGCTCCTGCCCATCGGCTACATGGTGGTGCTGGCCACCATCATCGGCGCGGTGGTGATGAAACTGGCGGCGAAGGAGGGTTTGTCCCTGAGTCTGCTGACCCGTGGCCTGGGCTTCGGCTACATGGGCTCGGCGTTCACCTCGTTGATCTACGCGGTGAACTTCATCTTCTACTTCCTGTTCGAGGGGACGATCGTTTCCCACGCGATTGCGCACTACGCAGGCATCGAAGTCAGCTCCCTGGGCGGGGTGGCGATCTTTGCCAGCATCGGTCTGGTGACCATCTGGTTCGTCTGGAAGGGCATGTCGTCGATGCAGTTCCTGCAAACCTGGGGCGTGCCGATCTTCATCGTGCTGTTCGGTTTCTGCCTCTACCAACTGACCCACAACTACGACGCCGTGGGCCCGGCGGGCTGGTTGCCGCAAAGCAAGGACAGCGCCACCGCGTTGTGGACCGTGATGAACATGGCCAACGGGCAGATTGTGTTCCAGGGCTTGCTGGCCACAGATTACGGGCGCTTCGCCAAACCGGAGATCACCCACAAAGGCACCGCGACCATCATGGTCGGGATGATGGTGCCTATCGTCGCCGTGATGCTCTGCGGCGCGCTGTTGGCCTACACCCTGATCCCGCACATCACCGAAGGCGACGCGCTGACCCAGGCCATGGACCCGGGCTTTATCTTCCCGACGGTAATCGCACTGGTGGGGGTGATTTTCACCATCGTCACGCAAATCCGCATCAACGTGATGAACCTGTATTCCGGCTCGATCGCGTTGTCCAACACCATGGACATGACCTTCAACTACCGCCCGGGCCGGCAGTGGTGGATGTTGGTGGTGTGGCTGCTGGGCGTGTTGTTCTACGTGTGCAACATCCTGCAGTACACCGGGACGTTCCTGGCGATTACCGGGATTCTGACCAACACCTGGGTGTTCATCATCCTTGCCGACTACCTGGTCTGCCGCAAACTGCTGAATCTGGCGCCCAGCGACTTCGTCGAGTTCCGCCGCGAGCACCTGCGCTCGTGGAACCCCTGTGGCGTGGCCAGTCTGCTGATCGCGGTGGCCATCGGTGCGGCGGGCATTCTTGGCGCCTATCCGATGTACTACGCGTCGTTCATCGCCATGCTGGTGGGGCCGCTGTTGCATGTGATCTTCAGCAAGGCGACCCAGGGCCGTTACTACTTCAAGAGCTTCCCGGGTGACGTGCCGACGCAATGGCAGCCGTCCCAGGGTTACAGTGGACCGCGTCCAGGCTTATTGGCGGAGTAGGGCGCCATTAAGAGAGCCAAGCCGCTTCGATCAGACCGAAGCGGCTTTTTGTATGCCAGTGTATCCAGGCCCGGAAACGGACACATGGCGGATACACCGGCATTGCAGCATCAGCCCACAGACCCTGTTCCCCCTTGCCCACGCGGAGAGAAAAGCACATGAACAAGACACTGAACCGTGGCATCACCTGGGCGCGCCAGGTCGCACGCTTGATGGTCGGCATGCCCGACTACGACAACTACGTCGCGCTGCGAGCTGCCAATCATCCCGGCGAACCGGTGATGAGCTACAAGGAGTTTTTCCAGGAACGGCAGAAAGCACGATACGGCGGCCGCCAGTGCACCACCCGTTGCTGCTGATCGTCGATTGTTGAACAACCGGCGCCGGGAGGGTCACGGCGCTGGTTTCAGACCTGACGGTGTGCAATGCACCGCCTCGATTGTGTCAGTTGGTCGATCAGTCCGGCCTTTTTCCCGACTTTTTGATCGATATGACTACTCGGTCACTTTCCAAAAGTCGTCGCGTCATATGATGACTGACAGATGACCGAGCCCATTCGGCATACGCCCGCGTAGTCTGTACTGAATCTCCACGGAGCACTTCAGTACGCAGTAGCCACTCGCGAAGCCTAAAAACTTCTACGAAAGGTTTGCTCATGCACCAACGCCCCGTGATGACTGAAAGAGCGTCAAGCGCGACCCTGGTCGAGATCCAGCAAGCGGAAACCCCGCTGTGTTTCGGCCCCTTTGTCCTGTTTCCCCGGCAACACCTGCTGCTGTGCAACGGCCTGACCGTCGAGCTCGGCAGTCGCGCCTTGCGCTTGTTGACCACCTTGGCCACCCGTCCCGGAGAGCTGATCGAGAAGTCGGAATTGATTGCGATCACCTGGCCGAAAATGGTGGTCGAGGAATGCAATCTGCGGGCGCAAATGGTCGCCCTGCGCCGTGCCTTGGCCGACCACGACAACAGCCTGTACATCAAGACCGTTCCCGGCTGTGGCTACCAGTTCGTCGCGCCCGTCACCTCGCAACTGGACGAACCGCCGGACGAGGTCGCCGTCGCGGCGGCGCCGGACTTTATGAAGGACTTGCCCAGAATCAATACCCAAGTCATTGGCCGCAGCCCGGAAATCCGCCTGCTCGCCGAGCAATTGATGACCCGCCGCCTGGTGACCATCACCGGCCCGGGCGGCATCGGCAAATCGGCGGTGGCCCTGGCCGTGGCGACTCAGTACGAACTGACCGAAATGGCCAGGGGCATCTGTTTTGTCGACTGCGCCCAAGTCACTTCGCCGCAACTGATCCCCGGGATGCTGGCGTCGGCGATGGGCATCACCTCATCCCATGATGACCCGTTGGAAGAACTCGCCTACAGCTTCCGCGCCATGCCGTTTCTGGTGGTGCTGGATAACTGCGAGCACGCGATCGATATCGTCGCTCGCACCGTGGAAACCTTGCAGGTCCGTGCGCCGCACTGTTGTTTCCTGGTGACCAGCCGCGAACCGCTGCGCAATGCCGGGGAATACGTCTGCGAACTTTCGGCCTTGCAGGTGCCGGCACCGGATGCCTGCCTGACGGTGGAGCAGGCGCTGGGGTTTTCCGCGGTGCGCCTGTTCGTGCACTGCGTGACCACCAGCGATCCGCGTTTTGTCTTCAAGCCCGCGGACGTCGGGCTGGTCTGCAAGATCTGCCGCAAGCTCGATGGCAATGCCTTGGCCATCGAGATCGCCAGCGCGCGGGTCCGGGCCTTCGGCTTGCAAGGTTTGCTGGAACTGCTCGACAGCCGCTTCCGCTTGCAAATGACTGGCCGCCGTCATTCGGTGCCGCGTCATCGCTCGCTCAGCGCCTTGCTCGACTGGAGCTATTCGACCTTGTCCGCCGATGAACAAGCGATGCTGCGCCACCTGTCGATGTTCGACGATGCGTTTACCCTGACCGCACTCCGGGCGCGGCTGCTGGATGGTCGATTCGATTTTTGCCAGACCGTGGTGTTGCTTGAAGGCCTGGTGGACAAGTCACTATTGATGGCTTGCGGGCGGGGGGATTTACGGCACTTTCGCTTGCCGGAAACCACCCGGGCTTATGCCGCTGAAAAACACGCCACGCTGCTCGAGCCGAGCTAAGGCGAGGAGGGCCGGTCACCCTGGGCGGTGCGTTGCGCATCGTCCAGGGTGACCGGGTTTTGCGCTTGTTCAGATCATCGGCGGCAACTGGTCGAGCAACTTGTCGAGGGTGATCGGGTACTCGCGCACCCGCACGCCGGTGGCGTTGTAAACCGCGTTGGCAATCGCCGCGCTGACTCCACACAGACCCAGCTCACCGACGCCCTTGGCTTTCATCGGCGATGAGTAGGCGTCGGTTTCGTCGAGGAAAATCACCTCTTGGTGCGGGATGTCCGCATGCACCGGCACTTCGTAGCCGGCAAAGTCGTGGTTGACGAAAAACCCCTGGCGTTTGTCCACCGCCAACTCTTCCATCAATGCCGCGCCGACGCCCATGGTCATGGCGCCGATCACTTGGCTGCGTGCCGAGGTCGGGTTGAGAATGCGCCCGGCCGCACACACCGCCAGCATGCGCCGCACGCGGATTTCACCGGTGGCGCTGTCGACCGCGACTTCCACGAAATGCACACCGAAGGTGGATTGCTGATACTGCTTGCTCAAGGTCCCGAATTCGATGGAATCCTCGGCCACCAATTCACCGTCCCGGGCCGCGTTGCGCAACGGCAAGCGCTGGTCGCCGACCCGCACCTCACCGTCGACGAACACCGCGTCCGTAGCGCTCATCCCAAGTCGTTGCGCCACCGCTTCGCGCAGTTTCACGCACGCCGCGTAGACCCCAGCCGTGGAGCAGTTAGCGCCGAACTGGCCGCCGGAACCCGCCGACACCGGAAAGCTGGAATCCCCCAGGCGCACCACCACCTTGTCCAGCGGCAGGCCCATCATCTCGGCAGCAGTCTGCGCGATGATGGTGTAGCTGCCGGTGCCGATGTCGGTCATGTCGGTTTCCACCGTGACCACGCCGTCGGCGTTCAGGCGCACCCGGGCACCGGACTTCACCAGTTGGTTGTTCCGGAAGGCTACGCCGACGCCCATGCCGATCAGCCAACGGCCGTCGCGCAAGGCACCCGGTTGACGGTGGCGCTTGTCCCAGCCAAACCGTTCGGCGCCGGTGCGCAGGCATTCGACCAATTGCCGTTGCGAGAAACGCCGCTCCGGTTGAGTCGGGTCAACCTGAGTGTCATTGAGAATGCGAAATTCGATGGGGTCGAGGCTGAGCTTTTCGGCCATTTCATCCATGGCGATTTCCAGGGCCATCAGCCCCGGCGTTTCCCCCGGCGCGCGCATGGCGTTGCCTTCGGGCAAGTCCAGGGTCGACAAGCGCATCGTGACCCGACGGTTGGCCCCGGCGTAAAGCAATTTGCTCGGTTGCGCCGCCCGTTCGACTTTGCCGCCGGGCAAATCACCGGACCAGCCTTCATGGCCCATGGCGGTGATTTTGCCGTCGCGGCCGGCGCCGATTCGGATGCGCTGGATGGTCGCCGGGCGATGCGTCGAGTTGTTGAACATCAAGGGCCGGGTCAACGCGACTTTGACCGGGCGACCGGCGAGCCGGGCACCCAGCGCAGCCAGCAAGGCATCGGAACGGATGAACAACTTGCCGCCAAAGCCGCCGCCGATGTAGGGCGAGATCAGTCGCACATTCTGTTTCGGCACACCGAGGGTGGTCGCCAGGTCGGTCACCGACCAATCGATCATCTGGTTCGACGTCCACAGGGTCAGTTTCTCGCCTTTCCACGCCGCCATCGACGCGAAGGGTTCCATCATCGCGTGGGCCTGATCGGGGGTGGTGTAGGTGGCGTCCAGTTGCACCGCCGCCGACGCGAACGCACCGTCGAAATCGCCGTGGTTGACGTCAGCCATCTGCTCCTTGGCTTCGACCCCGGCGTCACGCACCTTGGCCAGGTCAAAGGCACCTTCGCTGCGCAGGTACTGGATGTCGATCAACTGCGCGGCGCAGCGTGCTTGCTCGAAGGTCTCGGCCACAACCATGGCCACCGCTTGGTGGTAATGCTGGATATCGGGGCCGGCCAGCAGCTTGGCGGTGTTGTATTTGCCTTTGCCGAGCTTGCCGGCATTGGCGGCGGTGACGATCGCCAGCACGCCCGGCGCGGACTCGGCCTTGGACAAGTCCATGGAAGCGATACGACCCTTGGCAATGCTGGCACCGACCACGTAGCCGTAGGCCTGGTTCGGCACCGCGGCATGCTGTTCGTAGGCATAGGGCGCGCAGCCGGTGGTCTTCAGCGGGCCTTCGACCCGCGTGGTGGGCTTGCCGACCACTTTCATCTGGTCGATGGGATTGGTCGCGGCGGGGGTATCGAATTTCATGCTTGAGCCCTCGCTTGTGCGATCACCGAGGCAAGCGTGCGCTCCACCAAGGTCAGTTTGAATGCGTTTTGCGCCGTGGGCGTGGCGCCGTCGAGCAGGCGTTCGCTGACGGCTTTCGCGCCTTTCGGCATGGCTGATTCGGCGCCTTCTACCCGCCAGGGTTTGTGCGCCACGCCGCCGAGGGCGACGCGGCCGCTGCCGTCCTTTTGCAGCACGGCGGCCACGGACACCAGGGCGAACGCGTAGGAGGCACGGTCGCGGACCTTCTGGTAAATGTGCGTGCCACCCAAGGGCGCCGGCAGGGTTACGGCGGTGATCAGTTCATGGGCGGCGAGGCTGGTTTCGATGTTCGGCGTGTTGCCGGGCAGTCGATGCAAGTCGGCGATGGCGATGACCCGGGTGATGCCGTCAGGACGCACGGTTTCGACTTGCGCATCGAGGGCGCGCATCGCCACCGCCATGTCACTCGGATGGGTGGCGATGCAGGCCTGGCTGACACCGAGAATACCCAAGGGCCGGCTGAAACCGTCGATGGCGGAGCAGCCGCTGCCCGGTTGGCGCTTGTTGCAGGCTTGGGCAGAATCATAGAAGTACGGGCAGCGGGTGCGTTGCAGCAGGTTGCCTGCGGTGGTCGCGACGTTGCGCAATTGCCCGGACGCACCGGCCAGCAAGGCTCGGGAGAGCAGGGCGTAGTCCTTGCGCACACGCGGGTCGGCGGCGAGGTCGGTGTTTCTCACCAGCGCGCCAATCCGCAAGCCGCCGTCCGCAGTGGCTTCGATGCGATCCAGGGCCAGGCCGTTGACGTCGATCAGGTGGGTCGGGGTTTCGATTTCCAGCTTCATCAAGTCCAGCAGGTTGGTGCCGCCGGCGATGAACCGCGAACCCTCGACTTGCGCCGCCAGGGCGGCGGCTTCGGCGGGCGACTTGGCCCGCAGGTAGGTAAAGGGCCTCATGCGCTAGCCTCCGCGACGTCGGTGATCGCTTCGATGATGTTCGAGTAGGCGCCGCAGCGGCAGATATTGCCGCTCATGCGTTCCTGCAGTTCGCTGGCGATCAGTTGCGGCGAGTCGGTCAGGCTGGCGCTGACATGGCTGGGAATGCCGGCGCGGATTTCGTCGAGCACGGCCACCGCCGAGCAAATCTGCCCCGGCGTGCAATAGCCGCATTGATAGCCGTCGTGCTTGATGAAGGCGGCCTGCATCGGGTGCAGGTTGTCCGGTGTGCCGAGACCTTCGATGGTGGTGATCTTCGAGCCTTCGTGCATCACCGCCAGGGTCAGGCATGAGTTGATCCGCCGGCCATCGGCAATCACGGTGCAGGCACCGCACTGGCCATGGTCGCAGCCTTTTTTGGTGCCGCTGAGCTGGAGGTTTTCCCGCAGCGCATCGAGCAGGGTGGTGCGGGTGTCGAGGTCCAGGTCGCGTTGCTGGCCATTGATCCAGATCGCGACTTTGGCCTTGATCGGGCGGGCCAGGTTGGCGGCGGAGGCCTCCACCGAGATAAACGGCGGCAACGCTACCGAAGCCGCGGTCACGGCACCCACAATCAGGAATTTTCGACGGGATATCGTCATCAGGTCACGGTGGTCCATTGCTTCTATTCC
>Ga0247742_10000635_pt1 | contig 27413 bp, 26 predicted proteins | sample UWRJL208509C2_FD_180944 | JGI IMG/M metagenome (GOLD analysis project Ga0247742, IMG submission 180944) | Plant litter microbial communities from Arlington Agricultural Research Station in Wisconsin, United States - UWRJ-L208-509C-2 | ecosystem: Environmental > Terrestrial > Plant litter >...
CAGGCCCAGGTCGTTGGAGCGGATGTAGAGGGTCAGGGAGATTTCCCTGGTCTCGACATTCGGGTGGAACTGGTAGAGCAGGTGGCACGGCGGCAGGGCCATTTCATCGAGTTGGGCGCAGTTCCAGCCGTGGAACAGGATTCGGCGGCTGCCCGGGTCTTTGATGATGGTGTCGATGCACTGGCGAACCTGGTCGATGGCTTTGTACAGCACGACGTAGGCCTGGCCGTTTTCTTCGCCCTCGGCAATCTGCCGGTAGCCCTGGCTCAAGGTCTGCTCGATGGCCGCCGGGTTGCTCACCGGAATCTGCTTGTACGCCGGCCATTTGCGCCATTGCACACCGTAGATTTCACCGAGGTCGTCGTCGCCCTGACGGAACGGGTTGGCCAGCCATTGCGCATTTTCGTTGGCGTTCTGATCCCAGACCTTGCAGCCCAAGGCGCGGAATTCGGCGGCGTTGTTGACCCCACGGAGGAAGCCGCACATCTCGCCGATGGCCGATTTGAAGGCCATCTTGCGGGTGGTGATGGCCGGGAAACCTTCTTTCAGGTCATAACGCAGCATCGCGCCGGGGAAACTGATGGTGTTTACGCCGGTGCGGTTGGCTTGCTTGGTGCCGTTCTTGATGACGTGGGCCACCAGATCGAGGTATTGCTTCATGGGTTACCTGTGTCCTTGAACCCGGGACCGCAGTCCCGGGGTTCGAATTTATGCCGTGGCCGCAGGCGCCGCCGGGGCGCGGTGATAGGCCAGCCAGATCAGGAACAGCCCGCCGAGGATCATCGGCACGCACAGCACCTGGCCCATGGTCAGCCAGTTCCAGGCCAGATAGCCCAGTTGCGCGTCCGGTACGCGGACGAATTCCACAATGAAACGGAAGATACCGTAGAACAGCGCGAACATCCCGGACACCGCCATCGTCGGGCGAGGCTTGCGCGAGAACAACCAGAGGATCAGGAACAGCGCCACGCCTTCGAGGGCGAACTGGTACAGCTGCGACGGATGACGCGCCAGTTGCGCCGGGTCGCTGAACGGCGGAAACACCATCGCCCACGGCACGTCGGTCGGCTTGCCCCACAACTCGGCGTTGATGAAGTTGCCGATGCGCCCGGCACCCAGGCCAATCGGCACCATCGGTGCGACGAAATCCATCAATTGGAAAAACGACTTGCCGTTCTTTTTACCGAACCACAACGCTGCCAGCATCACGCCGATAAAGCCGCCGTGGAACGACATGCCGCCCTTCCACACTTCGAAGATCAGCGTCGGGTTGGCCAGGTACGCGCTCAGGTCGTAGAACAGCACGTAGCCCAGGCGGCCGCCGACGATCACCCCCATCGACATCCAGAACACCATGTCGGAGAGTTTTTCCTTGGTCCAGGTCGGGTCGAAGCGGTTCAAACGACGGGACGCCAGTAGCCAGGCGCCGCCGATGCCGATCAGGTACATCAAGCCGTACCAGTGGATTTTCAGCGGACCAATGGCCAGGGCCACCGGGTCGATCTGCGGGTAAGGCAGCATTGCGACTCCTTGTTAAGGTTGAAACGTTCAAAATTCCCGGGCGACGCTGCCACCTCAGGATTAAGCCAGGATTGCCAGTCGCGTCAGAACAGGAAGGTCAGCCCCACGCAGAACAGCAAAGCGGCGAACAGTCTTTTGAGCAAGCGCGGCGACAACCGGTGGGCCAGTTTCGCGCCGAACCGGGCGAAGACCATGCTGGTCAGGGCAATGCCCAGCAGCGCCGGCAAATACACAAAACCGAGACTATGAGCGGGCAACAGTGGATCGTGCCAGCCCAGAATCATGAAACTTAATGCACTTGCCAGCGCGATCGGCAGGCCACAGGCCGATGACGTCGCCACCGCTTGCTGCATCGGCACGCTGCGCCAGGTCAGGAACGGCACGGTCAACGAGCCGCCGCCAATCCCGAAAATCGCCGAGGCCCAGCCAATCACTGTGCCGGCCAGGGTCAGACCGACTTTGCCCGGCACCGTTCGACTGCCCTTGGGCTTGAGGTCCAGCGCCAGTTGCACCGAGATAACCAGGGCGAACACGCCGATGATCTTTTGCAGGTTCGGCCCGGAAATCGCCTCGGCGGTCAGGGCGCCGAAACCGGCACCGATCAGGATGCCGACGGTCAGCCAGGCGAAAATCGGCCAGCGCACCGCGCCCCGCCGGTGATGCTCACGCACCGCATTGACCGAGGTGAAAATGATGGTCGCCAGGGACGTGCCCACCGCCAGGTGCGTGAGAATCGACTGATCGAAACCCTGCAAGGTGAAACTGAACACCAGCACCGGCACGATGATGATCCCACCGCCCACGCCAAACAGCCCGGCCAGCACGCCGGCAGCGGCGCCCAACACCAGATACAGCAGAAATTCCATGGGGGTGTTCCACGCATCGCGAAAATAAGTGCGGCATGGTAACGGATGCACGGCCCCCGGCTCCACTGCCGGCTGGCGCTTGCGCCGGATCGCACGGCGCCCGACCGCTTCTCAGGACGATCTGACATGAATAAAACATGACACTTTAAAGTTGCACTTAGCCAACTAAGGCACTTGTTAAAAAGCTGTGAAACCTCTGCGAACTGCCTTCAATTCGCCCTTGGGCTGATTAGAATCCCAACTTGCCGGGAACACCGGAACCCCACTCTCAGCGCACCTGATTCAACACGTCATGACGAACGGTGTTGCTCGATCAACTGTGCTCATCTGTTTATTGCCTAAGGGAACTGGAAAACATGTCGACTCCTCCGTTGAAAGTTTTACCCGCCGCCAACCCGACTCCGGGGTCCGCGCGTGGGGTATTTGAAACCGCGATGGCCCGCGCTGTGTCCGCCCTGAAGCAATCGCCGGAAACGCCGGAGTTCAAGAAGCCTCTGGTGCTGACCACGCAGAACTACAACACCTACCCCGTGCCTACAGACAAAGCCGCGATCAAGGCCGAGGTCGAGGCCACCGGCGACAAGGAAGCGCTCAAGCGCCTGGACGATCCGAACCTGGCCGGCCTGGGCAATACCGGTATCCCGCTGGCGAACATCGCTTCGGTCAACAAACTCTCGGACAACGTCCTCGAACTTAAAACCCGCGATAACCACACCGTGATTATCGTGAAACAAGCCACGCCTTACTTGTTCGATGGTATGGCCAGCAAGACGGATGCGGTCAACACCATTAATAAAAGCATGGCCGACGGCTATAAGCTGGCACAGGCCGGCGACGTCGCACCGGGTTTGGGCGATTACAAGTTTCTGGGCAATGCCGATGAAGTCGGCCCGGGGATGATTCGCTACGAAACCTTCTCGGGCAATAAGATCATCGTCAGCAAAGAAGTGAACATGGCGCTGTACGAGCAGGTGAAGTCCGACAGCGAGTCGTTGAAGATCATCAATGACAGCCAGAACGGCGGCTATCGCTTGGCCCAGCCGGGTGAAGCAGCCAGCACCTCGAAATTGACCGGCAGCCCGGAAGAACTCGGGCACGACTTGATCCGCTACGAGACCACCAGCGGCGAAAAAGTCATCGTCTCGAAAAACATCACCCCGGACCTCTACGACCAGAAAGTCAAAGAGTCCAATGCGATCTTCGCCAAGCCGGGCGCGGTGGACACGGACCTGATCGACAACTCCAAGTACGGTGCCGGCGCCAAGGACTGGGACAAGATCGTCGGCAATGGCAGCGGCACGCCGACCCAGGAAGAAAAAGACCTGGATCGCCCGCGCGCGGCAGCCAAATTGCTGGAAGAAAACTGGGACAACTGGGGCCTGCACGGCGAGAAGATCGACTTCTCCAACCCGCCGTCGACGCTGCCGCCCGAAGCCCAGGCCGTTCTAAAGTACGCCGCCAGCAGCCCGAACCTGATGGCTGCGTTGGACTCCGGCGGTTACGGCAAGACCGATGGCGTGATCACCCGTAATGACGTGAAGAATTTCGCCAAGCAGGCGGACAAGGACCTGTCCGCCGCGTCCAGCGCCTACGACAAATTCATCAAGGCTCACCCCGACGCCACTCCGCTGGCCAAGGAAAACGCCAAGTCCGCCGCCCTGGTCATGGCCAACATTTCCCTGGTCAGCAGCGCCGGTCCCGAGATGCAGGGCGACAACCGTCGCACCAGCGTCGGTAATCTCAACACCAGCAACCTCGACGCCATCGAAGGCGACGCCGCCCTGAGCAAATCCCTGACCGGCGCCGCCGGTTATTGGTCGAGCCCGGGCATGTTCCGCACTCTCGACAATGGCGGCGATCACCCCGCCACCATGAAGACCGATGGCATCGCCCAGCAGCACAACTTCGGCACCTGGCTGGAGAAGCAGGCGCCCGCAGACGATCACGGCGTGCTGATGATGCTCAGCAACGCTTCGGCGCGGAACTCGGTCGCCGATGTCGACACCTCCAAGCTGACCAAGGACGTGCTCGAACACCCGGAAAACTACGACGGCAAGACCAAGGCCGCGGTGCTCACTGAAATCACCGATGCCCGCGTGCGCATGGAAGTCAGCGCCAACCCGAAAGATGACTCCGACCTGTTTTCCCAAGGCAAATCGGACATCCGCGGGATCAACCCGAACAAGGCCAAGATCACCGCGCAACTGGACGGCGCCATGGAAAAACTGGCGTCCGACCCGGACGTGCAGACCTTTTTCGCGCAGAACCAGGGCACCGGCATGCGCGACATCATCAACGCCGACCCGGCGATGAAGATCGAGTTGCAGCACTACCAGGACCGCGAGATCAACAGCGGCAACGTGCTCAACACCAGCCTTGAGCGTAAGGACGCCGATGGCAAGCCACTGAGCCTGACCGATGCCCTGAGCCTGTCGGCCACCGATGCCAGCCTCACCGATTCGGCCCTGGGCGGCACCGGTGAAGTAGACCTGACGACCATTGCCAAGAACTCCGGCAAGAGCGATCAGATCGAGCAGTATTTCCGCGAGAACATCCTCACCGGCAAAGGCCTGGACGACGCCCTTGCCAAGGACCGCGAACTCAATGGCGACAAGGCCGACCCGACCGCCGTCATCGCCAAGTTTTCCAGCGAAGCCACGCTCTACAAGGCCTACCTGGGCGACAAGGTCAGCGCCGAGGACGCTGACGTCACGCAGCAGGTCATCACGCAGAAGATTTCCGAAACCCTGGTCGACGGCGCCAATGACGACGTCATGAAACAAATCTTCGGCGACGCCAACGGCAACTTCGACGAAGCCAAGGCCAAGGAAATCATCGACAAGGCCATGGCCGATAACCCGGACATGTTCAAGGACGCCAGCGGCAAGACCATCGCCCCAGGTGATGTGGTGTCGATGATTCGCTCCAGCTGGGACCTGGAACGCCAGGGCCAGAAGATGAGCGACGCGTTGCCCAAGGCGATCGACGGCTTCAAGGCCGATGCATCCGACACGTATAAACAAGGGCTGCTGCACATCGGCAGCGCACTGTTGGCCGGCGCGGTGCTGACCGTGCGCTCCACCAGCGGTGGCAATACCCCGGCCGACAACGCCCTGCGCGTCTCGGCGGGCATGCAATTTGCCGGTTTGATGATGGAAGGCGGCACCAAATACGCCAAGGAAGCCGGGTATGGCCGGGACTGGAAACCGGTGCCCAACAGCAACATCCAGCTGCGCGGCAAGGGGCCGTTCACCGACGACCAGATCAAGGCCATGGGCAACGTCGGCAAGATCATCGGCGGCGCCGGCAGTTTCATTGGCGGGGTCTTCGGCATCATCAGCGGGGTCAGCGCAGCGTTCAGCGGCGACAAACTGAATGCCGGGTTCTCCTTGACCAGCGGCATCCTGGGCACCGGCGCCGCCATCGCCTCGATCATCGAAGGCGCCGCCGGGCTGTTCGGTGGCACCACGGCCGGGCTGTTCGGTTCACTGGCGGGGGCTACGGCGGGCATCCTTGGGTGGGCCGCCGCGGGCGTGGGCATCATTGCCGGCATCGTGATTCCGGTAGTGATCGTGGCCAAGCGCGATGCCGAGCAGAACAAGTTCTACGACGGCTTGGTGCCGACCCTGGAGAAATACGAGTTGACCGGTGGGCCGAAGGAGCCTGGCGATATCGACGACATCATCCCGACCAGCGCCACCTGAGGAAGCGTTCAGTGAATCAGTGCAGGGCGGCGCAACCGCCCTGCACGTCAGGCCAACGCGGCGAACCAGGGGGCGGGATGATCCTCGGTCGCGCCCAGTCCGAGACGCCGACAATGCCCGCGACCGACCCAGTCACGGCACTCGACGCGCAGCGACATGTGCAACCACAACGGCACGCTGAGGCTCATCACCTCCGCGCCCAATTCCGGGTCGCCACCTGGCGCACAGGCCCAATCCAGCGTGGCCCGCACCAACTCGACTTCCGGGCCGTACAACGCCACCCAGTGTTCGATCGGCAGGCTGTTCAGGCAGGCACTGGCGTCGCGCAGCACGCTCAAGGCATACACCGCTCGACGCGCCAGGGCCGCCGTGGTTTCGCCCTGCTCGGCGAGTTTTTCCCGGGCGTAGGCGCGGGTGATTTCCAGCAAGTGATAGCGCTGGGCGGCAGGAAAATCCCGGGGCGTCAGAAGGGACTTGTCGATCAGGCTTTCCAGCAGCGACAACAGGCTGCAACCGCCGAGGCTGTCGCCGTCGACGATGGAGGCCACCGCTTCGAGGGTGAACGAGCCGGGAAATACCGACAACTGGCGCAACAGCGCCTGCTCCGGGGCGGACAAGCGCAAGTAACTCCAGTCCAGCGCGGCGCCCAGGGTTTGATGCCGCGCCGAGCAGTTGCGCCGGCCGGTCATCTGCAAGCGTAAGCGACCGTCGAGCAGGCTGGGCAACGCCTTGATGCCAAAGGTCCTGACCCGCGCCGCCGCCAATTCGATGGCCAACGGATTGTTGTCGAGCTTGCGACAGATCGTACTGACCGTGGCCACGTCGTCATCGCTAAAGACGAAACTCGGCTCGTAGGTGGCCACCCGTTCGATGAACAGCTGGATCGCGGAAAAACCCAGGGCCTGGCGGGTACTCAGATCCTGGGTTTGTGCGCCGGGGGATTCCAGTGGCGCGAGCACCTGCACGAACTCGCCGCTGGCCCGCAAGGGTTCGCGGCTGGCGATCAGCACACCACTGTGCGGCGCGTCCTGCAAAAACCGTTCGACCAAGACGGTGACCGTCTCCAAATGGTGATCGCAGTGGTCGAGAATCAGCAGCAACTTGCCCTGGCCCACGGTCTCGGTGATCGCGAGCATCGGGTCGGTGTGCGAACACTCCACACCCAAAGCTGCCGCGAGCAAGGCCGGGATCGCCGCCGCCGAGGCGACGGCCGCCAGGTCGACGAAGCACACGCCTTGGGCAAATTCCTGGGCCAGTTCATTGGCCAGTGCCACCGCCATCGCCGACTTACCGATGCCGCCGGGGCCGGTCAGGGTGACCAAGCGTTGATGCATCAACTGCTGCGCCAACAGCGGAATCAGCGCCGCGCGCCCGATCAACTCGCCGCCGATCCGTGGCGGCCTGTGGATAACCGGCGCGGTGAAGGTCGACTCGCCCTGATGTTTTTTCAGGCTGACCGGCGCGACGAAACGATAGCCCCGGCCCGGAATCGTCAGCACGTAACCGGGCTGGTCGCCGCCAAGGGCACGCCGCAACGCCACCACTTGGGCGCGCAAGTTGCACTCCTCGACCACCAGGCGCGGCCAGACCAGCGCCATGAGTTCGGTTTTTTCCAGCAACTCCCCGGGCCGCGCTACTAACGCGATCAATAAACTTAGTGCGCGGTTACCGATGGTGACGGGCTCGCCATTGTTCAACAATACCCGCTGCCGGGGAATTAACGTAAACCCGCCAAAACAATAGACATCGTCGTATTCCGTAGCGCGCAGCGGAGCGTGATCCAGGGCAGGACTTAAGTGTGCTTGATTCTGATACATAAGAGACCCTTCGGTAATTCCGATCTACCTAGAGTTAAAACACGGGGACAAGAGCACACCCTGATACAGAGCGGCTCAGGCCTTGCTTACTACATCTTTATGTTCTGAAAGATGCATGACTTATGTGACAGTTTCAAATCAGACACAGATTAACTAACAGGGCTAATTGCCACTACTTTAAACGTTATAAAAAGCTCTTTTTACACTTCACGGAAGATCAAATAAAACAACTCACAAAGAACAACTTTCGATAATTGAAAGTTTGAAAACTGTGAGGAACTCGACATTCCACACTAGATCAGCCGGGCGGCCACTAACACGTCGGCGACAGCTTGGAACGCGTTGTCCGGCACCGGATCGCCGACCACCGCGCGCTTGGCGATTTTTTGCGCCAACGCCGGATCAGCGACCAGCACGATCCCCAGCTCAGCCGCTTGTGCGAGCATCGCCGTGCTCTCCTGCGCCGTGGCCTTGCTGACCACGATCGGCACCGGCGTTTCGCCGCGCACGTAACGTACCCCCACCACCCAGTCGCCGGCGATGCCGATCATCAGCGAGGCCCGACCGACGCCGAGCTTGGTGGCCAGGGCCTGCATTTCCTGACGCTGACGCCGCAACTCGGCCTTGAGCGCCGGGTCGCCGTTGGTGTCTTTGCGCTCGCGCTTCTGTTCGCTGAGGGTCATTTTCATCTCGCGACCGAACAACCAGCGCTGCATCAGCACATCGACCGCGCCCACCAGCAGGAACGCCGCCAGCACGGTGAACACCAGCGGCTTGAGCACCAGGAAGAAGGTCGATTCCAGGCACCCGGCCCCGCAGCGCGACGCTTCCATCAAGGCTTGCAGGGAATGCCGGCCGATGACGTAGAACGCCACGCCCAACAAGTGAACCTTGACCAGGCCCTTGAGGAACTCGATGAAGCTGCGCATCGAGAAAATCCGCTTGAAGCCTTCGGCGGGATTGATGCGCTTGAAGTCGGGTTTGATCGGCTCGGTGGAAAACACAAAGCCGCGCATGCTCACCAGGTTGGTGAGGATCACCATGGCCAAGGTCACGGTCATCACCGGCAACGTGATGCCGATCACCAGTTGCTGCGCGATCTCGCGCAAACGCGGCCAGACCTGGGCAAATGGCTCGATGTAGATCTGCGCGGTCAGGTCGATCAGCGCCGTGACCTGGGCCTGGGCCCGGGGCGCCACCACGGCAATGCACAGGGTGCAGGCCAGAATCACCATGCCCGACACCAAGTCCTGACTCTTGGCGACCTGGCCTTTCTTGCGCGCCTCGCGAAGTTTCTTGTCCGTGGCCGGCTGGGATTTCTCTTCGCTGGTATCACCCATCAATCCGGCTCCCGCAACCTGGGGTCATGGCGCACCGACCAGGGATTTGAGCACTTCCACCGTGCCATGGAATTCGCTGAGCTGGTCGAGCATCACCGGGACCAGGAAGGCGATGTAGATCACCATCAACACCGCAAAACACAGGTTCTTCACCGGCAGCGACAAGTCAAAGATGTGCAGGTTGGGTGCCATGCGCGACAGGTAGGCGAGCATCAGGTCGGTGATCAGCAACGTGATGATCAGCGGCGAAATCATCACCACGCCGATCCGCAACACTTGGTCGAGGATCGACAGCACCGCCAGCAACGCCGAGGCGGCGAACAACGGCGTGAACGCCGCCACCGGCCACAATTGATAGCTGTGGTAGTAGCCGTCGATGACCATGATGAAACCGCCGGACATGAAGAACAGGGTGATCAGCATCACCGTGAGCAACGTCGCCATGACGCTGGATTCGCCGGATGACAGCGGATCGACCAGTTGCGCCATGGTCGAGCCCCGTTGCAAATCGATCATCTCCCCCGCCGCTTCCGCCGCCCAGAACGGAATGCCGAACAACAGGCCAATGAGCAAACCGATGAGGAATTCCTTGACCATTAAACCGACGAGAAACAGGCTGCCGTAGTCGGTCATCGAGGTCAGCACGCCGAACACCGGCATGAACATCGGCACCGAAATCGCCACCGCCACGCAGCTGCGGATCATCCCGGTGAGGCCCAGGCGATTGAACGCCGGGGTGATCAGCACCAGACCGGTGGCGCGACAAGCCGCCAGCGCCGCCGAGGTGATGACCGGGTAGGCGACTTCAACGAACTGCGTAGCTACAAAACCCGAGTCCATGGGCTCAGCGGGTCCAGAGCGGGAAATTGTCCAGCACCAGGCTGCCCAGCTCGACCACTTGCCCGGCGAGCAACGGCCCGGCAAACACGATCACCAGCAGCACCGCCACCAGCTTCACCACTTGCGGCAGGGTCTGGTCCTGAATCTGCGTCAAGGCTTGCAACAAGCCGACGCTCATGCCGACCAGAATGGCCACGCCCAGCGCCGGCGCCGATAGAAACAGCACCGTCATCAATGCCTGTTTCATCAGTGAAAGAAACATGTCCTGGCCCATCAGATCACCCGTAGCTAAGGATCAAACCGTGCATCAAGCGCGACCAGCCACTTAACGAAACGAAGAGGAGAATTTTCAGCGGTATTGAGATCAACGGCGGCGAGACCATCGACATGCCCATGGCCATCAACACGTTGGAGACCAACAGGTCGACCACCAGAAACGGGATGTACAACAGGAAGCCGATTTCAAAGGCGCGGGTCAGTTCGGAGCTGACGAAGGCCGGAATCAGCACCACCAGGTCGTCGTCGCGCAGATTGGCCCGGGCCTCTTCCGACCAAATGGTCTCGGTGGCCGAGACGAAGAACCCGCGCTCGGTTTCATTGGCGAACCGTGCCAGGTGCGCCTGCAACGGCGGGCGCAGGGTGTCGCCCAATTCCTTGAGTTGCTCGACGTTTTCCAGGTTGATTTCCCGGCCCTGCACTTCCTGGTACAGGGTGCTGATCAGCGGCGTGGTGACGTAAACCGACAGGATCAGCGCGATGCCATACAACACCATGTTCGGCGGCGTCTGCTGGATGCCCAAGGCGTTGCGCACCAGAAACAGCACCACGGAAATCTTCATGAACCCGGTCAGGGTCACCACCGCCAGCGGGATCAAACCGATGGTGGCGACCACCAGGATGATCTCGATCAGATTGGGCTGGAACCCGTTCATGCTTTGGCGAAACTCTGCAGGCGCATGCCCAGGCCTTCACCGATTTGCACCAGGTGCCCACGGCCCACGCAGCGGCCGTTGACCATCAAGTCCACGGCCTCATCCATGCGCGTTGTCAGTTGTAACAGGCTGCCGACGCCCAACTGCTGCAACTGCGCCAGCGACAGCTCGACACTGCCGATCTGGCAGACCAATTTGAGGGGCAAGTCATTCAAGGTCATGTCCTCCGCAACGGGGGTTTCAGGCGAATTCATGGGGCTTTCCAAAGTGGGGTTCACAGGGTTCAGGGGTTCCAGCACCCGCAACGAGCGTTCGTCGTGGCGTTCGGCGTAGGTCTGCATCACGCCGTTGAGCACCAGCCGCACGCCGGAGCGAATCGACGCGTCCAGCATCAGCACGTCGCCCGGTTGCAGGCTGCGCAATTCGCCGAGGCTCAGCCAGGCGTCGCCGGCCTCCGCCGCCAGGGAAAAACTCACGCCGCAGCCGGCGCCCGGCAGCGGGCGGGCATGGGCGTGCAGCAGGTCGGCGATCAGCACCGCCGCGCTATGGGTCATCTCCAGTTGCAACGCCTGTTCCGGGGCGCCGGCCATGGCCAAGGTCAAGCCAAGGTTCAGGGCAAAGGTTGCTGGCGTAGTCGATTGCTCATCGCGAACCTGCACCGGCACGCCAAGCAAAGCCTCCAGGGGCTCGAGCCATTCCAGCAGTGCCAGCTCCAGCAGCCACGCGTCCAACTCGGGGTCGTCTGTGGGCGGGGGCAAAAATGGCAGGGCCGCAACCGGCAAGCGAATCACCTCATCGCCCAACGCCAGCAAACAGTGGTTCGATGCGGTGTCGGTGTCGGTGGCCGCTGCCGCGCCCCAGCGCACCTCGATCGACTGCCCGGCGAGGGTGCCCGTCCAAGGCCCACGCGGCGCATGCAATTGGTTGTGCAACGCGAGCAAGGCGAGCGGGTACTGCCCCAGCGTCAGCGTGCTGAATGCGCCGTGCACGATGCTGTTCATCGTCCGGCTCCCGACGCGGACGAGGGCAGCGCGACCCCTTCGTCGGCGTCTTCACGGTGCTCGGCAGCGCGCTGTTCGCCGCGCCGACGCTGGCCGATCACGCTGTCCCAGGCTTCACACTGGCGTTGCCGGGAGACGTGGGCCAAGCGCAAGTCTTCGCGAACACCGACTTCTTCGTCGAGGCAGTGTTGGACCTCGCTGGCCTGGCTCTGCAATTGCGCCTGTTGTTCGCTCAGCTCATCCAGCAGCGCCTGGGCCGCGTGCCAACGGGCGACGGGCAGCCCGTCGGTCAGCGCGGCATAGGCTTGCTGTGCTTGCCGGGCCAAGTGTTCGCGGTGCAGGCGCAAGCGTTCCTTGGCCTGATCCAGTTCGCTTTCGGTTGCCTGGCAGCGGCGCTGCTGGGACACCAGTTGGCTGGCCGCCCGTTGCTCGCGCAATTGGCGCAACGCCTGCAGGCTGCGCAATTCGTGGGTTTTCATCGCAATGCTCGCTTGTTCGAGAAAAGGCACACCGTCATGCCAGCACCGCCCGCATCTGGCGCAGGGTGTCTTCGGGGGTGCCCGGTTGGTCGGCGTCCTGGCGCAAGAAATCTTCGATGGCGCCGTGCCGGGCAATGGCTTCGTCCGCCAGCGGATCGCTGCCGGCGCTGTACTCGCCGACGCGGATCAGCAATTCGATCTCGCCGTAGCGCGCCATCAGTTCGCGGATACGCCGGGCCAGTTGACGTTGTTCGTCGCTCGTCACCTGATCCATCAAGCGGCTGCGGCTGCGCAGCACATCAATCGCCGGGAAGTAGTTGCGCTGGGCCAATTCGGCGCTGAGGACGATGTGACCGTCGAGGATCGAGCGCACTTCTTCGGCCACCGGGTCCATCGACGCGTCGCCCTCGGTGAGCACGGTGTACAGCGCGCTGATGCTGCCTTTCGCGCCAGGGCCGGCGCGCTCGAGCAAGCGTGGCAGCGCGGAAAAGAACGACGGCGGATAACCTCGGCGCGTGGGCGGCTCACCGACCGCCAGGCCGATTTCCCGTTGCGCCCGGGCGAAGCGGGTCAGGCTGTCCATCAACAGCAACACGTTGCGCCCCTGATCGCGGTGATACTCGGCCATGGCCGTGGCGACGAACGCCGCACGCACCCGTTCGGCCGCAGGCCGATCGGAGGTCGCCACCACCGCCACCGTCCGCGCCCGGGCCTTGGCGTCCAGTTGCACGTCAAGCAGCTCCCGCACTTCACGGCCACGCTCGCCGATCAGGCCAATGACAATCACGTCGGCGTCCGTGTGCCGGACGATGCTCGCCAGCAACGAGGATTTGCCGACCCCGGGTTCACCGAAGATCCCCATGCGCTGCCCTTGGGCCATGGTCAACAAGCCATCCACCGAACGAATGCCCAGGGCCAGCGGCTGGCTGATCAACTGACGGCTGAACGGCGACGGCGGTTCGGCGTGCAATGGGTAGCGCTGCAATGAGCCGCTCAGCGCCAGGTTGTGATCGTCGAGCACGTCGCCCATGGCGCTGACCACCCGCCCCAACAAGCCATCGCCGACGCTGACCCCAAGGGTTTCGCCGGTGGGGGTGATCCAGGTGCGGGTCGACAAGCCTTGCATGGAACCGATGGGCGAGAGGATCGCTTCGTCTTCTTCGAAACCGATGACCTCGGCGCTCAGGGTGCGGCCGCTGTCCGGGTCATTGAGCAGGCACAGTTCGCCGATGCGCACACCCGGCACAACGGCGCGCAACAGCACTCCACGGACGCTGCGAATGGTGCTTTTCATCGGCCTCGGTCGAGCGCCCGCCAAGCGTTCGGCCAGCCGCGGCATCAAGGACGCCAACGGCGCATTCACAAGGCCTGCTCCCCAGTGAACGGCAGCAGGCTGCGGCGGATGTTTTGCAGTTGCGCTTCCAGGCCGATTTCCACCGAACCCACCGGACCGCTGAGGCGTGCCTGCCCCGCCGCCAGTTGGGCGTCGGCTTCAACGGTCAACGCTGGCATCCCGTGCGAATCGCTGGTGAGCCGATCACGCACGGGGTCGAGCTCCGACGCCGCGACAAACAGCGTCAGTTGCTGATCCTGGCGGAAGGCAAGCAAGGCTTTGCGCGTACAGCACAGCAATAACTCGGCGTTGTCGCGCTCATCCAGCACCTCGCGGACCACCCCCAACGCCAGGTCGACCAACGCGGTTTCGAGCCCTGCCAGGTAACCATCGACCTGGGCCGTGGCTTCGGCCAGGCGCTCGATCACTTGCTCATCGCCTTGCCGACGCGCCTCGGCAAACCCTTCGTCTCGGGCCTCCTGCAACCAGCGTGCGCTGTCACGGCGCACTTGCTCGGCCTCGTCACGGGCCGCTTGGGCGAAGGCGTAGCCGTCGATCCACAACGGCGCCTCGGCCGCCCGTACGATGCGCGACGCCGGACGTGTCGGTAATTCGCTCATAACGCCTCCTGTTCAGTGGTCAGCACCCGAGCCATGGCCCGGACGATTTCGCCGGCCTTCGGCACGCGGCTCGGTTCTTCGCCGCTGCCCGGCAGGCGCAATCGCAACCAGCCTTGCAGCGCCGGGGGTTGTTCGCGCAGCCAAGTGTCGACGCAGGCCGCGCCGTCACGGTCGATCACCTCAATCAGTTGCGCCGGTTCGCGCAGCAGGTTGGCCGCCCCGGCCAATTGCCGGTGCGCCAGGGCCTGGGCGTACACGTCGGCGCCCAATTCCGCGCGCAACGGGGTCAGCACCTCGCCACGGATCTCACGGCTCAGGGTCGCGCCATGCCAGACCGCGCCGCACAAACGGGGCAATCGCGCCCACTGCTTGGGCGCCAGCAACAGCACGGTCAGATCGGCTTCGTCAGGGGCCGGTAATGTCTCCAGCGGCGCCAGATGCCAGTGCCGCATCAAGCGTTGCGACAGGCGTGACGCGAACCTCGGCCCATCGAGCAAACCCTGGGCCTGCTCGCTCGACAACGAAGCGCCGAGACAAGCCTCCAGACTGTCTCGCGAGACAAATCCCAAGGGCTGCTCGATCAGTCGTTGCCAGGACGACGGCGTCATGGGCGCGGCTCCAGTCGATACACGGCGTGGGCACGATGGCGGCTCCAACGCTGGCCAATCAACACAGCGGCGAGGGCCAGGGCCAACAGCAACGAGCCGCCGAACATCCAGCGCGCCTGGGTCAGGTTTTCTTCGAGCATCCACAAGCCCATGAAACTGCCGAGTTGTGGCTGGCGGTTGGCGCTGCTGGTGGACACCGCCGCTTGCACCGCCGTCACCGACACGCCTTCGTAGCTAAGGCCGGAAATGCCATTGGCCACCAGGGTCTTGATCTGCGGAATCAACTGGTTGATGTCGGTGGCCGGATCGTAGCGAACCAGCACCGAGGCGGAGGACGGCGAGATCACCCGTTTCAGTAGGTCGTTGTCCGGCAGCACTACGTGCACCCGGGCAGAAACAATGCCGTCGATTTGCGACACGCTGTGGGACAGCTCTTCGCTCAGGGCGTAGACCATCTGCGCCCGCTCCTGCACCGGCGACGACACCAGGCCATTGCCCTTGAACACCTGGCCCATGTTGGCGAAGGTCTGTTGCGGCAACCCGGCGCTGTCGAGCAGGGCCATGGCTTCGGCGAAGCGCGGCTCGTCGACCACCACCTTGAGTTGGCCATCGGCCTGCACTTTGCGCGCGGCGGGAATGCCGTCGCGCAGCAACACCGCCACCATCGAGTTGGCTTCGCGCTCGCTGAGGTTGGTATAGAGGTCCATGTCGCAACCCTGCAACAGGCTGATCAAGGCCAGCAGGCCGATGAAGCGCGCGGTAAGACGACGGTGGCGCATGACTTATTGCCCCTTGAGCAAGGTGTTGGCGGCGCCAGAAATCTGCGTCGCGCCGCGCACCACCATTTGCGTTTCGATGGAGTAATCGAACATTTTCCCCAGGGACTGGACGAGCTGGTTCACCTGTTTGTCGGCGACGTGTTTGGGCGTTTCGCCGGGGGGCGTCGCGGTTTTTTCCGCGCCGCTGGCCGGCGCCGGCTCAGGGGCCGGCGTCCCTTTGGCCAAGGCGTCGGTGCGCTCGGAGAAACCCCGGGAGCGGTCTATGAAGCCGTTCAAGCGCTCCATCAGATTGGCGCCGAGTTGCTGCGGGCCGGCCCCTTCGGGCGCGGCTTTGGCGGTGTTGGCCATGTGTTCGAACAGGCTTTGCGAGGCCTCGAGGCCTCCCTGCCCTCCCGCCGGCGGCACGGCCGCCGGTGCTGCGTTCGCTGCAAGACTGATGGTCATCGGGGCGGCCTTATTCTTCGTCGTCTTCCTGGGCTTCTTTCAACAGGTTCTGGGCCATCGGCATGATGATGAACTGCCCGCCGAGGACCATCGCTTGGCCGACCAGTTGATCGAGTTCGTCGTCGCTCAGCTCACCGGAGGCCGGCGGCTCGGCGGCAGCCTTGGACGATGCGTTTTCCAGGGCGACGTTGAATTTCGCTTCCGGGGTAGGGCCGGCAGGGCTGCCATTTTCGATCGGGGTGACAGACATGGTGTTTCTCCTGTTGGACTTCACTGGGGGGTTGGGATAGCTGACGCGGTGCTTCAGGGACTGCTGACTTCACTCACCGTACTGCCGCGAAACACCCGCATCACGCGGGCGCGGGTCGGTGCGGCCGCCACGGGTTGCTGCTGGTGATCGACGTGTTGCTGGACCAGCGCCAGGTACGGCGGCGGACCGAACACGAACAACTCATTGCCGTCCGGGCTGCTACGCGCCGACAACTGCTTGCCCGACACCGGCAACTGCTCCAGCCAGGCGTTGAGTTGTTCCAGATTGATCGACTTGCGGTTGAACAATCGGGTGCTCACTTCGTCCTCGGTGTGCAGGTACAGCACGTTGCCGTCGAAGTACCAACTCAGGTTGCCGGCGTCGCACAGCGCAGTGAGGAATTCGCCGGCGGTCTCGGCCCGCAGGTTGCCCCGCGCGCGCCCGCGCACCTTGTCCGACAGCACTGTGACCAGGCCCAGTTGATGGCCGAACTCACCGAGGGCGGCACGCAGGTCCTGGTCCACCAACACGTAGGGATAGGGCTCGGCGAACCAGTCCGGGACGGCCGTCGATTCGCTCGCCTCGACCAGGCCGCAGATCGAAAAAAACAGCGCGCCGAGCACACCGATCAGACGCTTACCCATGGCAACCACCGAAAGCCAAATGAACACCGATAAAGGGGTCGCTATTGGAGGCAAAGTTGGTAGAGTCGCTGCCAGGTTTCATCCTTGATTCGGGCATCTGCGTTATCCCTGTAGCGCTGGCGTCACCTCCGACCAGAGAGCTTTGTTCATGCGCAAAATCATTCCTTGTTCCGTGCTGTTGGCCGGCAGCTTGTTGCTCAGTGGCTGTGCCAGTCAGCCGGCACCCGACGGTGGCTACGAGCGCTTCATGCGCCTGGCGGCCGATGTCGAGAAACGCGGTGACCCGGCCACCGCCGCCGCCCTCTACGAGCGTGCGGCCGAGCAACCCGGAGCGGGTGCCGAGGCTTGGCTGAAATTGGGCCAGACGCGCCTCGACAGCGGCGACGCCCGGGGTGCCGAAAAGGCCTTCCAGCAAGCCCTGGAACTGGCGCCGCAGGATGCTCAGGGACTGCTCGGCCTCGGTACCGCGCAATTGCGCCTGGGCAAAACCGAACGTGCGGTCAGTGCGCTGACTCAGGCGGCGGCCGCGTCGAATCAACCGAGCGCCTACAACCGCTTGGGCATCGCGCAGATTTTGCGCGGCCAGCCGAGCGCGGCGCAGGCGGCGTTCAAGCACAGCCTCAGCCTCGCCCCCGGCGATCTCGACACCCAATGCAACCTGGCCCTGGCCTACGCGCTGGGCGGTCAGTCGCAACAGGCCTTGAGCAGCATTCACAGCGTCAGCCAGTCGCCCCGCGCCCAGGCCCGGCATCAGCGCAACGAGTTGCTGGTGATGGTCTTGGCCGGGCACGAGCAAGACGTGTTGAACACGCCGATGGATGAGGTGACGCCCGCCGAGCGCCAGCAGTTGCTGACCGAAGCGCGGCGGATCAAGGCGATCACCGACCCGCAAGCCCAGGCCCGCGAATTGGGGCTGATCGACAGTCACTGACACCGCGCGGTTCATTGGCCTTCCTTGGCGCTGACGCTGGACTGTTGCTCGGCTTGGCGCCGACGCAATTCCTCGCGGTCATAGCCGTCGATGTAGACCTGCGCGGCGCGCCCGACCGGGGCGGCCATGGTCGGCCCGGTGGCCCGGCCCTGGGTCACGTCCTGGCGCTGCTCGACCATCTGCAACAGATTGAGCGCGTTGGCGCAGCCCAGCGCCAGGGTCGGACGGTAATCCTCGGCCAGGCCGAACTCATCCGGCGCCGACGGTTTCAGGCATTCGATGGGCGTCACTTCGACGCGGCCATCGGCGCCCGGGATCGCCTGGTAATCCGGCGAATACGACACCGGGTCCAGGTGAGTCTTGCAGCCCGCCAGCAACGTCAGCGCCATCAGGCAAAACCAGGTTGAATAACGCTTCATCGGTGTGCCTCGCTCAATTCATGTAGAAGCCGAACTTGCCGCCGCTGCGCGGCCCCGCCGACGCCGTGGCCGGCACACCGCGCTGGGCGTCCAGGGGCGTGGCCAGGGTGCGTGCGCGCACGGGCTCGACGAGGTACGGGGTGATCAGGATCACCAGTTCGGTTTCGTTGCGTTGGAAGCGTTTGGAGCGAAACAGGTTGCCGAGGATCGGCACGTCGCCCAGCAGTGGCAGCTTGTCCATGTCCTGGCTGCTTTCGCGCTGGAACAGCCCGGCGATGGCGAAGGTCTGGCCGCTGCCGACCTCTACCCGCGTATCAGCCCGGCGCACGCGAAACGACGGCACGCGGAATTCCCCCAGCTCCACGGTGCTGCCCATCAGGCTGCTGACTTCCGGGCGCACTTGCAGGGCGATGCGGCCATTGGGCAGCAAGGTCGGGGTGAACATCAGCGACACGCCGAACGGCTTGTATTCGATGCCCACCACATCGCGATTGACCGGCACCGGAATCGCCACTTCACCACCGGCGAGGAAGCTCGCGGTTTGCCCGGTCATCGCGGTGATGTTGGGCTCGGCGAGGATTTCCAGGATGCCGTTGCTTTGCAGCGCTTCGAGCAGGGTGTCGATGTTCACGTTGCCGGAACTGAGCCCGGCGCTGATCACGTTGGACGCCCCCGACGCCGCGTCCGCCGCCAAGGCACCGCCGGTAATCAGGCCGAAGGAAAAGGTGCCGTTGTTGAACAACGCATTCCAATTGACCCCGTAGCGCAGCAACTCGGAGCGCGAGACCTCGGCGAAACGCACGCGGATGTTGACCTGGGCCGAACCGGCATACGTGGCACTGTTGAGCGCGCTCTGGAAGTTCTGGCCTTCGCTGCTGAGCAACGCGTTGAGGTCAGTGGCTTCGCCGACGCTGCCGACGTTGCCTTGGGCGACCAGACGATTGCCACTGGCACTGACCTGCGCGGCGCTGGTCGGGTGCAGCGCTTTCAAGGGTTGGGTCACAGCCTGGGTGCCGCTGTTGACGCTGACCCCCAGCGCGGCGATTTCCCGGCCCTCGGCACCCAGCGCAATCAGCGAGGTCTGCCCGGGTGCCTTGCCGAACACGTAGATCACTCCGGGCGAGACCACCTGCAAATCCGCCACCGCCGGGTCGGCCACCAGCACCGATTCCACCGGCGCGGCGAAGTGCAAGACCTTGCCCTGGCTGAGCACCAAATCGAGCACGCCTTGGCTGCCGGGGTGAATCTCCTGGGCATTGGCCCACAGCGGGAGCAGCGAGGTGCACAGGGTGATCAGCAACAGCGCGAAACAGCGCGGGGTTACACAACAGGTCATGAGGCGCTCGCCAGTGAAGTGACCGGCGCGGCAGCAGGCTCGCGACGATGGGTAATGTCAGTCAGGCCCAGGGTGGCCAGGGCTTGTACGTTGTATTCGCTGGCCAGTTCGCGGAACGACAGCACTGCCAGGCCCAGTTCTCCGCGCTCCACCAGACGCCGCATTCCACGACGCAGGTCCGGGTGCACCAGCAGTACGGTGGTCGCGCCGGGGAGCATCGGTTCGCAGACTTTGCGCAGTTGCAGCAACAGGGTGCGGCTGAGGTCTTCGGCCAACACGTCGCGGGTCTGATCCTTGCCTCGCAGGCTGGCGCGCAACTGTTCTTCGAGGCGGGGCGCGAGAACGAAAGCGCTGATGACCCGGTGGCGGTCGGCGTGCTGATGGCAGATCTGCCGGGCCAGGGCCGCACGCAGGTGTTCGGCCAGGCGCGTGGCATCGGCCTCGCGGGGCCCCCACTCGACCATGGCTTCGAGCAAGGCCCGCTGGTTGCGAATCGACACGCCTTCGCTGATCAACGCGCGCAAGGTCTCCGCCATGCGCTGCAACGGCACGCTGCGCAGCACTTCCTTGACCAGTTCGTCATAACGCCCTTCGGCACGTTCCAGCAGCGCGCGAGTTTCCTGAATGCCAAGGAAATCGCCGGCGTAGCGGCGCAGGGTCCGATCGAGCAAACCGCGCAGCACGTCATCGGGGTAAAAGAAACCGATACCGGCGCTCTTCAACGCTTCTTCGTGCGCCCGTTCGACCCAGTGCGCGGTGCGCTGGTCGAGGGGCGACGGCGCTTCCTGCAACGGAATCTGCGACAGGTGCAGGTGCACCGGATCGTCTTGCAGCAACAGGTGATCGACCAGCATCGCCCCTTCGCTGACCGGCACGCCTTCGAGCTCGATGCGGTACTGATCGGCGGCCAGGGACGGGTCGACAAAGACCTCAGGGATTGGCACGTCGATGCCCAGCTCGGCACGGATTTCGTGGCTGAGGGACTCCATGCGCTGGCGCAACCCGTGGGTCGGTGCCGCCTCGGCCAGGGCCGTGCCGAGGATCAGCAGCACGCGACTGTCCAAGGGTTTGCTTAGGTTTTCGTGAGTCTCCGGCAGCGCATCGGCAACCGCTTCTTCGACCGGCTCGACCTCGTCGCTGGCCGGTTGCGCCAAGACTTTTTGCCGACGGAACATCACCAGCGCGGCGGTCCCGATTAAGGCCGCGAGGATAACGAACACCAGCGCCGGAAAGCCCGGCAACAAGCCAATGCCCAATAGCACCAGCGCGGTCAGCGCCAGCGCCCGGGGGTTGGCGCCCAACTGCCGCACGATCTCGGAGCCCAAGTCGCCCTGCACTCCGTCGCTGTTGACCCGAGTGACCACGGTGCCGGCCGCCACCGAAATCATCAGCGCCGGGATCTGCGCAATCAGGCCGTCACCCACCGACAGCAGCGTGTAGGTGTGCGCCGCGTCAGCGAAGGCCATGTCCCGCTCCAGCATGCCGATGACCATGCCGCCCAGCAGGTTCACGGCGAGGATCACCAGGCTGGCGATGGCATCGCCCTTGACGAATTTCATCGCGCCGTCCATGGCGCCGAACATCTGGCTTTCGCGCTCGATACGCGAACGCCGCAGACGTGCTTGCGCCTGGTCGATGTCACCGTTGCGCAAGTCGTTGTCGATGCTCATCTGCTTGCCGGGCATCGCGTCCAGGGTGAAACGCGCCGCCACTTCCGCGACCCGCTCCGCGCCTTTGGTGATCACGATGAACTGGGCGATGGTGATGATCAGAAACACCACCAGGCCGACCACCACTTGCCCGGCAATCACGAAATCGCCGAAGGCCTTGACGATGTGCCCGGCATCGCCGTGCAGCAAGATCAGGCGCGTGGTGGTGATCGACAAGGCCAGGCGAAACAGCGTGCTCAACAGAATCAGCGGCGGCAATGCGGAAAAATCCACCGAATGACTGATGTAGAAAGCGACGATCAGGATCAGCAGGCTGAGGGCGATGTTGACGCCGATCAAGCCGTCCACCAGAAAGGTCGGCAGCGGAATAATCATCATCGCGATGGCCATCAGCATGAACGCGACGATGATCACGTCCGTGCGTTTGCTGGCGACTTGGGCCAGGCCGTTGATTCGGGCGATGACGCTCATTGCGCGGATGCTCCCTGGGTCGTGCGGCGCGCCGCCAAGTAACGCTTGAAGCACAACCGCGCTTCATCCTGGCGGGCATCGGCCCACAGGGCGCGGCTGCGCAACAGCAGTGAACTGGCCGATTCGCCTTGCAGCGCCACCAGCCGATCAAGGGCATTCAGCGCCCGTTGCGGCTGGCCGTTATCGGTGAACAGCAGGGCCAAGCGACTGAGCAACGCGCTGTCGGTGGGCGCCACATGGATGGCGATCAACAGCAGCACCAAGGCCCGTGGTCCTTGGCCGCTTCGACGGTACAAGTCGGCCATGCCCTTGAGCAGCTCGACGCTGTCCTGGTCATTCCTGGACATCATCCTTGGGCCTCCGAGCGTTGCTGTTCGACCGCACCGCGCATTTGCACTTCTTCGCGCAGCAGGTCTTCGGCCAGTTGCCGGGTCTGCGGGTCGGTGTCCATGGTCGGCAAGACGTGGCGCAACAGGTGGTCGAGAAGGTCCAGGGAGCGGCTGTTGCCGAACAGCTCGGCGTTGATGTCAGCGCTGTCGCTGAGCTTCTCGACATCACCGCGCAGGGATTGGCGGGCGCGGATTTCCCGTTTGCTCAGCAGCGCGTCGAAACGGCTTACCTGCCGTTCCTGGACTGGCTTGAGCGCTTCGACCGGCGCGGTCCGGGGGCTGGGCGTCAGCGGCTGGAACGGTTCGATTTTCATTGGGGAATCTGCATGAGTGAGGGCCGAGAGCGTTTCAAAGGGTCAAGGTGAAGCGTTCTTCGCCACGGGCCAGTACCACTTCATGGGCGTCGATGCGTTCCAGCACCCAGTTGTCCGGCAACGCCGCGCCGGGGTACAGGCGCTTGCCGTTGTCGTTGATCACATACGGCTCATTGCCGAACCACACGGCCTGGAAGCGCACCCGTGGCGGGACGATTTCCGGCCGCACGGTGACGCTGGAACGCAGCATCCATTGCCGACCGAAACGCTGGTCGAAGCTTTGTTGCAACGTCGCCCAACGGGCTTTCATGGCTTTCTCGACCGAGCCGTGGGCCAGCAGTTGATCGCCAGCTTCACTCAGGGTCACCGAGCGCAAACCCTCGGCTTGCAACTGCTGCTCGAACCACTGCCGGGCTTGCGCCAGGGTGAACTGCACCGGTTGTGGCGCGACGGTTTGTACCGGCGCCACCGCAACCGTCGACAACAGCGCAGCAGGCTTCTCTTGCAGGGCGAACGCCGAGCCGCCGAGCAGCAGCGCGACCAGCGCGGCGATCCACAACCAGCGGGTTTCACTTGGGGTGGGCAGGCGCCGAGTCGGGGCCGACGCCGCGCTTTCGGGCTTGGCCAACGTCAGCCGGGCGCCGCCGATCCGCACTTCCACCGGCCATCGCGCGCGATGGCCGCTGCCCATGGCCAGTGTCACGGGTGCGGCACCTTTGCCGACCACCAGCACGTCACCGCCCAGGGCCTCGATGGCCACGTCGCGTTCATTGATACGCAGGCGCAGGTGTTCGTCGGCAATGCCGGCGTCACCCAGCACCAAGTCGCACTGCAACGCCGAGCCGAGGGTGTACACCGGCTGGTCGAGCGACAGCGCGACACCCTGGTGCAAGCCGTCAATGACGCTCAGCACGGGGGATCGGGAATCAGGGGTTGATGAGACTGAAATCAGGGCCGTCATGATTGGGATACCACCCTTTGAATCCGCAGGGCACGTCGGGGTGAATGCCGAGGAAAATCATGAAGTTCAAACATTGAATGACTGCGCAAAACATACGGGCGGCCATTACGCCGCCCGCAGCACGACTTATTAGTTAGGTCGTTGTTTCGTTGCGTCAAGTTCAGCTTTTTTCTGAGTACTGATCAAAGTGATTTGAGCAGACTTCTCGATCGCCATGTCGAATACGGCGGCCATTTTATCGATAGCGGCTTGGGAGTTACCGGAGCTTACTGGAGGCACGTCTGACATTTTTCAATATCCTTCTTCAAGTAGGGAAGTTTCTCGCAAGCCAACAACTGTAGGGCTTGTGTGCTCACCGATGGGGGGGTGTTTGGCGGGCACATCGAAAGACTACTTAGAAAAGTCGGACCATCGTTGTGAAACCTTGTGAAAGGTTCTTCACAGGGCTTTTACGCAATTAAAGCAATATCAAGTGGCTATTATTTAGTCGTCGCCAGCCCGATAAGTGTGAGGTGATTCACACTAATTTTTATAGCCGCGATGATAAAACGAAATAATTGAGCGGGCACTCCCTCAACTTTATCCAACTAACTTCATGGCCTAATAGTGGCTCTTATCGAACAGGGCTTAGTTTGATTGAAATATTCGAACAACCAACCGGCGACTCACGGCGATGGCTGGCCGGTCGCGGACTGCGTAGAGTGGGCAAAAAACACACCGGGACCACCCTATGTGCCTGATTGTCTTTGCCTGGCGGCCGGGCCTTCCCCAGCCGCTGATCGTGGCGGCCAACCGCGACGAATTCTATGCCCGCCCCACCCTGCCCCTGGCGTCATGGCCAGAAGCACCCCACGTGCATGCCGGCCGTGACCTCGAAGCCGGCGGTACCTGGATGGGCGTCGGCGCCCATGGCCGGTTTGCCGCGCTGACCAACATCCGCGATCCGCAACAACCGCCCGCACGTAAATCACGGGGTGAATTGGTGGCGCGCTTTCTCAGTGGCGACTTGTCGATTGATGATTACTTGAGCGAAGTGATCCCCCGCTCGCCGGAATACGCCGGGTTTAACCTGCTGATCGGCAATGCCCATGAGCTGTGGCATTACAACGCCCGGGAATCGGAAGCGGTGATGCTCGAGCCGGGGGTCTACGGGATGTCGAATGCCGGGCTGGATACGCCATGGCCAAAACTGCTCAAGGCCCGCGCTGCGCTGGAGGAAGTGCTGGATGATCCGCAGCCGGAGGCGTTGCTGACGATCTTGAACGACTCACAGCCCGCCGCCGAGGCCGACCTGCCTGACACCGGCGTCGGGCGCGCGACGGAAACCCTGTTGTCGAGCGTGTTTATCGCCAGCCCTACGTATGGAACGCGGGCGAGCACGGCGTTGATTGTTCAGGCGGATGGAACGCGGGTGATGGTTGAAAGGAGTTTTGGGCCGTATGGGGGGCGGTTGGGGGAAGTGGACATCAGGATTTAGTAAGGCGTTGCCTGTGGTGACGCCATCGCTGGCAAGCCAGCTCCCACAGGTATCTCTGTCGTACACATATTTGTGTTCACGGAGATCACTGTGGGAGCTGGCTTGCCAGCGATAGGGACGTCAGCCGTTTAGAGAATTTTCGCCGACGCCGGATTACCCATCCGCGCCAACCCGAGGTTTTTCAGCGCCAGTTGCAGCGAACTGTGGATCACTTGCGGGTTGTCGATGGTCATCAGCTCGGCGAGCAGTTCCTTGGCCTTGCTCAGGTTGATCTGACGCAGCATCCACTTCACTTTCGGCAAGTTGGTGGCGTTCATCGACAGGCTGTCGAAACCCATCGCCATCAACAGCACCGCCGCCGCCGGATCACCGGCCATTTCGCCGCAGATGCTCACGGGCTTGCCTTCGGCATGGGCGTCGCGCACCACGTTCTGCAAGGCTTGCAGCACCGCTGGATGCAGGTAGTCGTAAAGATCGGCCACCCGTGGGTTGTTGCGGTCCACGGCAAGCAGGTATTGGGTCAGGTCGTTGGAGCCGACCGACAGGAAGTCCACCTGCCGCGCCAGTTCCTTGGTCTGGTACACCGCTGCCGGAATTTCGATCATCACGCCAATCGGCGGCATCGGCACGTCGGTGCCTTCGTCGCGCACTTCGCCCCAGGCCCGGTGAATCAGGTGCAGGGCTTCTTCCAGTTCGTGGGTGCCGGAGATCATCGGCAGCAAGATGCGCAGGTTATTCAGGCCTTCGCTGGCCTTGAGCATGGCCCGGGTCTGCACCAGGAAAATCTCCGGGTGGTCGAGGGTCACGCGAATGCCGCGCCAGCCGAGGAACGGGTTGTCTTCCTTGATCGGGAAGTACGACAGCGACTTGTCGCCACCGATGTCCAGGCTGCGCATGGTCACCGGTTGCGGGTGGAACGCGGCGAGTTGCTCGCGGTAGATCGCCAGTTGTTCTTTTTCGCTGGGGAAGCGCTGGTTGATCATGAACGGCACTTCGGTGCGGTACAGGCCCACGCCTTCGGCCCCGCGCTTCTGCGCCCGCGCCACGTCCGCCAGCAGGCCGGTGTTGACCCACAGCGGCATGCGGTGACCATCGACGGTCACGCACGGCAGGTCGCGCAGGGAATCGAGACCGAGCGCCAGTTGCTTTTCTTCTTCCACCACCTCGGCGAACTGCTTGCGCAGGACGTCGCTGGGGTTGGTGTAGACCTCGCCGCGATTACCGTCGACGATCAATTCGATGCCGTCGACCTTGGCATACGGCAGGTCGACCAGGCCCATCACCGTCGGAATGCCCATCGCCCGGGCGAGGATCGCGACGTGAGAGTTGCCTGAACCGAGCACCGAGACCAGGCCGACCAGCGTGCCTTCCGGCACCTCGCCGAGCATGGCCGGCGTCAGTTCTTCACTGACCAGAATGGTTTTTTGCGGGTAGACCAGATTCTGCTGACGCTCTTCTTGCAGGTAAGCCAGCAGGCGCCGGCCCAGGTCCTTGACGTCCGAGGCGCGCTCGCGCAGGTAGGCGTCGTCCATCAATTCAAAGCGGTTGACGTGATCGGTGACCACTTGGCGCAACGCGCCCTGGGCCCATTGACCGGTCTTGATCACCGTGGTCACTTCGTTGCCCAGCGCGGCATCGTCGAGCATCATCAGGTAGACGTCGAACAGCGCCCGCTCTTCCGGACGCAACTGCGTCGCCAGTTTGGCGGACAAGGCGCGCATGTCGGCGCGCACGCCTTCGATGGCGGTCTTGAACAGCCCGAGTTCGGCTTCGATGTCGCTGATAGTTTTGTCCGGCACCACGTCGAGGTCGGCCGGTGGCAACATGACCACCGCCGTACCGACCGCCGCGCCCGGCGAACCGGGCACGCCGACGAACTTGGCTTCCTGGATGCCCTTGCCCTGACGGCCCAGGCCGCGGATCGAACCGGTGGCCTCAGCGTGGGCGATTACTCCGGCGAGCTGCGCGCTCATGGTCACGAGGAAGGCTTCTTCGCCCTCGTCGAACTGGCGCCGCTCCTTTTGCTGGATGACCAGCACGCCGACGACGCGGCGATGGTGAATGATCGGCGCGCCGAGGAACGAGGCGTAGCGCTCTTCACCGGTTTCGGCGAAGTAGCGATAACGCGGGTGATCCGCGGCGTTTTCGAGGTTCAGGGGTTCTTCACGCGTGCCGACCAGACCGACCAGGCCTTCGTTGGGTGCCATGCTGACTTTGCCGATCGAGCGCTTGTTCAAGCCCTCGGTCGCCATCAGGACGAAGCGGTT
>Ga0247742_10000636_pt1 | contig 27389 bp, 28 predicted proteins | sample UWRJL208509C2_FD_180944 | JGI IMG/M metagenome (GOLD analysis project Ga0247742, IMG submission 180944) | Plant litter microbial communities from Arlington Agricultural Research Station in Wisconsin, United States - UWRJ-L208-509C-2 | ecosystem: Environmental > Terrestrial > Plant litter >...
GCTGCACCGAAGCCAATGATCTGGCCATTCGGCTGGCGTGGGCCTATAGCGGCGGGCGTGATGTCTTGAGCGTGCTGGAGGCTTATCACGGCTGGTCGGTGGCCACTGACGCCATTTCCACATCCATTGCCGACAACCCGCAGGCGCTGAGCACGCGACCGGATTGGGTGCACCCGGTGACGGCGCCGAATACCTATCGCGGCAAATTTCGCGGGCCACACAGCGCGCCGGACTATGCCCGCAGCGTCGAGGCGCATCTGGCGAAGCTGGCTGAACAGCGACGCCAGGTAGCGGGTTTCATTTGTGAGCCGGTGTATGGCAATGCGGGTGGGATTTCGTTGCCGCCAGGCTATTTGAAACAGGTCTATCAGCAGGTGCGCGCCCAGGGTGGCGTGTGTATCGCCGACGAGGTGCAAGTGGGCTACGGGCGGTTGGGTGAGTATTTCTGGGGCTTCGAGGAGCAGGGCGTGGTGCCGGATATCATCACCATGGCCAAAGGCATGGGCAACGGTCATCCACTGGGCGCTGTGATCACCCGCCGGGAGATTGCCGAGGCGCTGGAAGCCGAGGGTTATTTTTTCTCATCGTCGGGGGGCAGCCCAGTGAGTTGCCGGATCGGCATGGCGGTGCTTGATGTCATGGAGCAGGAACGGCTGTGGGAAAACGCCAAGGTCGTGGGCGGCTATTTCAAGGAGCGACTGTTGGCGTTGATCGACAAACACTCGCTGGTGGGCGCCGTGCATGGCAGCGGATTTTACCTGGGCGTCGAACTGGTTCGGGATCGCGAAACGCTGCAGCCGGCGACCGAAGAAACCACCTATTTGTGTGATCGATTACGGGAGCTGGGTATCTTCATGCAGCCCACGGGGGACTACCTGAACATCCTCAAAATCAAACCGCCGATGGTGACGACACGACAGAGTGTGGATTTCTTTGTCGATAACGTGTCGAAGGTGTTGGGCGAGTTGGAATAGGTTCATGAGACCTCAGAAACCTCTGAGACCTCTGAGACCTCTGAGACCTCTGAGACCTGAGACCTCTGAGTCATGTGAGACCTGTGGGAGCGGACTTGTCCGCGAAGACGGCTGTACATCCAGCGCATCTTCATCAGCCGGACGTAGGTATTCGAGGACAGGTCCGCTACCATCAGGCAGGCCGGATTTCAGATTAATATCGGCTCCATCCCCAGTTATTTTCGTTCGCGATGAGTTTCGCTGTTTTATCACCGATGTTTATCGGCTATAAAGCCCGCTGATTCAGCGGCACGATCCTGCCCAAGACCATTTCCGGAGTCCTGAAACCCATGACGACACTCAACAGTACGCCGCGCGCCGATGGCTTTCACATGCCTGCCGAGTGGGCGCCGCAGACGCAAACCTGGATGGTCTGGCCTGAGCGTCCGGACAACTGGCGTCTGGGCGGCAAGCCGGTGCAGACCGCCCACGTTGCCGTGGCCAAGGCCATCGCGCGGTTCGAGCCGGTGACCGTTGCTGTGTCGGCGGCGCAGTACGACAACGCTCGGGCGCGTCTGGATGTGCCGAACATTCGCGTCGTCGAAATCAGCAACAACGACGCCTGGGTGCGCGACACCGGCCCGACCTTCGTCATCAATGACAGCGGCGAAGTGCGCGGCGTGAATTGGGGGTTCAACGCCTGGGGCGGTTTTGATGGCGGCCTGTACGCGCCCTGGAATCTTGATGAGCAGCTCGGCGGCAAAGTGCTGGAAATCGAGCGCTGCCCGCGCTACGTGACCGAAGGCTTCGTGCTGGAAGGCGGTTCGATTCACGTAGACGGCGAAGGCACGCTGATTACCACCGAAGAATGCCTGCTCAACCGCAATCGCAATCCGCATCTGTCCCGCGAGGAGATCGAAGCGGTGTTGCGCGATCACCTGTCAGTGGAAAAAATCATCTGGTTGCCGGACGGCCTGTTCAACGACGAAACCGACGGTCATGTGGATAACTTCTGTTGCTACGTGCGCCCCGGCGAAGTGCTGCTGGCGTGGACGGATGATCCTCAGGATCCTAACTTCCCTCGTTGCCAGGCGGCGATGGGTGTTCTGGAAAACACTCGGGACGCCAAAGGACGGCCGATCATCGTGCACAAAATGCCGATCCCGGGCCCCTTGTTCGCCACCGAAGAAGAATGCGCAGGCGTCGATCAAGTGCACGGTAGCCAGGAACGCAACCCATCGGTGCGTCTGGCCGGCTCCTATGTGAACTTCCTGATTGTCAACGGCGGCATCATCGCCCCCAGTTTCGACGATCCGCTGGACCAGGTCGCCCACGACATCCTTCAGCAATTGTTCCCGGAGCACGAGGTAGTGATGGTCCCAGGCCGCGAGTTGCTGCTCGGCGGCGGCAATATTCACTGCCTGACCCAGCAACAACCGGCGCCTCATCGCGGCTGAGTTGGTTCACTTCTTGCTGTCATCAAGCCCATCAGACGATGGGCTTTTTTTTGCGTAATGATTCACGCGGTCTGCGAAGGATTCGATCACAGGAGAGTTAACGTCCGCCTGTTTCGTTCGTCTGTCACAAAAGCTCCGTAGATTTCGCAGTCCAAAGACGTACAGGGGTTGTCACGTATGAACGCAGGTTATGAGCCGCGAATGGCGCAAGGTTTATCTGCGAGCAATGAAGCACGGCAGATGATGGCGAACTGGTTACGGATAACCCGAGCCCCCAAAATTGAAGCGCCTGACTACCGCACGATGCTGCTTGAGCGCTACCCCAAGGGGTTGATCAACGACGCCGAACTCGAAGCGTTACTCGGCATTCTCTACAACTGATCCCCGACGCCTGCCAGGCTGTCCCAAGTGCGAACCTTCACTTCGTCAGGCGTCGAATTGACACTCGGCGCCGGTGGCGGATAGGATTCGCGCCTTCACTGCCCCGTGGCTAAACGCCATATACGTGCATCAGTAGTCCACTGCGATGATTTCGTGCGGGCTTTCGAGGCTGTCTACGCTCGAGAGACGCCTTTACCTGTCTGGGTATTGCCGCGGCGCATGATCAATCTGCCGACAAGGACAACAAGATGAACACACGTATTGGCATGCTCACCTTGAGCATCATCGCCGCAGCTACCGCCACTCAGGCATTCGCCGATGGCCAGGCGGACGCAAAAGGTTTCGTGGAAGACAGCAGCCTCAAGCTGCGCCTGCGTAACGCCTACATCAGCCGCGATTACAAAGACGGCCGCGACGACAAGGCCGAGTGGGGCCAGGCGTTCATGGCCAACTACGCTTCGGGCTTCACCCAGGGCACCGTGGGTTTCGGCGTCGACGCATTCGGCTTGTACGCCAAGCGTCTGGACGGCGGAAAGGGCAAAAGCGGTGCGGGCGGCATCGACTTCTTTCGCAAAGGCGAAAACGGCACGGGCGACGCAGCCGATGACCTGTCGCGTTTCGGCGGTGCGGTCAAAGCGCGTATTTCCAACACCGAGCTCAAATACGGCGACATGATGCCGGAGCTGCCGGTGCTCAGTTACGACAACTCGCGCCTGCTGCCTGAGTCCTACACCGGCACCATGATCACCTCCAAAGAGATCAAGGGCCTGGAACTGGTCGCCGGCCGCTTCACTGCGCAAACTCGCAAGAGCGCGCAGGGCCGCGACAGCGGTGATGTCAAAAGCATCAATGTCTACGGCGGCAGTTACAAATTCAACGAAGCGTTCAGCGCTGCGTTCTATGGCTCCGACGTTGAAGATGTGCTGAAAAAGCAGTACCTGAACCTGAACTACGTGTTCGCGATGCCGAAAAACCAGTCGCTGACCTTTGACTTCAACGGCTACAAGACCAAGCTGGACAAGGATTTCGCGGTCGACGACGCCCGTGACAACAAGATCTGGAGCCTGGCCGCGACCTGGGCTGTGGGCATCCACTCCTTCACCATCGCGCATCAACGCAGCACTGGGGAAACCGGCTACAACTACGGCGGCTACCGCAACGACGGCGGCTTTGGCGATGGCGGCAACAGCATCTACCTGGCCAACTCGTACTGGTCCGACTTCAACGGCAAGGACGAGCGCTCCTGGCAGCTGGGCTACGGCGTGAACCTGTCGACCGTCGTCACTCCCGGCCTGAGCTACCGCATCGCCTACGTACGCGGCGACAACATCGACGACGGCACCAACCGTGGCAATGGCGACGAGCACGAACTGTTCAGCCAGTTGACCTACGTCGTGCAAAGCGGGCCGGCGAAAGACCTGTCCATCCGCCTGCGTAACTCGATCCTGAAAGTGTCGAACAACGCCAGCAACTACAACGCCGAAGGCAACGAAACCCGCATCTTCGTCGACTACCCGATCAACGTGTTCTGAGTTGAGCGGCCAATAAAAAACGCCCCGGTCTCTGGATCGGGGCGTTTTTTTTCGACACCTGCCCCATAAGCAATTTGGGAGCAACCGTCTCCCCCTGATCACCGGCGCCTGAATTGAGTCTGCGTCGACAAGTCCGCTCTCACGGGTTTTGTGATCGACCGGTATTCTGCAAACACCACAAATCCCCTGTAGGAGCCGCCGAGCTTGTGCGAGGCCGCGATGCGGTGTCAGGCAAATTGCATCGCAGCCTCGCGCTGCTCGTCAGCGCCTACGGGTTTTGCGTCAGCCCCGGCTAACGGAGCGGCTACGGTATTTCAGCACGACAAGTTGGCGGCTGTACTGACCTCTTCGCGCACGGGTCCGCTCCCACGTGACGGTTTGCTACCATCGCAATATTCGACTTCGGACCGTTCAATCATGGCCCTCGCCGCCCCACCCGATCTCACCAACACGGCCGTCGCCGTGCAGCCGCTGTCGCGGACTTACCCGCGCGGCCATTACATCGAGCCCCATGAGCATGATTGGGGGCAGGTGCTGTACGCGATGTCTGGGGTGATGTGGGTCGAGACGCCCCATGAGGCGCTGGTCGTGCCGCCGCAGCGGGCGGTGTGGTTGCCGCCGGGCGTGCCGCACGGGATTCGGGTGGTGTCGGATCTGCAGATGCGCAATATCTATCTGCGTCCCGAGATTGCTCAAACCCTGGAAACCACCGTGCAGGTATTTGAAGTCGGCGGTCTGCTGCGCGAACTCATACTCAATCTGGTGGCCGAGGTCGACAAGAACTCTGCCTATTACAACGCGTTGGTCGGTCTGGCCCTGCTGGAGCTTCAGCGCGCCAAACGTTCTCTGTTGAAAGTGCCGATGCCGGACAATTCCGACCGGCGCCTGATGAATCTATGCCAGGCCGTGATGATCGAGCCCTCCCTCGATGTGTCGTTCGAGCAGCACGCCGATCATGCTGGCGCCAGCGTCCGCACCCTTGCTCGACTGTTTCAGGCAGTGCTCGGCATGGGCTTCGCTGAATGGCGCAGGCAAGTGCAGCTGGCCACGGCGGTGGCGGAAATCATTCAGGGCGTACCGGTCAGCAGAATCGCCCGTTCAATGGGCTATTCGCCAAGCAGTTTCAGCGACATGTTCCGCCGCGAACTCGGCATGCCCCCTTCGCAATATCCTCTTGGCGTACAGGCATAAGCTCACGCTTGCCCCGCTGCCTGTCCGAAATTCAGAAGCACTTGGCCGGTAGCTTTGCCGGTGCCTCCCTACACTCTGGTCATCGCTAAACGCAAACGTGCTGCCGCTGCGTAGCACGACGCACAGCCCCGGAGTTGACCATGAGCTACGTTATTTCACTCGCAATCGGCATTGCCGTTGGCCTGCTTTATGGCGCGCTGGATTTCCGTTCCCCCGCGCCGCCGTTGATCGCGCTGGTTGGTTTACTGGGCATGCAGGCCGGCGAGCAGCTATGGCCGATGGGCCGTCAGCTTCTAGCGAACTGGATAGCCTGAATCACGATTTTCGATCCCTGACCCTTCTGGAAACCACACCATGCACGCACTGCAATTTTCACGAACCGGCGACCTGGCTGCGCTGGACTACGTCGAGCTGTCGACCCCGACGCCCGCTCCCGGAGAAGTCCTGGTGCAGATCAAAGCAGCGGGCCTGAACCCCAGTGACGTAAAAAACGTTCTGGGCCGCTTTCCCTACACCACGATGCCGCGCATCCCCGGCCGTGATTTTGCTGGCGTCGTCGTCGATGGCCCACAAACGTTGATCGGCCAGGAAGTTTGGGGCACCGGTAAAGAGTTGGGGTTTGTGCGCGATGGATCGCACGCGGCGTACCTCACGCTGCCCGTGAACGGCATCGCCCTCAAGCCCAAATCCTTGAGCTTTGCTCAGGCCGCCAGCCTTGGGGTCCCTTACACCACGGCGTGGGACGCGTTGCAGCGCAGTCTGGTCGATGGCAACACCCGTTTGCTGGTGATCGGTGCCAATGGCGCAGTGGGCAGCGCGGCGTTGGCACTGGCCAAGGTGCTGGGCGCGCGAGTACTTGCAGCCGTGCGTCGCCCCGAGCAACTCAACGCACTGACGGCTGAAGGTTACGACGCGATCCTCCTGGATAAAGGCGAGGACCTGGCCGTGCAAGTCAAGGCCTTCTACCCGGAAGGGGCCGACGTGATCTTCGACACCACTGGATTCTGGTTGCCGGCGGCCGTGACCGCGTTGGCGCCCTTTGGTCGCATCGCCATCATCGCCGCGCCGGTGGATGGCCACGTGCAACTCCCCGCGCTCGGGTTGTACCGCAAAGGTGGCTCGGTGGTTGGCATCAACTCGCTGTTGTATGGCGTCGAAGCCTGCGCCCGGATGCTGGCGCATTTCGGGACGTGGTTCGATGATGCAGCATTGCCCCTGCCGATCGGTTTACAGGAATTCCCTCTGAGCGAAGGGCTGCAGCGGTATGAGCAAGTGAATGCGGGGGGTGCAGATAAGGTGATTCTGATTCCCTGAATGACCACTGCCGGGAGCGGGGTAGACCAAGGGCGGCCTCAGCGCAGGGGCAGCCCGTTGAGGTAGTCGTCGATCAACTGATTGATCGTGCCATCGCGCCGTAACCTCTCGACGGCGCTGCTGAGTGAGTCAACCATCGCCGCGTTGCACGACTTCGAGCAGGCCAGGTACAAGTCCGCCGTCATCACCGGGGGGCTCATTTTCAGCGGGCGACCTGAAAGCTGTCTCCAGATGTACTGGCTTTCCGGCACGCCGTTGAACCAGGCGTCGACCCTTCCGCGCAGCAGCATTTGCGCCGGGTTTTCACCGATCTTCAGCGGATAGATCTGATCGTCGCGGAAACCTTCGTCCCGCAACTTCTGCTCCTGCGCGCTGCCCATTCCTACGGCAATCAGACCGTAGGTCTTTTTGGCTTCGGCGAACGATTCGACCCGCTCATTGAGCGTGAAGAAGGCGCGGTCCATAGTCATGATCGGCGCAATCCAGGTGTAGTTCTGTTCCCGTTCAGGGGTGCGGGACAGCGGCACGATCAGCCGGTCCGGGCCGGTTTGCACGTCTTTTTGAGCACGCGCCCAGGGCAGCGAGATCAGACGCAGTTCATACCCCGCGATGGCGGCCGCTTTGAGCGCCACTTCGCCGAGGATGCCGTGGTTGTCCCCCTGGCCAATCATGCTCAGCGGCGGCGCCTCGGCGGCGTACAGATCAACCGCGCGCAGTTGCGCGCTCGTGGCACTTAGCGCGCACAACATCAGCATGACGCCTGTGAAAATGGAAACTGACAGCGGTCCGGTACGACGAAAAACCCCGGTAATGCGACTCATGGCAGTGAGACTCAAAAAGGATGCTGTTGGCAGTTTAGCTGGGGTATTTGGAGGGGACGACTTTCTGTAGGAGCCAACTCATTGGCGAGGCGTTTTATCCGGTGTATCTGGGATAACGCTTCGCGAACAAGTTCGCTCTCATCAAACATCGGATAGGGCGTTGATTTTGATGGCGCCAGATAACCTGATGGAGCGAGGCTTGCCCGCGAAGTTGACGCCTCGGTTTATCTGACGCCCCGCGTCGTTAACTTCGCGGGCAAGCCTCGCTCCGACAGGAAGAGTGTTTGCCACGAGACAGCGTGACGTCTCGACGACGAGAAATCTCCTGCAGTGCAAATTTTTTAGCCGGCCAGACTGTATTCCCCGCCCTGTTTCATCGCCGCCTGATACGCCGGACGCTTCTGAAAACGTTGTGTCCAGGCCTTCAGGTGGGGGTAGTCAGCGAGCAAGCCTTGCTGATTGGCCACCTCACCGATAAAGCTCATCTGGATGTCTGCGCCGCTCAGTTCATCACCCATCAAGTAATCGAACTGGCTCAGCGCCGTGTCCAGATAACCCAGGTAATTCTTCAGCTCGCTGTCGATACGCGGACGCAGTGGCGCACCTGCATCGCCCAAACGACCAACGTACAGATTGAGCATCAGCGGCAACATTGCCGAGCCCTCGGCGAAATGCAGCCACTGCACGTACTCGTCGTAGGTCGCCGTGGATGGATCTGGCTGCAGGGCGCCATCGCCGTGACGTCTGATCAGATAATCAACGATGGCCCCTGATTCGATCAGCGTGTGCGGGCCGTCCTGAATGACTGGCGACTTACCCAGCGGATTGATCGCTTTCAACTCCGGCGGCGCCAGATTGGTCTTCGGGTCGCGGGAATAGCGCTTCACTTCGTACGGCACGCCCAGCTCTTCAAGCAGCCAGAGGATACGTTGCGAACGCGAGTTATTGAGGTGGTGAACGGTAATCATGGGCAGGTCCGTTGGCAGAAAAGGGAAGACCTGCTGCACCGATCGCATTGCCGTGCAGGGTCTTAAAAGCAGACCCCGCTGGCTTGGCAGAGTGCCTGAATTCTGCCCAGGCCGTTTTCAAGCCTTGGGTGGCAGGCTTTCCAGCCGCGCCTGCACCGCGTCATCAAAAATGATGTAAAGCGTCTCGATATCGCCCTTGCGCACGCGCTTGTCGGACTCCAGATCGTGGATGAAGCTGATCTGGACTTCGCCTTCACTCTCAACCTCCTCGCGGGTATTGGCCGCTTCAAGCGAGCGCAACAGTCGGTCGATGGGCGTGCGAATCTGTTTGTGAAGTTTGATCTGATCGAGCTTGTACTGCGGGCTGTTTTCGTCTGTATCGGTATTCATGTGGTCGTGAACTCGCTGCTGCCGGGTTTATGTGAGCCGAACTTGGATTCGTAGCCTGCACCCAGTTTGGCGGCTTGCGCTTGGGCCAGCTCTTGGGAGGCAAATATATCGACGAAGCGCCAGGGTGTGCGGCGAATGACCGCCCATCCGAGGACGTGGGTAGGGTTGTTCGGATCCTTCGGTAGTGCTCGAACCAGGCTGACGAGGGTCATGAGGATTCCGATGCGCGAGGGGTGGGGTGGGAAGATAGCATTTTGAGGGGGTGGGGTTTTGGGCAGCGGTTGCTGTTTTTTGGTAATGCCGGGCATCTCGCTGACTATCAGAGAAGTCCTACGGGGTTGGGTATTTTTAGCCGCGCAGCGTTTCAGGATTTTTGCGTCATGTAGGAGAAGGCGTAGGGATAGTTGAGAATTTTCCCGTCCAGCGAATGGGCGTTGGAGGAAGTCAGCCTCGTTAGGGTTCATCCAAGCTTGATGACCTTAACCGGGAGAGCTTGGAATGTCGGAGTTTTATAAGTATTTCAAAGAGAATATGAAAAGCTTGGGGTTATGAAGGACTCATTGTTACTGATGCTCGTCGCAACGCTGGTTGCTACGGCGTCGTGGGCTTTCTGGCACTACTTGGGGAAAGAAGCATTAGATGGGTATACCGCAATGATGGCTGTGCTTCTTGTCCTGGATAATGCGCGGCTGCGTCGAGCTCTGAAAAAATAGATCGCAGCTTTGGATTGCTACCTTAATACAGCTTGGCAGCAGCCAATCTCAAGCGTTCAACCGATGATTCAATCGCCTCGATGCTCAAGCTGATGTCCGCTTGGCCCCGGGTTGATTGTCGGTATGCAGAGAAAATCAGGTGTCCGGACATCATCGCTGACAACTGCTCGAAATGTGCGGCAGTTTCTTCAAGGTCACGTTTCATGTTCGACAGCGGTACAAGCATGGATCAAGCTCTCCAGAGAAATGACGCAATGGCCATTTCCGAAGCGTCGGAGGGCCAAAATCCGGACCATGCAGCAAGAGGTAGCGTGCGCAAAGTGCCGGTTAACGTGCCGTATTCAAACTTCATCCATCCGGCGGGGCCAATTAACTGGCTCAATAGCTGCTCCATGCTAAAGCTATCGGAAATGCGCGCGGTTTCTTGAGGCTAAGCGAGCAGGAATGCCGCGATTTTTATGTGTGACGCACTCGCGATGAAGCAGGGCCGAGCAGGGACGAATCTTCGTCGGTGAACGACGCCGATCCGCCCGGGCCGCTGGCGCTTTATCTACCTGTCTGCACGATGCCCACCTGGGCAATCGAAACCTCAATCAACGCCCGCGCCGCATCAAGCTGATGCACCACCGAGCGAGCCAATGGCCGGAATTCCAGCGCACTGTTATCAGCGACTTCGTACGCAGTGGCGGCCGCGCAGGCGAGGTATTCGGAGGCGGTGAGCAATGCGTCTTCCACGCGGACGCCGGGCTTGACCGAGAACAGGCTCAGGTTGCCGAGATTAGGGTGGGTGCAGGTTGTGGGCGAGGTGGGTGTTTCGGGCGGATGGGGGGTGGATCTGATCATGTGAAATCTCCCTGATTGGTTGAGCTGACACCCTCTGCTGTCAATCAGGATGGGTGGCAGCTGTACGCGGGTTGACAGACCAGGAATCAAGGAACCTGGCGCACACGAATGTGCCCCGCGTACAACCGCCATAACGAACCAGCTATTTAAAGCACACTGGCTGTCTGGCGAATGTCGCGCCTCGATTGATACGGCCTGTCAAAACCGGTCGCTGTGAGCAGCGACGGGGAGAGGCTATGCCGTGGCCTGAGGCGTCGCAAGACGGCGCGGAGGATATCGCTTAATTTCAGAAGCGTCCTACGGGATTTGGGACTTTTTGTGTGGGTTGGGTCGGCAGGTAACGCGGTTGAAGATCAATTTCGCGATACGCGGGGGTAGGTCTCTACCCGCTCAACCACGCTGCTTTAATTTCAATTCTCTAACCCGTTTGATTACATACTGTTCAAACAGATGGTGTCCAAAGACCGATTGGTAAGCTTCACGGTCTGCGAAGGCACGAATGATAGCTCCGCATATCTCGGCTTCATCCTGCGCCTTATTTTTGTTGTAGGCAGCAGCCAGGATGGCATTGATGCTCTGTAGGAATTGCTTCATTCCGGTGTCATCCAGAATCTGTGCATAAACCTCCCGCCAAGGTCGTAGGTCTATTTCCTGGATGTCTCGGCCCACGAATAGCCAACTCATATAAAGCTGACCGTCTATCTCAAAGTATTCGAAGCGGCAGTCTGTTTGAAAGGTGTCGCTGTGAACGAAGGTGCCTGGTTCGGGCGGGTATGGAGCGTTTTGCGATCTCCTGGTGCTGAGTGCTTTGGAAGAGATGTCGACCTGGATGCAGACGACCGGCTGGGCGATTGGGCGCAGTATTTTATTGAATGTCGCTTCCTTCGAAGCCCCAGCTTGGGCGAGGACTGAGCGGAAATATTGTTCAACATTTTCTGCATGCTGGAACTCGTCAACGAGCCAGTTGGAGGGCATTAGCAATTCTGCAGCGAATCGATTTGCCTCGGTTTCCATCTGTATGTAAGCGGCATCGACCTCTCCAGGGTTCAGATGGGAGACGATAGTGCCGGTATGCCAAGGAATCACGATATGCCCGATTTCGTGGGCGAGCGTGAATTTTTGGCGCGTGGCGGGCGCGGAGGTGTTGATAAGAATTCCGGGTTTGGTGGTGGTACCGATGCCGATGGTTATGCCGTCTACCGCGAATGGCATCGGGATGTACTCAAGCTCACCGTACTCAGTGGCGAGTTGATCGAGATCGAAGGGTGGCGTCAATTTTCGAATGGCCAAAACGCGACTGGCCATTTTTTCTTCTGGCGTCACTGGATTTTGCCAATACTGCGCAGCCAAACCCCAACTTTGGCTGCTTCAGCGGCAGAGCCAGCGCGGGCCGCTATCGCGAATTTTTCTTGAGCTAACTGCTCTTTCAATGTGGTGCCAAATTTGCGGGCAGTCAGCACAAACGGAAGAACCGAAGGAGTGGTAGACCACAGCTGATATTCTTCCCAACTCATACCAAGGTGCTCGTGCAAAGCAATGTCTGCACCCTGGCGCCCTTCATGCCAGTCTTCAACGAATTGATCGATCTCTTCTTCCAGCACGTCGCCTTTCAGGCAAAGCTCAACAAAACTCATATGAACCTCTCAGTTCGGTCTGATCCTTCGTCCGCGGACGGGAGGCTTCAGGGTCAGCCCGGTAATAGGGCAAACCGAGCCCAGATGAAAACCACGTCGGTCGAAGACTTCAAACTCGCCATGGAGCGAATCCCATGAATAGTATCGCTGCTCTACGGCATCAAAGTAGTACTTACGGCCACCCTCTACATACGCGACTCTAAAGCCACTGACAATAGAGGGATCAGGCCTCGGTATGCCCCCCATCCAACGTTCCTTATCCTGACAATGGGCTTGGCAAAGCTGCCAACGAGGACGGCAATATACTCTCCGCTACCGCTCCAGGCCGTTGGCATATGAATTGATTTGGTATCAAAAAATCATAACGCGCCTTGGGTGAGCAGTCGGGTCCCGCTCAATGGCACCCCGATCACGAAAAGGCGTTGCGTCCGGCGCACATCCGAGATGATGCTTTTTCGGCTCTATGCTTCACCTGCGTGAATCCAACACAAACAAAAAAAGGCCCACCTTTCGGTGAGCCTCTCTCGCTAAATCTTGGTGCCGGCACCAGGAGTCGAACCCGGGACCTACTGATTACAAGTCAGTTGCTCTACCAACTGAGCTATACCGGCGTGATGGGCGCTGATTATAGGGATTTGGTTTCTTGAGTAAAGCCTTAATTTCAGTTTTTTTCGCTCTTTATGCCGATTCGCTCTGATGCTTATTCACAAGCGGCGCAAAGGCCCTACAACGAACAGTGCCATTTGTGGAACAGTTCTCATTAGTTCGCAAGCTACTGAATTACTGGAAATTAATCACTTGTACAAAAAATGACCAATTGGCGAAATGGGCAGCAAGCTACGTATTTATTGCCGCTCGGATTATTTCGTCAACAGAGTTATCCACAGGGCATGGCTTTTGAACCGTCAATCTTGCTCAGCCAGGATCATGAGGTTGCGTGGGGTGGTCTGGCTGTCGCAGAAGGTGCCGATTCGCACGGTGTAGCCGCGAGCCTTTAGGTAGAGGGCGCGGTCGAGGATGAGCCAGAGTTCGAGTGGGCGGCGGAAGAGGTTGCGAAGCAGTTCCAGATTGCGGACTTCGGCCAGTCGCTGCCAGCCGGCAGCTTCCAATGCTGACCAGTTGTGTTCGCCTGTTAGAGAAATGTCCTTCAGCGCTGCGAGATCGCGTATGTAGTCGGCGAAGGGTTTTTCCAGCCAGGCGACGGGCAGCGATGGCGTGGGCAGGTATTGGTCGACGCCGGTTAGCTCCCGCTGCAGCAAGTCGAAGGCCAGGCGCCGGGCCATTGATGTATCGCGCTGGCGGCGCACGCGAGCGCCTGCGGTGACGGTTTCGCTGAGGGGCAGGCCCAGGTCGTCGATGGACAGTTGCAGCGTCGAGGCTTGGCCTTCGGCTGACAACGCTTGATAGGCGTCGGCGGCGATGCGGTTGTAGCAGCACGGCGCGATGGCGAGTTGTTGGCAATTGGCGTCGCTCGCCAGTTGCATGAGGCGCACGTGCAGATCGCCGCAGGCGTGCAGGGCGACGGGGGTGTGCCAAGCCTGCAGGCGCGAGGATGCGTCGGCGGCCATGACGTCTTGTGTGACGTGTTCTGCGGCGATGTTCAGGCGTGCACTGAGTTGATGGCCCGATTCGACCAGTTTTGAGTCGTATTCCAGGCAGATCAGCGTTTGGCCATTCTGAACGAGGCGGCGACCGAGGTGGCCTTTGCCGGAGCACCAGTCGAGCCAGTGCGCAGGCGTCTTGCGAAAATCCAGGGCGCTGGCGAAGGCTTCGATTTGTTGCCACTTTCGGCCCGGAACATCGACTGCCATGCGCGATGACACCGGTTGCAGTTCCGTTACCGGCAGCGGGCCGACGGCGCTGAGGGCGGCTGATTGGTCGGCAATCGTGGCGAAAGGCTCAGGGGCGTCGAGGTGCTTGGGATGGTTGTGCGCCTGTTCTGCGTCGGCCAATGTGCGAGAGCGCAGCCATTCAGCCAGCTCAGGGTGTTGGGCTTCCCACGGCAGTTGCCGATGGGTAAACGGTTTGGGGCGCCACAGGGTTTGGTGATCGAGCACAAAGCGAGTCAGCGCCTCGAAGCGAGGGCGCAGGTCGGTGGTGTGCAGGATCGGGGAGGGAGTCATAAGCCAGGGCGTGGGAGGTGGTGCGTCAGGGTAAGCGGCGGTGGGTTTGGGAGCAATCGCAGCCTTCGGCAGTTCCTACAGGGGCGCGTTCGATAAGATAGGCGGCGTTTGGTTGGGGCTCTTCGCTGAAGGGGCCGCGCCCAAAAATGGCGCCGATATTAGATTTGCCTACCGTCCCTGACATTGATCCACGCGCAGCACTTTCTCCAGCAATTTGAAGCCCTGCACCAGCGCAAACGACATCAGCAAATAGAACAGGCCAGCGGCGAAGAATATTTCGACCGGCAGATAGGTGCGGGCGATGATCGTGCGGGCCATGCCGGTGAGTTCGAGCAGGGTTACGGTGCTCGCCAGGGCGCTGGCCTTGAGCATCAAAATGACTTCGTTGCTGTAGGCGGGCAGACCGATGCGAGCGGCCCGAGGCAGGACGATGTAGATCAGCGCCTTGACCTTGGACATGCCCAGCGCGCGGGCGGCTTCGACTTCGCCCACCGGGACGGCCTGAATCGCCCCGCGCAGTATCTCGGCAATGTACGCGGCGGTGTGCAGCGTCATGGTCAGCGCCGCGCAGAAAAACGGATCACGCAGATACGGCCATAGTGGGCCTTGTCGCACGGCATCGAACTGCGCCAGCCCGTAATAGACCAGAAATAGCTGCACCAGCAGCGGCGTGCCGCGAAAGAAGAAGATGTACGCGTAAGGCGCGGTGCGCACGTACGGGTTGCGCGATGCGCGAGCGATACCCAGCGGGATGGCGAGCACCAGGCCGGCGATGACCGCCACAGCCACCAGCTCTAATGTTAGGGTCGCGCCTTGAGCCAGCTTCGGCAGCCATTTGATGATCACGTCCCAGTTCACGAGGCGCTCCTTGCAAAGCCACGGGCGGCCCGTTGTTCGAGAAAGTGCATGCCGGTCATCGCCAGCACGGTCAGGCTTAGGTACATCAGCGCTGCCACCATATAAAAGGTGAATGGCTGCTTGGTCGATGTCACCGCGATCTGCGAATGGCGCATGATTTCTTCCAGCCCGATGACCGACACCAAGGCCGTGTCTTTCATCAGAATCATGAACAGATTGCCCAGGCCGGGCAGGGCGATGCGCCACATCTGCGGCATGATCAGTTTGATGAAGATCCGCGAGCGGGACATGCCCAGCGCTAATCCTGCTTCACGATGCCCTTTGGGTATCGACAGAATCGCGCCGCGAAACACCTCGGTCGCGTAAGCGCCGAAGCATAGCCCCAAGGCAATAACGCCTGCCGAGAAAGCGCTGAGTTCCAGGCCGGGCATGCCTAACGCTTCACCGATTGCGCGCATGGCGTTGACGGTGCCGAAATAGATCAGCAACACCCACAGCAATTCAGGAATGCCGCGCACCAGCGTCGAATAGGCGCCGCCGAGCCATTTGAGCGCTCGATACGGCGAAGTTTTTGCCAGCGCGCCGAGCAGGCCGAGGATCAGCCCCAGGCACAGCGCCGAGAGCGCAAGTTGGACAGTCATCAGCACACCACCGGCAAGCGCGGGGCCGAATCCGTAAAGATCAAAATTCATGACAGGGCTTGTTTCAAGGACACGCCCTGCTGCGCCTCTCTATAGAGAGCGGCACAGCAGGGCGCGTCGGACGGATCAGAGAATGCTGAACGGGAAGTACTTGTCGTTGATTTTCTTGTAGGTGCCGTCTTCGATGATTTCTTTGAGCGCCAGGTTCAGCTTCGTGCGCAGGGTGTCGCCTTTTCGCACAGCGATACCAATTTTGTCGTCGTTGTAAACCGGGTTGCCCTTGAACTCGTACGCCTGGCCCGCTGGGCTTTTTAGCCATTCGTAGCTGACGTATTTGTCCGAAAGGATCGCGTCGAGTCGGCCGGAAGTCAGATCCAGATAGGCGTTCTCCTGAGTGTCGTACAGCTTGACGGTGACATCGCTGCCCCAGTTGTCGTCCAGCCAGGTGCCGGACAGGGTTGCGCGCTGGGCGCCGATGGTCTTGCCGTTCAGGGACGCTTTGAGCTCATCAACTGTGTTGCCCTTGATATCGGTGCTTTTCGGCGCGATGAATTGCAGCTTGTTTGAGTAGTAAGGCTCGGTGAAGTCCACAGCGGCTTTGCGCTCATCGGAGATCGACATCGAAGAAACGATGAAGTCGAACTTCTTGGCATTCAGGGCGGGGATGATGCCGTCCCAATCGGAAGTGACGATTTCGCATTCGGTCTTCATCTTGGCGCACAGGGCCTGACCGATTTCGACGTCAAACCCCACAACCTGGCCGCTCGCGTCCTTGTTGTTGAACGGCGGATAGGCAGCCTCTACACCCATTTTCAACGTTTCGGCAGCGAATGCGCTGGAGCTCAATGCCAGCGTGGTGGCTGCGGCCAGCAAAAGTTGTCTGAAGATCTGCATGGTGTTGCTCCGTTAACGATTGCTGGACATAAATTGTTTGCAGCGCGCCGACTGCGGGTCTTCAAAGACCTGCTGCGGCGATCCTTGTTCCTCAATCAAACCTTGATGCACAAACACCACTTCGCTCGACACCTGCCGCGCGAAGCTCATTTCGTGGGTCACCAGCAACATTGTTCTGCCTTCATCTGCCAGAGCGCGGATCACGGCAAGGACTTCTTGCACCATCTCCGGATCAAGGGCCGAGGTCGGTTCATCGAACAGGATCACTTTGGGCTGCATCGCCAGCGTGCGGGCGATGGCGGCGCGTTGTTGCTGGCCGCCGGACAACTGTGCCGGATAGATATGTCGTTTGTCACCGATACCGACTTTGGCCAGCAATGCTTCGGCCACCTCGATGGCTTCTGCCTTGCTCTGGCCCAGTACCCGGCGCGGCGCCTCGATGATGTTATCGAGCACGCTCATGTGTGGCCACAGGTTGAAGTTCTGAAAGACGAAGCCGATTTCGCTGCGCAGGCGATTGATCTGCCGGTTGTCGGCGGCGATCAGTTCGCCGTTGCGGGCGGCCTTGAGTTTCAGCTCTTCGCCGGCGATCAGGATCTGACCCTGGTGGGGATTTTCCAGCAGGTTGATGCAACGCAGCAGTGTCGATTTACCAGAGCCGGATGAGCCCAGAATCGAAATCACATCGCCGTCCCGCGCGGTCAGCGAAATGCCCTTGAGCACCTCAAGGTCGCCGTAGCGCTTGTGCAGGTTGCGAATTTCCAGCGCGGGCGTGGCCTGAGCCATGTGCGGTCCTCATGGTGATGAGTGTCTACGCGCGGTGTCGAGCGATGGGGGGCACTGTTTCAGTGCTGTCTCGACAGGTGATCTGCGCAAAAAAGGCGCGATGTTGCCAGCTTTGCCTTGGCAATTAAAGCCTGAATAGGACTGTGCGGCTTACGTCAGGCACCCTGCGTGCATTTAAACGGGGCGCGCTAAGACTTAATGTGTATTTTCGGTGCGCTCAAACGTCCTTTGGATGAGTTGGTCGGTAACATTTCCTACATCGCTGGCGGAATGCCATAACAATCAACAAGTTGTGGAATGGCCCTGGACCGGGCGTTTCCGAGAGCGACGTCGTTTCTGAAATATTTTGGCGTATTTCTTGCGTAAAAAATAAATAACAGAGCCGTACGGATATTTTTACGAATGTCCGGCGCGCGTCTCGATCCGTTCGAAAAGTCCTTCAAAGGTTGTTCTTATGAGCAGTACTCGTTCTTCGAATCTTGAGCAGGGGCTCAAACCGCGCCACATCACCATGCTGTCCATTGCCGGCGTGATCGGTGCAGGTCTGTTTGTGGGATCAGGGCATGCCATCGCCGAAGCGGGCCCTGCCGTGCTGCTGGCGTATGGCGCTGCCGGCACTCTGGTAGTGCTGGTGATGCGCATGCTGGCGGAAATGGCCGTGGCGTCGCCTGACACCGGTTCGTTTTCTACGTATGCCGACCGCGCTATCGGGCATTGGGCAGGCTTCACTATTGGCTGGTTGTACTGGTGGTTCTGGGTGTTGGTTATTCCGCTTGAGGCCAACGCCGCTGCAACGATCCTGCATGCGTGGTTTCCCAACGTCGCCATCTGGGCGTTCACGCTGGTGATCACGTTGTTGCTGACCGCAACCAACTTGTTCAGCGTAAAGAACTACGGCGAGTTCGAGTTCTGGTTCGCGTTGATCAAGGTCCTGGCGATTCTCGGGTTCGTGGTACTGGGCGTACTTGCGATTTTCGGTCTGCTGCCCAATACCCAGGTCAGCGGTGTCAGCCATCTGTATGACACACAGGGTTTCATGCCCAACGGTATTGGCGCTGTGTTGGCGGCGATGCTGACCACCATGTTTTCGTTCATGGGCACCGAAATTGTTACCATCGCGGCGGCTGAGTCGAAGAACCCTGGCCAGCAAATCACCAAAGCCACCAACTCGGTGATCTGGCGAATTTGCCTGTTCTACCTGGTATCGATCTTCATCGTTGTGGCCTTGGTGCCGTGGAATGACAGTCGACTGGCGGACGTCGGTTCCTATCAGACCGTGCTCGATCTGATGGGTATTCCGAACGCCAAGTTGATCGTTGATCTGGTGGTGCTGGTCGCCGTGACCAGCTGTCTGAACTCAGCGCTCTACACCGCGTCGCGCATGATGTTTTCCCTCGGCAAGCGTGGCGATGCGCCCGCCATGTCGCAACGCACCAGCAAAGCCGGCACGCCGGTCTGGGCCGTATTGCTGTCGACTGCCGCAGCCTTCTTGGCGGTGTTCGCCAACTACGTTGCACCCGCTGCCGTGTTCGATTTCCTGCTGGCCAGCTCCGGTGCAATTGCGCTGCTGGTGTATCTGGTCATCGCCGTTTCGCAGCTTCGTATGCGCCAGAAGCGCCAGGCCGCAGGTGAGAAAATCGCCTTCAGCATGTGGCTGTTCCCTGGCCTGACCTACGCCGTGATCGTTTTCATTGTCGGCGTGCTGGCGATCATGCTGGTACAGGAAACCCATCGCATGGAGATCATCGCCACTGGTTTGTTGAGTATGCTGGTGATTGCGGCGGGGCTGATCGTTTCAAGCCGTCGCAAGAACGCGAAAGCGGGGAAGGTTGTGCTCAATTGACATAGCGGGTTGAGCCGCTTGAGGTAAGAAAACGGCTGCAGTCGGTGATGATTGCGGCCGTTTTTCATGCCATCCTTCCTCCTTTGCCAGATGCTGGAACCCGCCGTTATTTACGTATTCGCTGGAGTTTCTGATAGCCGCAAAACTGGAATATGACCTGCTGGGTAAAGTTGTAACCGGGATCGCGGTTGGAAGGCATGACAACGAAGACGTGTACGACTGCGCCAGACAACGCATTTGATATCGTCCACCCGGCCCATATCATTTCGCCCACATCCGCCCCAACACCGACCGCCCCAGCACCTGATGCTGCACCACCGCCAGCACATGCACTGCCACCAATCCCGCCAATAACGCACACAGCACGTGATGCACCTCATGCAACCTGCGCAGCGCAGTCGTTGAGTGAACCAGCTGTGGTAGCTCGAACAGATCAAGCATCTCTACCGGATGAGTCATCATCAGTACGCCGGTGATCAGCACACCCGTCACGGTCAGATAAATCGCTGTGTGCGCCCAGCGGGCCAGGCGCTCCTGCAGGGTTTGGGACGATGCCTTCGAGTCGGCTTTAACCGCCAGCCACGCGCGCCACATGAAGACCGGGATGAACACACTGGTGAGCTGTGGGTTGAAGGACTCGACCCACACACGAAAGCGGTCGTCTGGTGCCAGTAGCGCAACGCCAAAGCCGCTGAATGTCGCCCACAGGATTACCGCAGCAGATATCCAGTGCAGATAAACGCGAGAAGGGGAATAAGCGTTGCTGGAGGGGAGGGACGGCTCGGTCAACGTGCAGGCCTTGTTGAGAAGGTATGTCATTCTCGTTAAGGCCGGCACGCTAACCGCGTAGTGGCACTTTGTAAATTAAATTCGCCGTTACGGATGCGGCTGGACGGGTCGGCTGGTGCGGGCGTTCTTCTTCTCAAGGATCTGCGAAGCCTGGTTGTAGTCCGCCTGGAAAGCATCGCTGCTAATCCATTCGATGGCGGTGTCTTCGTCTTCTTCGTGCTCGATGGCCCGGTAGGTGATCAGCAGGCCCATCATGAAATCGGTAGCAGGGTCTTCGTCTTCCTCGGCGATCACCAGCTCCAGCACCGGGTATTGGAGGAATACCATGCACAACGCCAATTGGCTGATGGCCTCGGCGTTTTTCATGGCCTCGAACAGGTCATCGAAGTCGGCAGGGTCGAAACCGTTTTCGACGATGTCCTTGAAATCGAACGTACTCAAGTCGATCTCGACGTCATCGAACGGCTCGTTGACGAACGGGTTGCCAAGGACTGGATGGATAACGCTTGTTCCGGCCTTGACCATGCGGTTCTGCTTGGCTTTGACTTTCGCCCGCTTGGCGCGCTTCTGTTGTTTGTCGGGGGAGGCCATTGAGGCGATTTCCTTTGTGCGGTGCAGCCATCTTCATGGTCCGCGTTGGACGGGCGCACAGTGTAGGGCGCTCGCGCTGGTTAGTCGTACTTCTTCTCGCCTGAGATCAGGCGGGCAATTGATTCATCCTCGATTTCGCTGAGCACATCCCGGAATGCCTCGTAGAAATCATCGTTCACGATGCGCGCCCTGACAGCCTCATCATCAAGCCCGTGGGCCCATACCCAGTACGCGCCCAGCGTATTGATCAGGATGTCTTCATAGTCGTTGAAATCAATGTTGTACAAAGCATGAGCCGCAATCGGGCCTCTGGCGAACGCCGAGAGCAGCGCGTGCTCGCCTTCCAGCTCTGCCTGCTTAAGTGCCTCGAAGTGCCTAATGCGTTGCTCTTCCGAGGGCGCTGGTGCCGGCTCCTCGTAAACGTCCAACAACATCATTTCGTCTTCCGTGGGAAGCTCGGACGGGTCGCCGCTCAAGAACACCTTCATTGCTTCGCGTTCCGTGTCATCCATGGTTTCGAGGATTTCAGGCTCAACGTAGGCTTCCAGAAGCAGCTCATCGTCATCAAGCGTGTCGTCGGCTGAGACGAAGTCCGGCATGAAATAGTCAGGGACGATTGGAACACCTGCATGAAGGTTCTGGCGTGCCACACGATTTTGCTTGGCTTTGGTCTTGGCGCGTTTGGCACGCTTCTGCTGCTTGTTCGCGGATGACATGGAGAATTCTCCTGATGTGCTATATCAGGGGATGTTAATAAATCGCGCCCAATAAAAAACCCCTGAATCTTTCGATGCAGGGGTTTTTCGGTATTTATGGTGCCCAGAGACGGAATCGAACCGCCGACACGGGGATTTTCAATCCCCTGCTCTACCGACTGAGCTATCTGGGCAACGGGGCGCATTAAACGTGTTTTTCAGGGGGTCGTCAAGCGTGTTCCTAAAAAAAATCGAATTATTACCGTTGCTTACGACCCGCACTGCGTAAATCCCTTTTATTCAGCGGGCGGAACATACCCTTCTGCCTTGGCGTATTCCTCGCCCGACAGGAACTTGTCCATCTCGGTCTGAAGAAATTTCCGGTCTTCGGCGTTCATCATGTTCAGGCGACGCTCGTTGATCAGCAGGGTCTGGTGTTTCTGCCAGTCGGCCCAGGCTTTCTGTGAAACGTGATTGAAGATGTCTTCACCTTTGGCGCCCGGATAAGGAGCGCGTTCCAGGCCTGGCAGTTCTTCTTTGTATTTACGGCACATTACGATGCGGGTCATGAGGACTCTCCTGCATTCAATACGTCGGCTGCGTTTTTCAGCAGCTTCTTCACCGGGGCAGCAAGGCCCAGGCGCGGCGGGGTGGCGAGGTTATACCAGAGCCAGTCGTCCTCGGCCACGTGATGGGCCGACTCCTGGACCTGTACCAGCCAGGGTTCGATGGTCAGCTGGAAATGGCTGAACGTGTGAATCAGCCCGGGCAAGGCATGATGCTCGCCCAACTGCAGCGCGTGCTGCGAGGCCAGGTGTTGCATGTCGTCGAAGTCATCCAGCTCCGGCAGGCTCCATAAACCGCCCCATAAACCGGTGGATGGGCGCCGATATAGCAAGATTGCGCCGTCGCGGTTGGCGAACATTGGCATCAGCGTGCGCTTCTGCGGGATGGTCTTGCGCGGCTTGGGGATCGGGTAGCGCGTTTCCAGGCCCAACATGTGCGCCTGACAGCCACGTTCAAGCGGGCATAGCAGACAGCTCGGTTTGCTACGCGTGCATAGCGTGGCCCCCAGATCCATCATCGCCTGGGTGTAATTGTTCACACGCTGATGCGGCGTGAAACGCTCGGCAGTGGCCCAAAGCTGTTTGGCGACCTTCGGCTCGCCCGGATAGCCTTCCTGCGCCGTGAAGCGCGCCAGAACGCGTTTGACGTTGCCATCCAGAATGGGCGCGCGCAGGCCCATGCTGATGCTGGCGATGGCGCCGGCGGTAGACAGCCCGATGCCCGGCAGCAGGATCAGCTTTTCCACGTCACGGGGAAACTCACCATCGTGATCGGCGACCACTATTTTCGCCGCTTTGTGCAGATTGCGGGCGCGGGTGTAGTAACCCAGGCCCGTCCACAGGTGCAGCACCTCGTCTTCAGGCGCCTCGGCCAGCGCTTCTACGCTGGGCAGTGCGTCCATGAAGCGGTCGAAATAATTGAGCACGGTGCTGACTTGGGTTTGTTGCAGCATGATTTCCGAGACCCACACTCGATACGGCGTGATGTCGTGTTGCCACGGCAGATCGTGACGACCGTGACGGTCGTACCACTCCAGCACGGCGCTGGAGAATTGTTCGGCTTGCATGGGTTGTCCGGTGTTGAGAAAGGTTGTGTGGCGTTGCGAGATGCTTAGAACGGGCGCCGAACCATGGGAGCGGACTTGTCCGCGAAAGTCATTGTTCAACCATCGAAGATATGTCGACTCAATTAACGGCTTCGCGGACAAGTCCGCTCCCACAGGATCTCGGAGGCTCGAATATCACCTTTTGAACAGTCCCTTGATCGCGTCCTTGAGCTCAGGGCTGACCTTGTCGCCCAGCTTCTCATCGATTTTGTCGCCAATCCGGTCGCCCGCCAGTTTGGCGGCGACTTTGCCCAGGCCTTCGTTATCCAGACGGCAAGCCTTGGCCCCCAGTTCCAGCGGACCACGGCACTGCACGGGCCATTCGATGCCGACGAAGCGCGGGTTCACTTCACACGCAGGGTCCGGCATGTCGCTCTTGTCGCCTTCGATGATGATGCCGACGCGGTAATTCATGCCCAGCACGCGCAAGTCAATGTCACCGTCGCCATTGACGGTCAGACCGGGGGTGCGCACTTTCAGGTCCGGGTTGCTGGCGACGCCGTTACGGAATATCAGATTCCCGTTCAGCTGCTTGAAGGGCGTGTCCTTGCCGCGCGGTTCGCCGCTCAGGGATTTGCGGTTGAGCGTGGCAATTCCACGGCACAGCTGCTGCTCAAGGTTGGCGTTGACCAGTACCCCATCGTTCAGCGCAAAACCGGCCGTGCCATTGAGGCTGTCGATCAGCGCTTTTTCGCTATTACCTTTGCCTGTCAGATCGCTGTTGAGGGTCAGCAGGCCGCGCAACGGCGGGGCTTCGCCTTGGGCCTGGATGAAGCGCTCCACCGGCACTTTGGCAATGCGCGTCTGCACGCTGGCCAGTGGTACTTCCGGACGTACATCCAGATTGCCTTTGACTTCGAAATTACCGTTGTAGAGATCACCGCGCAGGCTGTCGACCTTGACGATCCCGTCCAGTGCCGAGGTTTTCAGCGCCGCATTCTGGATCAGCAATTTCTGCACGGTCAGCTGGCCGAAGGTCAGGTCAGCATCAACGTCCAGTTTGCGCATGCGCTCCAGAGGCAGCAGTTTGGCATCGCTCCAAGCGGCCTTGCTCGGTTGCTCCGGCAGCGGGGTCGTGCCTGCGCCTGCCAGTGCTTGGGCCTCGCCGCCTTCGACTTCAGCCTTGCGCGCGGCGCTGGCGCCCTTGCGCTCTTCGCTAGGCGCCGGGCGATAGCGATCGGCATTGAACGTATCGGCCTTGAGCTGCAAGCGCAGTGATTGTCTGGCGATGTCTTCGACCGCTACGCGGCCGGTAATAGTGCTGTCGTCCAGCTTCAGGGTCATGCCGTCCAGCGTAACGCTGGTCGGGTTGGCGGCGACGCGGGTAACGATTTCAAACTTGTTGAGGCTGCCTTCGCCCAATGGGGGCGCTGGCTGACCGATGTTTTCGAGAAACTCGCGCAGGTTGATCTGAGCAATCGACAGCCCACCACTGAGCTGTGGCGTCTTGTCCAGGTCCCGAACATGCAGTTCACCCAGCGCACGAAGCTGATTGGCCGACAACTTCATGCCACTCCACTCGGCGACATTGGCTGCCAGATCCACCAGAAGATTACCTTGAGCAGCGAAGGTCACGGTTTTGCCCTGCAGCGGATCGCCCGCCGCTTCGCCCGAAAGACGCATGTCTTCGAACTGATAGCGCTTGAGTACTCGGTCGAAACGCAACTGGCCCGAAAGCTCGGTCTTGGTGCGGATGACCGGTTGATTGGTGCTCAGAAATGCCGTCAGCTTGATCGGAATGTCGGTCGCTTCATGGACCGCGCCAGTGCTGATCTGAATGCTCTCGGCGGTGAATTGCCGGGCCTTGGGGATATCGTTGTATTCGATGCGTGCGTTGTTGACTGTCAGGCTGTCGATGTCGAGTTTGACCGGCTGTGATGGACGATCAGGTTTGGCAGGGACAGCGGAACCGTCCGGGGCAGGCGTCGCGGCATCGGTGGAGGCCGTAGCAGGCACTTTGCCGATGTCTTCCCAATTGCCATGACCATTGGCGTCGCGGGTCAGCATCAGGTTAAGACCCTCGACACGCACGTCGCTCATCTGCACTTCCTTGCGCAGCAGCGGCAGCACGCGCACTGACAGGCCGAGCATCTGCAGATCGGCGAACGGTTTGGTCGGGTCGCTCAGAGTTGCGACGCTGGCGTCATGCAACTCAAGCCCCAGCCAAGGGAACAGGCTCCAGCCGATATCGCCGTTGAGCGTCAGCTCCACATGGGCTTTATCGCGAGCCAGCTTACGAATCTCGTCTTTATAGTCGTTGGGATCAAACAGATGGCTCAGGGCGAAACCGAGAGCCACGATGATCAGCAACAGCCCGAGAATAAACAGTCCCAGGATTTTGCCGAACGCTTTCATGGGCGAGTCCTTGTAGTCGTGTCGTTCAAAATTTAGCCCGCGAGTATAGCGGCCTCGAGCAAGAGTAGTTCGCATCGCACGTGATGTGCCAAATTTCCGGCATTTTCCTACGATCAAAACGGACATGAACAGCAAAGTGTCAGCTTTTTTACTCGGCAACCGGACATGACGGACGGCATAAAAAAGGTAATAGCAGAGTGCTTTCTTTTGCGTAGTAAATGGTAGAGTTTCGCGCTTCGGGGCTCATCCTGCGTCGAATTGTCACGCAATCAAAGGTGCTGCCGATAAAACAACCGTTGCCTACTGGCATCAAGGTTGTGGGCGGACACTTTGCCATTGCCTTGCGTGACACAACTAAAAAAATTGGGGGAATAACAATGAGTACAAGTACTGCGTTGGGCGGCTCTGTTGCTCAACCTGCGTTCTTGTCCAAAGAGCGCATTATCGCGAAGAGCGGTTTCAACCGCTGGCTGGTACCACCGGCTGCCCTCGCGATCCATCTTTGTATCGGCATGGCTTACGGTTTCTCGGTGTTCTGGCTGCCGTTGTCCAAAGCCGTTGGCATCAAGACCGCCGTCGCTTGCGCACCGGACATGGGGTTCTTCGAACAAGTCTTCTCTTCTACCTGTGACTGGCCGATCTCCATGCTCGGCTGGATCTACACCCTGTTCTTCATCTTCCTGGGTTGCTCGGCAGCCATTTGGGGCGGCTGGCTGGAACACGCAGGCCCGCGCAAGGCCGGTGTGGTGTCCGCTCTGTGCTGGTGTGGCGGTCTGCTGATTTCAGCGCTGGGCGTCTATACGCACCAGATCTGGCTGATGTGGATTGGTTCAGGCGTGATCGGCGGTATCGGTCTGGGCCTGGGCTATATCTCGCCCGTATCAACGCTGATCAAGTGGTTCCCGGACAAACGCGGCATGGCAACCGGCATGGCGATCATGGGCTTTGGCGGCGGCGCGATGGTCGGTGCGCCACTGGCGACCGCTCTAATGAGCCACTTCGCCACCCCTGACAGCGTCGGCGTCTGGCAGAGCTTCGTGGCCATGGCGGTGATCTACTTCATCTTCATGATCGGCGGCGCTTTGTCTTACCGCGTTCCGCCAACCGGCTGGAAACCTGAAGGCTGGACCGCTCCGGTCAAGAAAGCCAACAACGCGATGATCACCAACCGCCACGTCCACGTGAACGTAGCGTGGAAAACCCCGCAGTTCCGTCTGGTGTGGCTGGTGCTGTGCCTGAACGTTTCGGCAGGTATCGGCATCCTCGGCATGGCTTCGCCACTGCTGCAGGAAGTGTTCGGCGGCAAATTGCTGGGCACCGATCAGGGCTTCACTCAGCTTGACGCTTCACAACTCGCCGCCATCGCTGCCATTGCCGCAGGCTTCACCGGTCTGTTGAGCTTGTTCAACATCGGCGGGCGCTTCTTCTGGGCTTCGTTCTCGGACTACATCGGCCGTAAAGCCACGTACTTCGTGTTCTTCGCCTTGGGTTTCCTGCTTTACGCGTCGGTACCAACCCTGGGCCACATGGGCAGCGTTGCGCTGTTCGCTGCGGCCTTCTGCGTGGTGCTTTCGATGTATGGCGGCGGTTTCGCGACTGTTCCGGCTTACCTGGCTGACCTGTTCGGTACACAAATGGTCGGCGCGATCCACGGCCGTCTTTTGACCGCCTGGGCAGCAGCCGGCGTACTCGGTCCGGTATTGGTGAACTACCTGCGCGAATACCAGCTGAGCCACGGCGTTGCTCGTGCTGATGCTTACAACATCACGTTGTACATCCTGGCGGGTCTGCTGGTGCTTGGCTTTATCTGCAACCTGCTGGTGCGTCCGGTGGCTGACAAGTACTTCATGACCGACGCCGAGCTTAAAGCCGAGCAGTCCATCGGTCACGACGTAGGCGCCGATCACAGCACCTCGCTTGAGTGGAAAGCTGCGCCGAACACCAA
>Ga0247742_10000637_pt1 | contig 27376 bp, 35 predicted proteins | sample UWRJL208509C2_FD_180944 | JGI IMG/M metagenome (GOLD analysis project Ga0247742, IMG submission 180944) | Plant litter microbial communities from Arlington Agricultural Research Station in Wisconsin, United States - UWRJ-L208-509C-2 | ecosystem: Environmental > Terrestrial > Plant litter >...
GGCCTTTTATCTGGCTCTTTGACGCAATTACGACTCGTGTAAGGTGTCTGAGCTGCAGTTTATATACACATATAAGGGTTTACAAGATCTGTGTGTCTACCGCCCCCCATCCAAGAGATCCAATTCTTCTGCCTGGATTCCTCCAACGGACTTTGCGGGCTGTGACTCTTGCATGATTTTTTCCGGATCTATCGACTCGGAAATGAGCTACCAAAAGGGAAAGTACTGCAGTTCTCACAACAGATATCACCCCAAATGAAAACCCCAAATTTGAAATTGGTAATGATATTGATGTACTGACTTCGGTATTAAATGGTCTTACCTAGAAAGTATGGTCCACGAAGATTTCTTCTGCTTTGGTAGATGACGTTAAACCAGTGTCACCGCAATGGCGGTGTATAGGACCAAGTCAAAACTCCGATCGGGCTATCTATACTTAATATCCTCAATTTGGTTGTGGTAGAATGCGATATGCGTCGTGCAAGTCTGATTTGCGAAGAAGATTCGATACATAGCACCAACATGTGCTCAATCGTCATTGTTTCCTGTCGGACGTTCGGATAAGTACAACTCACATCGTACCACGCACCTTCAGTTCTTCAAGGATTTCCACACAAAAACCCATACAATCCCCATATCATAATATGGGTTCCAAACTACCCCTGGCCGCGTCGTCGAGCTGGCCTGCAACTAAAAATAGAACACGAGCGTCAATCTTCGCATAGTTTCCTATTTGATTCGTTTTCTGATTCATATTCTTTTATCTTCAGAATTTCCGGATTATATTATATTCTGTGTTTATGAAACCCAATATGCAGCTGAATTTTATTCTAGGGCTTTTTTGAAAACCTTGACAATGCTAAGTCGTCAGTATATATGAGAAAATGCACCTATGTACGCTGGTGGGGTTCGAAATATATTTTGCCACCTCTCACTCAATTCAAAACGTGCATGTACAAACATGTGGTCCGCATGTTCTCTCAAAGGATCTCGGCCTGTTTCCTTTGTTCAAAATACATGAATGCGTGTTTTCCACGTGGCCATTACATTCAGCTAAGGGTGGCTGACTGACCTGCCGAATTTTCTATCTACACCAATTTCCTATCCGACTTCAATTTTATTTTTAATTCGGCGAACCACCCATAGCATCTCAGACAGCATACTTAGATTGTAGCGCAGGAGCGGCACTGCCTTCAGATCGTTTGCAATACCACACTTGTTGAACATGCTGAGCGAAGGCATGTGAGATGAGAACGTGCCGTTGTGGAGTGGAGATTACAATCACAAGATAACCGAGTGCTAAGCATTGAATGACTGCCTCGGGTCTTGCCTCCGGTGTTACCTTGCGAGGTCAATAATACTAAAGCCCCATCTTCTCAAATATGGACATCAGGAAGATCTTTCTCGATTTTAAGCGCACCTTTCCATGTACTGAATACTAAGTCCTTTTTAAGCGCCTTCTTCAAGTAACGTGTTTGTCATCTTACGCGGTCTAGGTCAAGCTCGTCATTTGTTTCGTTTCTGGGTGGTGAGCTTTGATTTTATGTAGGATCCGAGACTTCGAGAGCCGGCTTCCTCTAAGAAGCCGAAAGTCGCGGATTATCCGCGGAGGTGATTTCATTTGATTCGTAGAACGTGTTCCACCGTTGAGATCCCCAGAAATGTTATCGCCTTACTGATTGCTTACTGACGAAATTTGGTGGGTGAGCCTATTAAAACCATTCTAGAGGCTTAATTCGCAAACGGACTACAATCTGCATCGCGCACTGACATCAGCGTGAGACGAAAGGATGCAACGCATAGGTTAGACGCCTCGTTGTGAGTAAAATTAAGAGGAATGTGTACGGGTGTCGGAGCTAGAGATGAGAGCAGGGGCCTCACAGCGGTCTTCGTGAACGGCGACCAGAATGACGATGCCGCTCCTCGATTCATGGAAAGAATATGGCAGATCCGTTCAGGTGCGCGAATGCCTGCTACGTCCCTTGAATCACGGGCGAACACAGCCATGCCAAGTAGCAAGTACCATAGTCAACAATAGCGCACTGCGCGTCAAAAATCCATGAGAGAAAAAACTATATACAAGCTTAGCCATGGCGAGACAGTAAACGCGTATCAATTGCATAGGAAGCCAGAAATATGTTTCATAAGATACAAGTAAGTTTCGTAAGTAAGCATACGTCGAAATTTTGGTGAAGGACATAAGAAAATATGAAGATACGGTTGACAAGTCAACAAAACAATCGGGCACGTAAAAAGTCTTCTAAACTAGAAGTCACAACTTTTTTTGCAGAAAGACACGAATAACCATAATATACGTCGACACATCGGGTGTCAGAGTACAAATCGGCGCAAGCGCCTAGAAAAAGCGCCTAGCAACAACTCGCCCTGCAAGTTGCGTAAATCAACTTTGCACTTGGTTGTTCCGGGATTATCACCCTTTGGAAACTGATTGCTCACATCTAAAAGGCTTTCCGTTCCGTCTTTGCCTCTTCTATTGCCATTGACGAAATGGTCAGCAAAAAGTTGTTGATCCTTGAAGCAAGCTGTACCCCGAGGACGACGGCCATTGCGATAGCGAGAACAGTCGGGATGATAGAGCCAGGAAGAAACCCGAAATGAAGGGGCTCCAAAGTCAAGGAGATAGATATCTCACGTATCGACACGTCGTCAATGGGCTCTGAGCTTGGAGTAAGTACACCGCTGTGCGCCAGCTGTATTCTTGCGTACTTCCGACGCGTCATGTGCTTGCCAGGCAGGGGTGCAGACTCGAAAGACACCAGAGAACTTGGTTCGAAGACTTCCATGAACACATTGGTGGGATGCTGTATCACATTATGGATATTAGCAAACTGAAAGCCATAAATGAGCTCAAAATCTCACAAATGCAGGCCAAGATAGGCGAAGAGTGAATCTATCGAAGCGCTTCCAATTGTGGTCGTCCAGGTGCAACACTATCCAAAGCTCATGAGGACAGGCGTCGTACGTTGCGGCTGGGTCCCATTTTTCGATGTAAGGGCATACAGAGCTTGAAAAGGAGGAACCAAGAGGCGCCGAGGTTCGGTTCAGCTGCAGTGTTGAGGCTCGGGAGCTCAGAAGTGGCCTGCATGGAGCATGAGGTATGTCCTATCCCAGAATGTCGTCTATCTCGTACCAACGGTGTGTGAATGGCAAATTTGGAGAGGCTGTCCGCACGCCGAGGAAGTTTACTATCTCTGTATTGCTGGAAACATGGTTAATGAGGAAGAATAAGCCATAAAGCAGGTGAAGTATCATAGAATAATGAGAAAAGCTCAAGCCGGCGACAAAATATTGTTCCACGATCTCGTCGCATCATGTGCTTGCATAGACCGGTAACCGGCCCCTCTATGTCACTCCTCATAGAGGGGCCAGTTACCGGTCTAGTGCTTGCACAGGTTTGCACTTTATACCGAGCGCTTGCAAGTTGCCAACTCTTCGTCAAATCTGTTTCTCCGGACAGGCCTGTAAAACCCAGGGATACCAAGTGAGAGTACCCGTGAATTGATCAAGAACCTATTGGTAGAGTTCTGTTGCAGGTGGTAACGCCCAACATGCATTGCAAAATCCACGAAGGCGGTCTTTGTTCAGCCTGCTCGAAGCTTGCGCAGGTCCAACTCAAGATACAGCAATGCAAAGACCTTCTTGACGAGCTATATGTTCAGGAAGCTCGCGTCAAATCCTGCGTTAACGAGGCGCACGATCCCATCATCTGCCGGCTCCCTCTCGAGTTGGTATCATATATTTTCACGCTTTGTGATCCGCAACAAGCTCAGGAGGACCAGTGTTCTCGAAGATTTCAATTCGACCTCGCTGCCGTCTGCAACACATGGCGAACCATAATCTGGTCCACACCTCACCTCTGGACAAAGATACACATATGGCTCGATACTCCCGAGATTTGCCGACAAACAGAGCTCTTGCCACTATTCCTCAAGTTGTCGGGCTCCCTTCCACTTCTCATTCAAGTCAGGCTGTGTACATACTACAAGCCAATGGAAAAGGACTACCCCCTCCTCGCATCGCTGCTCCAGATGTTGAACCAGCATTCGGCTCGATGGGAAGCATTAGACCTTCGCCTCCCATCCCGACTATTAGCGCTCGTGAACGGTGTGCTACCTGGTGCACCTCAGCTTCAGATTCTCCGAATAATTCCCAGAGACTCTGGGAACCCCCATGAGCAGGCCGACAATGGATTCCGTATTTTTGGCTGCCCACCTTGTCCATCCGATATCAGTGTCAATGGCATTCGGTTCTCCCAGCTGGGCATCGACTGGATCAACGTCACGACAGTCAAATTTCACCTTCTGCGTCCTGATGAATGTTTGGAACTTTTCAAGTGCGCGAAACGCTTGATGGAATGCGAAATTGTTCTAGACGCGAGTGTCGTCCCCGATCGTGATGTAATCAGGGATGAGATTGCTCTCCCAAGCCTAAGGACGCTGCGAATGCGACTTTCGGCATTTGCGGATATAATCTTCGATGCACTCGTACTTCCATCGTTGAACAATCTCCACCTAGAAAGATCGGCGCGTTGCATGTGGTTGGTAAATTTTCTCGTCCGCTCATCATGCACATTATTGTCGCTATCTCTCGTTGACATTCACCTGGATGGGATTGAAATGGACTCCATTTTAGAACAGGCACCCCAACTCGAAATACTCAGACTATCTCGTAACTCCATCCACTTCGACAATCTTTTCGAGCGGTTGGCCCATACGAAGACTGTCGATAAAAGTTCACAGAACCCGGACACGACATGTGACTTCCTCCCTTGCCTTCGTTCACTTCGCTGTGATCAAAGTAGAGATATGCAAATTCCCTGGCATCTGATACCCCCAATGTTTGCTTCAGCTCCGGAACTCGAAAACTCTGGTTTTCACTCACTATGCAAGCTCAGAATTTCACTACACAGTGGTGACCCTTATTTAATGGGCCACTGTATCGACAAGAGCGTGGTGCGCCAGTTATGGGAGCTGAAGCAACACTACCAGCTGACTATCTGCGATGAAGATGGTGATGTTATTGAGCGCTCATACAAACATCATTTCCCTCCAAGTGGTAGAAACGATACGAGTGGGGATTCTGATGTGGTTGATGAAGCGGGGTGAACGTTCAAACCTGGTTTTATGGGACAAGAAATTCACTCTGGTTCGCATTTGGACGAGTTCAGCTTGAGCAATATATTATGCGGAGTACAGCCAACTCGTGTCCAACACATAGTGCGCTGGGGCCAGAGAAATTTCCATGAACTACGATAAGTCCAATTGATAACTGGTACACACTCCTTCAAGATACGCTCGCAATACTCAGATAAATGTTAGGCTCACCTCGTCGGAACGTCCTTCTGCTTCAGTCCTTTGATTGGGATGGGAATTCCTAGCTTGCCTTTGATAGTTGCTGCCCTGTGCGCGGTTTCAGCTCCTTTTACTCCAGTCGAGGATCCTCCCCAAGCCAACTCACCGAAGATAAACGTCCGTTGATATCAAATCCAGTTTACCAACTGGAATAATGTCCAGAGAAGCGAGTGCGCCTTGTGTAAGAAGTACCTTGGGTACAGAGCCGGAGTTGGCTGTACCAAGTGGCTTGACAACTAGTGGTTTATCGAAGGTGTGGTCGAAAGTGGCATATATGGTGCCATTCAGGCCGGCTGCACTCACCACCCGGTCGAGGGTGAGCTCGAGGATCAAGGGGTTCTTGACTTATACAACAGGTAAGCTTATGAGTAGGTATGAATCTCAACCTGAACTTACCGTCAAAATTAACTCTATAGTCAAGTCAGCACTGATTAGAGTCGCTAAGCGGAGAGTAAAAGGTGCATACGAGATAAGGTTCGTCACCAAAGATTCGAGCTATGAATTGGTTCGTATAATTAGCCCTCAGTGGGTCTCCCAAAATATGAGTACCCAGCGCTTACAGTAATAGACGCATTGATATGCGTGACGAGCCCAAGACCAACTAAGTTGATCACGTCCGCAATCAAGTCGCGACTGCCAAGATCAGCAGTGGGCACTGCGTTGACGGACAACAAAAGCGAGCCACCAAGAGCAAAGAGCGGTGCGAATTTCGTCATTTCTTGAAAGAACACTTTCAGGTTGACTTCCACCTTTCTTTCCTGCTAATGAGAAGGAATGGAGAAGGAACGGGTTGATTCGAGAGCAGACACGATTATATCCACGCAGCACGAATCTACACATTTACGTTCATCATCCCGTGGTTCCAGTAGCTTCTTCTCATCAAGAGTCTTTGGATTCAAATTTGACCCATTATAACACATGCTACGGTGCTTTACGGTCAGATGCCGGGGCGACCTTGCTGCCCATGAGAGCGTTACACGCGACTCCGGTATCAGATGACTTGAGTAGTTTCCTTCTTTGCGTTGTACGACATCAGCGAGCGCTTCTCCTGATTCTTGAGGAAGTACAGATCTCAACACGTCAAGAGGGAAATATCGTGGTTAAGATTGCCTATCATCTAGACGTTCATTGGTGTTTTCTCCTTCCGTCTCTTCCAAAGATCCCGGCCCCCATGCGCCACACTGGCAGTAGAAACGATTACCCAAATAGGTGACTCAGACTTCGCACGACAAATCGTCGACGTGGATTCCTCGAGCTTCTTCTGCACCTGGAAAGACACGCCTGTAATGTTCGCATAACTATGTACACTCCGTCCAAAATTCATCATCAAGAATAATAATTGGCTATACATCCTCGACAGGGATTCCCTCGACTCTCTAGTCGAGATCGAAAGATGTCATGTATCCTATCGGAATGTTATATGTTACCTAAAAACATAGTAAAGGGCAGGTCAATGACTAAAACCACATGGGAGTCCGAGCAGGTTCACCTGCATCGCATATAACTCATCACAAACTAGGGGCAGCCCCGCCAGACCCAAGACGACGCACTGCGGTCACAAGACGTAGACATATTTAACTCTTTCACTTGCAGGGAGTTGCCTAGAAGGCAGAGACTCAAGGTATCATCAAAGTTAGGAATCCTGCTACTAGAAAATATTATCTTTCAAAAGGGCCACTGGCAACAGCTAAAAATATGACGCGAACAGACCAAGGCTGGGACACATAGTTATAAAATCTTAAATAACTGAACAATTCAGATCAGCAGAAAAATCCTGTACTTGCCATGCCTGTTATGGACCCACGGCGCGCGCAGTCAGGGACATATCATCGCGGTCAAGCGCCCCCACACCGATCCAAAAATAGGAATTGCGCCGACGGCTGTGTTCCTCAGGGCCCTTTTCCCTTTTGTTCCCACCCACATCTTATCCTCTCTACCTCTCATCTCGTTTTGTTCCACTGTGCTATACTTTGTTCTTGAGCGGTTCAAGGACAGGCTCTACAACTGTAAAGGCGACCTCAGAACCTCTATACGACGCCCAACCACGTTGGGCCTTGGCTGAACGCTGGTCATCATCATGGGTCGCTGGACGCAGTATGACGAGGTGTGTTGTTGCATGAGTGTGTTATCTCTAGCTTAAGCTGACCTAAAGCCTCGTCTTTCTTGTTGTACAGGATGAATACCGTCTCCCAGAAGGCATGAAGCGCATCGGGTATGATGCCGATTCTGGGCGGTACTACTTTCGGGATGTGGATGGAAGCGTATGGAGAGGAGCGGAGGAGGTCGAATTCGGTGAAATGGTACGAGGTAAGTTACAGACTTTCGAATGGAACCTAGTCTTATGTATGGAACTATTGCTTATTGTTCGTTCTCCCTGTCTCTCCTCTAGTTAACTCCCTGCCGGCTTCACTTGCAGGCCCTTCATCCACCCCAGACGAGGACGACGATACGCCCACCAGAGCTGATTTGGAAGCATCACCACGGACCAGAAACGGAGAGTACGAGTTACTCTCTGACGACCAGGTCAGCTACAGTCAAATATACTCTCGAAAGCTATATCGCTAACTGCATTGTCTATTCTTTAGATGCCAATGGCACCCTCTCGGAAACCTCATATCACCTCAACATCCTACCGCACTCTCTTCCCTTTCTTCCTCATCATTGCTGTTGTGCTGCTGCTCATCTGGCGGCTCATCGTTTCGCCCAACCTTTCATCCCCGCCACCCAGAAAATGTCCGCAGGGAACATCAATGCACTGGGTCCAGCCAGGTGATAACTGCTGGGAGCTCGCTCGCACCAATGGGTGGACGTTGGAGAAATTCAAAGAGGTCAATCCTAAGATTGTCTGCGAGTCTCTGATGCCTGGGACCTCGGTGTGCCTGCCTGTGAAAGATAATTTGGTCAATGCACCTTCGAAGGCAAAGGCAGGCTCAAAGTTATCGCAGACAACGAGCAAAGGGCGGAAACCGCAGCGTGCGTGATTGCGAGGGTATCCTGCGTCACCTACAGGATTCAGCTTACACGGACATCATATCGGACACGACTACGCCACGTACGCGACTAACTAGCTGACCCAATAATTATCCGTTCCACCCGTTCATCCACATTTATCCTGGTATCACGCCACATCATACCGGCAATTCCACTGGATCAATTTCGCAGAAGGCATCTCTTTTTTCATTCTTGGTCCTGGCCTGGCCTTTTGCATTCACAATTACATCTAGCATCACGATTCGTTTGTTCATACATCTCATTCATTCCCGGAAATCTTCATCCTACTTGTACCATAATTCACTGCCACAACCTAATGCCATCACGACGTTATTATTGGACGATATAGCACCGTCCGTAGGTAGCACTCTGATCAAGAGGTGACCATTAGTGTAAATGGTAAGTATACAAGTTTGGGTAGGACGATATGTTCAGGTCTTCCCTCCAGTTCTACAGAAGACAGCAAGTCATAGATGACATGCACAATTAGTCGTCGTCAGAGCCCGAACCCGAGCCAGGTTCGCCGTCATCGTCGTCTAAACACAAGTGTGAATCAGCCTTGAGCAAATAATTTAAACAACCAGACTCACCATCGGCGATATCGTCTCTAGAGATGCTGGCCTGCACTTTAGATTTCCGGAAGAGTTCTTTAAGTTCGACGTCGTCATTAGGGATGAGGTCCAAGGCAGTTTCGTTGTTCTTGTCCCTTATTCTGCGAAAATTTGGGTCATTCAATTCTCAACCTTCACCGGCACCTAAGAAACGCACGTAGTATCGGCTCCAGCGTCTAACAGACTCTCCACGATATGGCGTCTTAGATCTTTATGTGGTATCTGAACGGCGAGATGGAGGGGTGTGGCTTTGGCGATGCGATTGATTGGGTCGACGTCGCAGCCTTCTTGAGAGAGGATGTGTTCGAGGACGTCTGTCGACCCATGGCTTACGCTAAGGTTGATGAGTTTGAAGTACACCACGACAAACGAGAGCACGCACTCACGCGTTGTGCAGAGCTGGATTCATCGAATCAGAGGAAGTTTAAATGAGTGGTCTGGATTAGTCAGGAGAGCAGTGACATGGTGCGTAGAGCGTAAACGCACGGGTGTTTCCTAGTCTGTATATCGAGAATGTCGGGCTGGTCAGCGCAAACGCGGGTTTCTAGGGTCAGAAAACATACCCGTCTTCGCAATTGATGTCAAAATCCCCCTCGTCAAATATCTCTTCAATGAGCTCTACGTTATCCGATCGTGCAGCGGCCAACAAGCGCTCATCTGTTAACGCAATGGGGAGATATCGATTGCTGATCAACCCCTGATGGATCGATGGTCAAGATCTGCTCACTATTCGACGCTCCTCCTTCCTCTGACATGACTATTCACACTTGTTGGAAGGTTAAGATTAGGAGGAGGTTTCGCAGTTGTTGACGTTGTGGATGTTCAGAGGAGAGCTGCCAAAACCGAAAGAGGAATGCGGCGCAGTCATGGGTCTCGGCCCGGCGTCTGCAAAAGTCAAGGACTAATCAGATGCGGGGATTCAATTCTGCTTCAGTCTAACCATCCACTGGCAATGACTCCAGGCAAGGTTCCTCCTTTACATGATCAATATGATGAACGACGTGTCTCAGCGACCGCTCTCAGGTTCGCCGTCGAGGGTACACACGATCTTGGGCTCGGTGAGCACAGATTTTATATGTGAAAGTATTGAGGCTGACCATGGTACCCGGCGAGCAGCCAGCATCACACTATGATATTATTCAAGAGGGTGCTTTCTCTACCGTTGCCCGAACTTGGGTCAGCATAAAGGAAAATGAAGAGCCCCAATGGGTTGTCGTCAAATCATCATCAACGGTTCGCAAGTTTGCAAGGGAGCCCCACGACATCGTCAAGGAACTACGATTGCTCGAGTCCATATCTCATGAGAATGTGCGTTCGTCTCTCTCCCTTTGTTACAACAGATATTAAAGTGTAGTGGCAGATCGTTCATATAATTGGCAGCTTCCACGACGATGATCAAATGATGCTCAACATCTATATGGAACACATCCCCATCTCGCTCTCAGATCTTCTGGCTTCGCCGTACTTCTCTCCACATCCATTTCCTCCGTCGACCAAAGCAGACGTGGAGGTATCTAGATTGAAGGCTGAACAGTTCAACCTCATCGCTAAAAGCATCGCGTTCCAAACTCTATGCGCACTCGCCTTCTTGCATGACGAGCAACGGCAGATCTCGCACAGAGACATCAAGCCGGCAAACGTTATGCTCACTAAAGAGGGCTGCGTAAAATTGATTGACTTCGGAGTATCGTTCCAGGGAACTCAAGAACCTGCCCACGGAGAACCTAGAAAGCGAGCTGACTTGTGGCCGGAAACGAAGGAGAGGTTGTATTTTGAGGTGTCCACAGGGTATGTTTGGTTGGATGACAGCATCTAGATGGCATTCAAGTGCTCAAAGTTCATACACAGTGCATACCGTGCTCCCGAACTTCTGTTCGGAACACGCACCTACGACCCCATCGCCATTGACCTCTGGTCGCTAGGAGCTACTTTCGCCGAGTTCTTCACTCCTCTCCGATTATCCAGCGACCATCCCGACGATGCAAACTACGAAGATGACGACGACGAAGACGACGAAGAAGACCTTGAGCTACCTCCAGACCACTCAGCTGCTTCAGCTATTGATCCTACCCCTACGGATGGAGACCATAGTCAAGTTGAAGCGACCAGAATCAAGACTCTTAGACCGTTTATCGTTCCCAAGTACCTCCGCATAGGGTACCCTGGAGCACAATGGACTCGGGAGTCCCTTTTCAATGGGCAGCGGGGAGAGATTGGTCTTGCATGGAGTATATTCAAGATTTTAGGGACTCCCACCAATGATAACTGGCCTGTAAGTCTCTTCGCACCTGTCACAAGCAACGACATGACTGATTGTACACTGATGTCTTGCAGGAATTTGACGAACTTCCGGGATCAAAATCCGTCGTTTTCAACATCGTGCCCTCCGTTCCGCTAGCACCTCTCTTGTCTAATCTTCCATCTCCTTCGGTCTTACTTTCGTCATCGTCACTCACGCCATCACCAAGCAACATACACCCTGCACTGGACCTCCTCACAAGCCTTCTCACATACCCCACCGCATCACGTCTTTCTGCTTCATCTGCCTTGCGACATTCTTGGTTCCAATCTAGGTTATCCAATGACACAAAATCGACCATAGATGACCAGCAAATTGACCCACTGCTCCTGCCAAAGGGACACACTCACAGCCCAGAGCTTAGCGGAAATGCTATCAGCGTGCAACACGACTGGAGAGGCAAGGAACTCGGAGAGTGGCTGGAGGAGGTGATGTTGAGTATCCCTAAGGCTAGTGGATAAACGCTAATAAGCGTCAGACGATGGCCATTCAGGCCCCATGTTGTGCATTACCATTAGCATTACACCAATACTTAGCATTCATTCGAAGGACGGACAGCAATTATCTTGCTGAAGCAAAGTTTTAAATACACGTTTTGTATAGCTGTTTACTTACCGCATTGCTGTTTATCGAAATTTACACCATTGGCAACGAATGGGATGGCATCCTTTCTCGACCTGGATCTAAAGATTTCTTCTCGAGTTCGTTCCATGCATGCGGAATAAGGGTTATTGATGTTTGCATGAAGGAGCACTACTACCAAACTGCAATGCCTGAGAGTAAGCAGGCGGGTGCGATGTAACTTGCCTGTGGAGAGCGATCGAATCGACAAGACTGAATTATGTTGGTCGTCTAATACCAATGAACCCTCAAAACATGACACTTTCGCAATATCCAGTGACAGGTTTGAAAGTGTGCATTCACATATATGGCATGAGAACATTGGAAAAAATATCATTTCAACCATCCCGCAGCACTGACTAGATACAGAGAGACAAAGAAAAATTATGGAATACTTATTTAGGCGACATAAAAGGGCCTTCAAGTGACAAGCAGATCATGCCGGTCGTCTGTTTTTATGCGCCAGGATACCTGCAGGTAAAGCTCACCCTGCACTTGACGATCCATGACGTGCCCTAATGCCTTCTGTCATCGTACCTATCCCTTCCATATCCTCGATCTCCCCTATCCCTGTCACGGTAATCATCGCGATACCTGTCGTGGTCCCTGCCGCCGCCGCCGCCACCACCACCACCGCCGCCACGGTAATCATCGTATCTTCCACCGCCACGTCCACCACGACGGTCGTCGTAGTCGCGAGAGTAGCGGCTGTCGTATGGTCTGGGGTCGTAGGGGCGTTCGACTGCGGATCCGGCTGAGTTCAAGAATTTAACGCTGGAGGTAAAGAGTGAGGATACACTTACAGTCGCCACGCTTGGGTGGACCGTAGTATCGTCCAGGAGTTGGGGTCCTGGCGCGACCACGACGAGCCTGTGGTAAAGAGAGTAAGGTTAGGGATCTTGGTGTGGTTAAGTACGAGGGAAGTCGCAAACCTTTTCAACATTCATAATTTTACCCATCAATTCGGTCGAATTGAGGGCGGTAACAGCAGCCTCTGCTTCCTCTGCCGTCTCCATCGTCACAAACCCAAAACCACGCGACTCTCGGGTGTGAGGGTCATACATGACAGATGCCTTCTTAACCTAAAGAGAGCCATGTTGACTGTCAAACAAAGTTCCATGCACTAAAATGAGGACTTACTCGACCAATCTTGGAGAACGCCGCCTCGAGATCACGAGTGTCCACTTTATGGCTCAGTCCCGATACATGCAGATTGTTTCCAGGATTCGTGCTGGAATGACTATGAAATTCCATTCCGCAATGTGCGTATGGCATGAACAGCCAGGATAGAGCCCAAACATAGAATATGAACTGACCCTCTTTCTTCACGGGGTGGGGCACCGGGGCTCCTGCTCCTACTGGAGCGTCTGGGACCCTCACGGTCACCGCCATTGCGTTCACGTCCGGGTGAGCGCCCATTGCCGTTGGACCCCCAATTCTGGTCATCAGTGTTCATGGCTGTGCCATTGTTCAGAGCGGCGTCAGTAGGAATACTGATGCCACTGCTGGTGGGGGCGATATCTTGAGATTGCCAGGCTGAGGGGTGAAGGAAAGATATGTCAGGTCGTTGTGTTAAGGCGGGGTATTTTGATAGGTAGGCGAGGAAGCGGAACCGGGACTGATAAATCGAAACCGAAATCGAGTAGGTGTGTAGGTTACGGGAAGATAGTAGGGGCTGACTAGGTTTGTTGCCCTTCCGTTCCATTCATGTGTGACAGTGCCGAAGTTGCCACTAGAAAGTTGATGGCGGAGGTACGTGTACTAGGGACCCCTTTGTCATTCCGCCGCAAAACATGTCGGTATCGCAAGTTGGCCGTCAGCCGACACCGAAACCGTACGGATAATGGGTATTGTAGGAATCCCGTGTGAAGTGAAGTTTGTATGGTGGAGTAACAGAAAATTCGGCTTTTAAGGTATGTTATACTGGTTGACGCTGCCGAAGAAAAGCGAACTCGTCGTAGTCGTGGCTGATGCTGAGAACGTACCGTCATCCATGGTTGAGGTCTTTTAGAGTCGGAGGCCTTGGTGGTGGTGGTGGAAAGTCAAGTGGAGGAGCTGTGCGAGCGCTGGCAACTATTTTATGGATAACACGCACAAATATGCTCCGTTCCCACCAAGTGCCGACGTTGACGCATCATTCATCTTTCAATTGAATGATTTGCTCGATTTCGCAATGTACTTTATTCTCAAAATGAGCTCAGGTTGATGCAATGGCTCCAAGTACATTATTTCATTCAGGTTTCCAAGAATTGAACAGCAAAGAGATCAATAAAGATAGCGAGCTTGGGGAACATATACACCTCATGACAATTTCTCCAGAGGATCTATAATGACACCAGGCTGAAAAAAAATTTAATTTGAGCCCAGGAAGTTGTAATATTGAACCAACCTTCTTGACAACTCGCGGAAGAGTTCCTCGTTGGAAAGCCACTCTTGTGTTCCATTCTGCTCCTAATGGTCGCTCCATAGCACGCTCAAACTGGGCCTTACTAGTGTAAGGATATGGAAGGTCCTTGACGAGATACTTCCCCGCTTTCTTGTCGCGCTTCTCGGAGATGATGATATTCTTCTTGCCGTAATCGGCTCGTGTTGTGGGGTCAATGCCTGCTATTTTCTTGACGCGCTGGGGTTTGGGAGGTGCTTTCTTGACGCCTGAACCACCCCACGACCCCTACAGTCCGAGATCGGTCAAAAAATTTCACAGACAAAAAAAAAGACTCACCCAACCAGGAATGGTGGTATCGACTTCTCTTGGTGCATCTGAGGCAATTTCTCTCCGTTTCGCATCCTCGAAGCTCTATGAAGCACAAAAGTGAGAAAGGGTTCAACATCAGACAATTCAAAGCATACCTGAACAACATTATCACCAGCAAAAGCAAGCGCAACCAAATCTCGCTGCTCAAAAGCCTTCAGACCGCTCCCATTGACTTTGCCTTTGAGATCTAACGCACTCTCCTGAGCCTCGATTTCGCTATCTGAGTCGTCCGCACTATCAGCTGCTGGGGTCGCAGTAACCTTCGGACCAGAAGGTTTTGTCGACGAGGCTAATGTTAGCACATGATCCATTGAGATCTCGACAACAGCATCATCCTTCTCCTTCTCGCGCTGCTCTTCCCGCTTTGACGCCTGTTTCTTCAATTTATTCTTCGATTTGTCTGCTGCCTTGCTGTCCTTGCCCACAACAACAGCATTCACTTTCTTGGAGACTTTGGCCGTCATTTTAGAATCCCTTACAAGCCAGGGATTTGACGTGTCGTGAGAGGAAAGCGATGACGCGGAAAGACCTGAACGCTTCGTGACTGAAGGAGATGGTGGAGGGGGCGACAGCAGGTCAGTTGATTGGAGAGTAACACTTGACGTGTCTGATGCGGGTGGTGCTAAAGGATGGGGCATCGCAGAACCGTTGGGCTAGATGAATGGGATGAGTGGAGTGAAGTCTACATCCAGGAAAACCACATACCGGGGCCCCAGGACGGTATACGACACGTCCCCCGGCTCTCTTAGCGACCACCCCACTGGTTGGATCGAGGTCTTGCGAATTAGCGTCGTCTTCGCTATCTTCATCACCCGGAGTATTGCCCCCCATCTCCTTGATGAAGTCGTCCACTTCCTTATTCGTTTCTACGGCTTGTCGAGCCATAGCGTCCTTCATAAACTTCATTTCGAATATACCTTTCTTCTCATCCCCTTCGTCCCTCTCATCGTCGCTGAGTTTCCGTAGTTCATCAAACGCCCCTCGCTTGATTTTTTCTAGGCCACCTTCGACGTCTGACCCATCCTCTTCATCGAAATCATTGTCGGCTCCATCCTCGCTCTCGCCACTCTCGCTCTCGCCACTCCCGACGCCTTGTATACGCCTACGCAGCTTCTCTCCCCTCACCAACATATCCTCAATGTCCCGCCGGCTGTCCCCGTCCAAACCCTCTTTACCCCTCATCTGTCGTGCCCATTTTCCTGTATGCTTGTGACGCAATGTCGCCCTCTCCTTCGCCCTCTCCACTTCCCGTTTCAGTCGTCCTTCCTCTGAATCGCTCTCATCGTTCTCGTCAATCTTTTCTCCGAGTCGCTCTCTTTCCTTCCGCCGTAGGCGCCTGTAAGTTTTACTCTTGATCTTTCCTACTCGGCGCGCCTTGATCTCAGCTCTGAACATCAGCTCGCGCATCTTCCGCAGCTCGACCCGTCGTTGTGCGACTTCTTCCACAGAAAGATTGTTCATTTTCAACATAGTGTCCTCCGTCTGGTGGATGTCCTCTTCTCTCATCTTAGCGGACTTGAGTAGGGAATCCACAGCACTTTCCATAGGTGTGGTTGGCTAATTGGGAGATAAACCAAGCGGAAACAAAACAAATTTAGAAAATCACCATACCTTGAACTTGGCGTTCAATTCAAGGTTGGAGACGCGGGCCGTTGACTGGCCTTGGAGAGGGAAGCTCAAGTGTTCCGCCTGCATTACAAAATGTTAGTGAGCTCATTGTAATCATAGATCGGCAGAGGGTATGCACCTCTCGAATGCGTTTCATAGTGTCTGACCACTTGTCTACCTCCTCCTTGGTTTGTTCATAAGCAGCTTGCCGATCCAGACGTTCCTGTGTCCGCTGAGGTGGAGGTGCAGATAGGGTCTTCGCTCTTGACGAGCTGGAAGGCGCTAATACTTTTGTTGACTTTTTCAGCGACTGTAGTGTTGACGACGAGGATGCTAGAGGCGCAAGTAAATCCTCTAGATTGAGCTTTGAACCTAGGAGATGATGAGATTTCGGAAGGCTAGAAGGCTGAGCCCACATACCGTTGGACTGTACCCTGAATTCATTTTCGTCGCCAGCCTCAGTTTTCTCCTTGAGCAGTCGACGTTTCCGTGCCCTGTCAGCGTTTGAGACACCAGGAGTGTCTTCCTCGGGTGCTTTCCTCTTCTTCGCCGACACGTCCAGGCCCGATACAAAGTCGTTCAGCTGATCCAGAGCTTCGGGGATATCCTCTTCATCTGAAGGTAAGAATGCCATTTCTTCGTCCTCGTCGTTACCCTCTTCCTCCGATTCATCTTCATCCTCATCCTCAGTCCGCTCGTGATTTGTTCCATCATCTCCACCTTGATGCGGGGGTAAAGGTGTCTTCTTGGTAGAGTCATTATCGTCTTCACTGCTCATGTCAATCTCCCCTTTGCCATCGAGTACGTCAAGAAGGTCGATAAAATCTTCATCGTCCCCCTCCTCCTCCTCCTCCTCCTCCTCTTCGTCGCTACCGACAATGTTCTCGTCTGGAGATTCCATATCTTCATCCTCGTCGAGATCAACCTCCGCAAATCGCACATTGGGCTTGGCTTTGTGCTTGCCCTTGCCGGAAGATTTACTTTTCTGCAAATTTTCTCAGGTATTTGGTCGAAATAAGGGGTTGAAATATACCTTCGAAGAGAAGAACCCGGCAAATCTTTCCTCATCGCTCTCCTCAAACGCAGCATCACTGTCAATTTCCTCGTCATCTTCACTGGCGATCTCTTCGTCGTCTACATTCTCTCCAATCAACCTGGCCTTGAGGGCTTCCCGTTCTTCTTCGTTCGCTCCATCGATGCCAACCCCGTACTCGAGTGCTTCATCCCTGTCCAAGTCAAGGCCAACTTTTGACCTCCGCGCCTTCTCAGGTATATGTTCGTATAGATCCGATGTGCCAGCCCCAGATTTTGCCTTGCGGGCTTGTCGCTTTTCGTATCCGGCAACATTTGCCTGGGACCTAGATTTCCCAGTCTTCAAGCCCACCCTCTTGCCAGGATAGTTGGCAGACGATCGCGAAGACTTCATAGTCTGTGATATAGATATTGTGAGCGGGGTGAGTCCCGTGTAGCCAATCTGTACGGTGAAGACCGTGCAGCTGAGTTTCGAAAAATAGTCGACGAAAATGGATGTTGAGCATCTCGGCATTTGCCGACCAACTAAATGGAGATGGCAGTGGCACTGCCGCGGTTTTCATTGACAGGTGTTATCAACGCATTATTTCTCACTGCGTCATGTCCGGAGAGTTCGACGATGTACATCTTCCTTTCCATGATCTAGAGGTACTTGAAATACGTAAGTTATATGGGCTACGCTATTCCTTGGACTCGGGGCTATTGATCGTAGGACGATTACGCAAGAGTGGTAAGAGACTGCATTTGCTGTGATGGTGTGCGAAGCCTTTTTGATGTTGAATCCAGGAAACTATGCGACAAAAAACGTTACAAGAAATTTGCGCGCGCAAGTGCCAAGGTCCCTTAGAAGATTAACATTAGCCCGATCTCCTGCTTCGACTATCTTCAATCTTCCTGCAGAGTTGTTGTTCGCAGTGAAGTGGAATTCTTTGCAACTGAGAAATGAATTCTTACTCCAATACCACAGATATTAGAACTTTTACACCCTCTTGACCTTTTATATCTCAGCCAATGCTCCAAAGCTATAAGAGCAATCCTCGTGGACTCCCAGAATTCGCTGATTTGGAGAAAGTGCTATTCTGCACACCCTGAACTGCCCCCCTGTCCTCAAAATACTCGTCTTTCGAAATGGACTGCTCTGCTTTTTGGGCCGGATATCTGCGATGTGAGAATATGCAATTAAATTTACCCTCCAATCCACCGCTGACATGGTCTAAGAGGTGCGGTTCTGAAGGTGCCATTACAGATTTCTCTTTTCAGAAACGATTCTGTACTCCCTGCATGGTAAGATAAATTTGCCCTTGCATTGATATACCTTGATGACATTCTTTCAGAATGAGACGTACTGTGTGGAAGAGGACCTCCCCAATATCTCAATCGATCTACTTCATCACGTTGTCGCGCTGACTGCTGCTCGGCGCAGCTTTCGTCGTCGTGAGTATAAGAAATCCTCGTTATTATATTCCACAAAGCTTACTGTGTTTGCGATGGGTCAACCTGACGGGTACATTGTTACTGCTTCTGACGAAAACCAACCTGCCAGATACTTGGTGGAAGAAGTGGTCAATTTAATCCACGTATATGAGCCCTTGAACTCTATAGGCGCGTCCGCAGACAGAACTGCTCAGATACAAGCTGTTGTCAATAAAGTTGTTAGAGTTCTTGTGGTAAGCATAATCATCTTTTTTTGATGGACTAGGCTAACGTCCACGGATTCCAACTAGGACGTCCAGACTTGTGCAAAATGGATGCTCTCAGAGTACCAGAAGAGCTTGTACCACAGCTTAAACGATTTAGAACGGTTGGTGGGAAGGTGTGTTTCGTTCATGATGTGCACTCGCATTCGATAACACGTGCCATTCTCTACCTAGGCTCCGGGACCGATTATTGGCGAATAGCCTCTCACCTACCGATGCAAAAATCGAAAGCATATCCACACAGTTGATTAAGGGCAACGTCAGGAAGCTTCGAGGTCCAGGTAGGTTCAGACCTTTGAAATCTTCTTGTAGATTGCATTTAATACTCGTTCCCCCCTGCGCAGTTTTTCGTACCTTTTGGCGTTCGTTTCTTCGACATGAGCGCCAACGCGTGATTTTGGACTTCTACGCCATAACACTTCAGGCCATCCGTTTGGGTGGGCACGAGTTCCTAATTGCGTCAAACCAAAGGATTTTGGAGCTCTCTGAATGCAAGGCATTTGTAGACTCTCAAGACGACAAGATTGGGTCACCTCCTGTTGGATTGTATGGACTATTCCGTCAGACTATCGACAAATATCAAGGATGGGCAGAAGAACACTTACTCTCATCGTTGATGAAGGCGCCCTCGGCCGCATCGGAAGATTTCAGACATGGTCACTCGGCAGGTCCAAGTAAAATCTTGCTGGCAACCTCAGTCTTTGTGTGCCCAGCATGTCTGGACAATATTGTCCCTAGTCTCTGGTTGGAACAGCGTGCGCTGATCGGATGGAAAGACATAGGACCTCACATGGATTGCAGGCGCCAATCCGCCGAGTCTTCAGACCAACACCAGTCTACATGGAGCATTCAAGTGATCGCTTCGACGGATGGCATTCTCGCAGCTCGAGAGCTCGTACGACTGCTCGGTCTTGACCAAGAAACAGCTCAAGCGGCAGAGCTCGACCACCTTGATCGTCGGTTTTTTTGTAACAACTGTCCTCTCGTTGAGCCAAAAGGTGGTGTGAAAGGGCGCCACATTTTGCGCTGGAGAGAGTGTGTGAGTAGTTTGGCATCATGCTCAAGTACTAGTAAATGATCGCTTTTTCCAAGGTCTCTCATCAAATAGAGCTGAAGGATGATGCAAGCCATAAAGTCCCTTCTTGGGCTCTTCTTACACATGAAGCGACTGATTGTGTACGGTTTCACGAGCAACCGCATCCTCCATATAATGGACTGTACGATCGCTGGGCATGCAGAAGATGTGCGCTATCCGAATTTCCTGAACCCATCTGTATATACTCTATATTCCAGCATATCAAAGACAAGTCTGCTTATTTCTTAAGCTCCAGCTTTATGTAACGTTACTGACTTTCCCTTCTGATAGTCATCCACCCCCTTCTGGCCCTCGTACGCCCGTGCAGGCTGTCGACTATTTCTACGTTCCAGGCCCTGGTGTAAGCCAATCTCAAAGGATGCCCTACACTTTCGGAATTCAACCAGACATCACTTTCAGATGTCTGCGCTGTCCGGTTGAGCGAAATAAACATCTTTGGAGCCTACGAGCCCTTAAGCAGCATCTAGTATACAAGTGAGTTATTTGATCTCAAGGATTCGAAGTATCGACTCATGATCCCTCTAAGACATCAAGTCAGCACTCCCAGTGAAAGTGATTGGTCGACCGTTTTCCCGGTTGTCGAGAGAATGACCGTATAATTGTGTCGGCTTTATTTCCTTACTGCCAAAGTATTAATGTCTATACACCCTACATGCCTTCTCATATAAGTGTTGCATGATAAAAGGTGACTTGCAAACGGGCACTTGGGGTTAGGGTTATATCCGCCCCTGAATCGTTCCTGTCGGCACGCGGACCATGTTTGTGTCCATGACACCGCTCAGGACTTAAGAGTCATGTTGCATGGCAGTTTCGACGTCTTGCTTTCCCATATTCGACAGAGAATCTCGTAGGACAGCATCAAGCCTCCAGACCGCAACCTCCATGACATTGGCTTCAAACCTGCTTCTCCAGGAGCTGCCATTCCCAAGCTTGACGCCTCCGGAGGTTCGGAAAGTCTATGGATTCGGGATCGCAAAGACTAGATCAGCGACAGTCGGAGGATGCATGCTAGGTGAGCTTCAGCATTTCCGTGCAGTGAATTTCACCGGGTATATCGCCATCTTGCAGGCAACTACGTCGCAGGTTATGTCGCAAAGGGATTAAGGATAACTAGCAAGGGGTCAGGTTATGCCGTGCCGCGAGACCTCAGTATTATTTTGGGACTGCCAACAGACTTGATCTACGAGGTAGGAGGTTATATTCTTCGGCCGCTTCATAATTGATGACATCGTGAAGATCTTTGAGCGCCTACACCCCATCGAATTATACAACCTAATTCGAACCACAAAATCAATTCGAAAGCTGCTCCTCAATCAAGAGGCATGGTCGATTTGGCATCGTTCCTATGCTAAGCATAAGGAAGTACCTTCTTGTCCGTCAGATACATCATATCCTAGATGGACGACACTCCTGTTTGGACCTGACGATTGTGACGTAAGTTACCTTTGCATCTTTGACGACCTTGAAACTGAAGAAATATGTATCAGAAATGTGGTGCTAACTACGCAATGCCGGACTTTGCATTTCGTGCGCACTTCTGTGAATCTTGTATGGTATACCTTCCTATTTCACCGTCGTCAAAATATGGGTCTTAGAATTTCTGCAGATGCGCCACTACGTCTCAAAAGACACAGTGTCGTCTAATATCTTAACTTCTCATCCGGACCATGCGGACTCGATCTGGCCTCTTCTACGATACAGCCACCAATGGTGTAAGTCTTAGGTCTATCTGGTTACAGTGTTACGCTGATATTGACATAGCTGGCTATTCGTATCGTAAACGAGAGGTCCTCCGACAATATCTCGTACAAGATATTGAATATCGCGAGCAAGAGGTCTTGTCGTTTCTGAGGAGGATTGATGCTGACCTCCCTGGAGCTGTTAATGATTTCGCGCTATACAAGTCTGCCACAGCAATGGAATTAAAAAAGTATACGAAGGTGAGTTATACAAAGCAGTTGTGATTTCGCTGACTTCCTGAATTTGATAGCATGTGGAGATCTGCAATACGTGGTTTAACGACGTTCATGCGGCAGCGAGTGCTGCACATAGTAAGCTGTCAAGGAAGCTGGCTCAGAGGTAAATCAGTTCGCTTTCTGGTTACAATTCGTTCAACATCTCTTTGTAGTTGTACGAGAATCCTTATCAGGCGAGGCGCAGATCGTCGCGATATAAGTCTTACTCTGTTGCAGAGTATCTTGCATGCCTCATTTATCACACGCCTTCGCGGTCCTCGTGAGTCTCTTCAGGGCAATGTCGCAGCAATCATTCTGAATCGCTGTAGGGTTCCGACAAGTCGTTACTCGAATAGAGTCCTGGATCTCTGCGACCGCCAAAGCTCGGCATGCAGATGAGAGAAAGGCTCTCATCAAGAAACGTGAAAAGATCGTCGATGATGTGTATCATCAATACGCTTTCCAGCGTTTTGAAATGGACATCTGGAACTCTCTCCCACCAGACGAGCTCGTCCGGGAGCTTGAATACTTCGACCAGTTTATCAATGCCGAGTCAAATGATTTGAGTGAACTTCCACAGGAAATCTCGGATTCGGTATTGGATGGAATCATCGACAAGACCTTCGAGAAGCCCAAACGATTCATCGCCAAGGTGATATACTTGACCAAGAAGCCAGAGGACAGACCGATAAATATGGATGAACAAGATATTTTGACGATAGAACCCATACTTAATCTTGCCACGTCTGTCTTCTCTTGCAGACACTGTGAAGCGGACAAATCGTCCTCCAACGCCACTGCTTTAGTGGGTTGGAACCAACTTAGGCGACATCTGTATTGTTTCACTAGAGGGAAGCTTCCTGCCCCTAAGGAAAAGAAAGGCAACTTTAACGTGCCGCTCCGTCTTGAGAGGGACGCCACTGGAGTCGTTTTATCGCTGCTGCGTTTGCTGGGACTCGACCCTTCGACGACCACGGCCTCAGAGATGGATCAACTGGACCCACGATTCGCATGTTTGGACTGCAAACCCCTCTCAATCAAAGGCATGAAAGGACATGAAATTCTTGATTGGCGAGAATGCGTAAATTTCCTTCCACTTTGTTCGGTTCTAATCTCACGCTAACCTCGACGCTGGTCTAGATATCCCACATGCGTCAATACAAGGGTGATCACGTTTATGACTTCTGCCACTGGAGACTCGTCACGAAAGAAGCAGCACAATCTATACGGTATCACGAACGCCTTATCAATCCCATACCGGAGAAATTTTCATGGGCTTGCAAACGCTGCCCATTCCACTTTCAGACAGGCGTATTACGGAGAGCCGCCGTTTCGCATGTCAGGGCAGTGTAAGTATTCATCCATCAGTTCAGAATTACACATGACTGACTCACATCGCTAGACATGATATAGATCGACCTATTCAAGAAGTGGATTACTGCTGTACGCCCGGAAAGCTCTTACCATTCCGGAAACCTTACGTTGCTGTACACGACCCGCCTACTAGCTATCGTTGCCCCCACTGCCCTAAGCCAAAGGACTTACGTCTATGGAAGCTCAAGTCCCTTCTGCGACATCTTTCAGACAAGTGAGTATCTCGTCTTATTCATTTAAAGATATCCACTGAGCTATTGATCATGATTGAAGGCATGGCATCCGAGTCCCTCGCTTCCAACTTGAAGAAAGCAGCAACGACGATGTCATTTCGGTGCAAATATATGATTCGAGCCAGGATAGAATCCCAGATTACGAGACCCTACCTCTAAGCTCTCAATCGTGTTGATCCTACATAAAGTTTGTATCCCTTAATATAACGATTGCTGTTGAACCGCTTGGGCCTAACATCAGCGTCGCCAAACAGCCCAACACATCCTGCGGCTTTTCCTCCAACCACTTGGCGCTAATCACAGTTTACTGCGTTAGGGTGTTGATCATTTGAAGATGTTCAGCACCACACTCAAATACCTCAATCTATTCGTTCTTCCAAGCCCCGTGAGGAATAGCGATTTTCATGCTGGGCGCTTATTAACATGTTGGGCAGAAGTTCAACATCCCAACATCTCAACTTGATCCCATATATCGTGCACCTCAAAGAAAATCAGACCCAGGTGCGTTCTTTTAACCTCATAAATGTAGTGGTGGACATCTTTGTTGTCTCCGTCGGAAATTAATGCGTATATCCAGATGCCAGCGACATTTCACGCACGTCAATCGCCCAGAGCCATTCAAGCTACGGACCTAAAGGTTTTAGCACCCCGAAACGTGCCGGAAAAGCAGGGGGCCGATCCGAAGGGGAGATCTATGCGAGGCAGCGAAGGAGTACCGTGGCTTTTCCTTGCGTGGACGACGCATTCAATTTCTCCAGTAATCCGGTGAGTCGTCGTTGTCGGGAACGAATCGAAACTGATGCTGGTATGGATGGACAGATTCCTCCTAGCTCTGCAGCTCCACTTGCAAGACCGTTTGAATATATGCGGAAAGAATCACCTAGTAGGTGCATTAACCAAGAAAATTCGGCACCTACTGGCAAAGGCAAAGCCGTGAAGGTAAATTATAAAGCACCCAATTTGACACTCATCAACATTGCTTGTCACAGTTCTCAAATATACAATGTAGCAATTCGCCGTCTCCATCTTCAATTCGACGTCGACTGCGGCAGGTGAGCAAAGTCCTGCTTACGAAGGCCTTCGACGGGACTTACAGTGGATAATAGAACGTTGAATCATTGTATTCTCCTGAAAAGACTGTTAGTATCCTTTTCCGATCCAAACCATGCAGTAATAAACTCACATTTGACAGAGAATGCTCCATAACGCTGCGGTAAGTGTTCTCAAGCCACTTAGCAGGCTATTCATACACTACATGCGCATTGTTAACGCCGTATTAACAGAAGAATGCTGTTAGAGAGCATGCAAGGCGCTCACATCTCTCGAAAAAGGGAGAGGCGGTATGTCTCCATAGATTTACATTGACCTACTAAGTGATTTTTTGCAACAGAAACGAAACTCTGCGCCTCCAGCACTTGCTTCATTGAGCGAGGTGGCCAAAATTACGAACGAAGACTTGGCCGGGCCAAATGAGGTAAAGCGAAGTTTCGTTTTGCCTCGATCTCAATGACTCAAAGTTTGGTAGCATGTTTCTCCCATCCGGTTACCTCCTCTCTTAGGCCGCAAGGTAAGTCCAACTCCTTGTTGGCATTGATCCAGACATTCAAAGTTTCAAAACCAGAATCAACGATCCACAACCTCAAGCCCTTCATATACGTCGAAGCTCTTTGAAATGGATCTGTCACCTATCATCGAGGACACCCATGTGTGTCCCGAACCTCTGCAATTAAATGAAGACTCTGCTTCGATAGTAGATAGCTCTACTTCGAGTTACGGGGAATTGCTGCATGATATGGTCCGTTTTTCCCTACTTACCGGGCTTAAATCTCTCGCGTTTCGAAGCCCACGATTTACCCTTCCCTGGTTCACTTATTTCCTTCATGTTAAAGGGTGTACTGACCGAACTACACATGCAGGCAATCGATTATTTTAGTCTTTCTCGTTATGGTACGCTTGATGGTCTAGAATGGGGAAACGACGAAAGAGGCAGAAGGTTTGACTCAGCGTCCATGCAGCCAGCCCAAGGATTCGGAGATGGTCAACGTGAGTCTCAGGCATGCTCAGCATGGCCACCAGGAATGGTTATGAGGATTCGGAATGCGGCTGACGCATGATTGTACAGAAGCAGAAGACACCTATTATTGGAGGCGGCATTGCGAGGATGAACCAGAGGCGCGCGAGGACTCGATGCTCATTCCTGAATTGACGCTGACCATACCGACACCTGAGATCGAGAGCTCGGCCGAATTTTGCTATGATCCTCTCTGCAACGAAGGGCCAAGCCAGCTTGTATCTCCTATCGACACATATCGCCGGCAGAGTTACGAGAGCCCCACTCAAATGGATATAAGGCGACGGAAGGTGCCCAACAAAGCGGATTGCGAAGTATCTTTTTTTGCATCGCGCTCCAAAGGACTGGACACTGGTGCTGGCTTACTTTTGGTGGATAATTGCAAGCCTGCACATTCCGATGATACGCCTGCCAATGGCGACCTGGCTCTGAGCTTGAACGAATCTGCTGCTGCTGGTGTGGAAAAGGCTCGATCATCAACTGGGCGACGTAACTCCCGACTTTCTGGTTTACGCCGCTCTCTGACACTGCTCGGGTGTGGCAGGAAAAAGTCTATTAATCAACCAACATCGACAAACGCTGTAGCTCCTGGGTCCGAGATCCCCGGCAGCAGAGTGTGGAAAAGGTTCTCTGGTATACTCATTGGTCGTGGCACCTCAAGGGAACCTGCATCCTCTGATCGACGAGAAAGCTCTGGTTATGAAGAAAGGCAATTCGACGCATCTTTGACTGCTAGCGCTCGATTGCTGGATGCTTCTGGGCAACCTGAGCTCGACGCTACGCAACACACTGCATGCAGCAGCGATCGCTCTGATGCACGACTTTTGGCAGATTATTCTACGGATCTTCCTCCTGAGGTCGAGAGGCATGGTTTTAGCTCATCATCACCGCAGCTGGGAGAAGATCGACAGTCATCAGCCTCTGGTGGGGAGTTGAGCACGGAGAAAGCTGTGATGCGGGGCACAGGGAACTGGTACGGAAAACGCGCGAGTCAGATGCCCGCTAGTAGGGTTGATGGAGACAGCAAGCCAAGAAGACACTCTTTCGGGATCAGGATGAACTTGTGTCAGCACCTACAATTGAGGCGACAGGATGACGGCGAAGACGAGACTTATATGGCGTGCAGGGCAACAGCTGAAGAGAGACGAGGTGGTGCTGGTAGACCGAGTGTGTTGTTCTGAGATTTTAGACTTTCTGGAGAATAGGGCGATAGATGGCAGAGAAGATGGTGGATTTGGAGTGCATCGAAACTGCAAGCGGTGGTAACGGGTTCGCCTTCCAGCCGTTTGGGTCGCCAAGAGAATGTGATTGCGCAACTGCTGCCTGCCCGTGGCTTCATGTCGCATACGAAAAGTTATGTTCTCGGACGGTAGATTGAAGGTTACTACATTAGATAAAACGAATTTCATGGACGGAATAGACGGATCGGGATGGACCGGACTGAATGGTGACGTTCCTTGGGTGCAGGGCGCATGTGGATTTTTGAGCCGAGAATGAAAAAAGGAACGGGCGTACCGCTCAATCGTTTCGTCCATCTCATCCCACTCCGCTGTCCTGGTTCGTCGGTTTATATTTTACGTTCGTGCCCACCTAATTCCTTTCTTACTTTCCCCCACCATGCCAGGTCATCACGATGAAAAGACATCTCTCCGTCCGTCTTT
>Ga0247742_10000638_pt1 | contig 27370 bp, 31 predicted proteins | sample UWRJL208509C2_FD_180944 | JGI IMG/M metagenome (GOLD analysis project Ga0247742, IMG submission 180944) | Plant litter microbial communities from Arlington Agricultural Research Station in Wisconsin, United States - UWRJ-L208-509C-2 | ecosystem: Environmental > Terrestrial > Plant litter >...
CAGCGCTCCGGTGACGGCCACGACGGCTCCATCACGACGAGCCCGGCGGCGGCGAGCGCGCGCGCCGTGTGCACCTGCTCTTCGAAGGGGCGGGGCTGCGGCACGATCACGGCTCGGGCTCCCGCGGCGGCGAGGTCGGCGATCGAGTTCTGGCCGGCCCAGGCGACGACGACCTCGGCCGAGGTGATGGCCGGCCACGGGTCCGCCACCCACGGCTGCGCTGCCAGATCGGGTTGCGCGGGTGCGCCGAGCATCGACCACGGCAGCTCCGAGGATGCGGCGGCGGCGGCAATCATCCCGCTACTGACGACTGCGCCGCCCGCCCCGCCGAGCACGAGCACACCCGATCGGCCGGCGGCGGGGCGCGGCCGGGCGTCGAACCGGCTGATGCCGCCGACGAAATGTACCTTCTCCCTCACGGCGTCGAGATGGGGAGCAGCAAGCACGCCCGCGGGCCACGGCGCGATGATGCGGTGCGCGGCTTCGAACGCCAGGCTATGGGGTCGGTCATCGCGGATTCCGGGCTGCGTGAACACGACGGTGCGGTGACCGAGCAGGCGCGCAAGAAGGGTGACCTCGGCCGAGACATCCACCACCATCGTGCTGATGCCGCGGGCGGCGGTGACCGACGCGATCAGCGCGAGCCGTCGCGCGTGCGGGGCGTGGCCGAGTGGCGCCCAGTGCAGCAGCCCGCCGGCCGTGGGTTGTTGCGGGTCGGTGAGCTCGTCGTCGGGCTCCAGTTGCACCCATTCGGTGTCGGCGGGCATCGACGCCGGTTCCGGCAGTGTGCTGAAGCAGATCACCGAGTCCGGAATGTGCGGCCGGACCGCCGCGAACCGGGTGAGGTGCCCGCCGCCGTGGTGATGCACGTACCAGCCGAGCGTCATGCCACCTGCCCGCTCTGCTGGGCGCCGATGATCGAGCGGAAGAGGTCTTCCAGCAGCGCCGATCGCTGCGCCTGCGAGAACGCGCTGATCGCGCCCTCCCGGATGTCTGCTCTGCTCGTCTCCCCGGATCGCACCGCCGAGATGACCGCGCTCGCCGCCTCCGCGAGGGCCGCGGCATCCCCGATGGGCGCAGTTGCGACGCCGAGAGTGCGCGAGGCGATCTCGCCCACCCCGCCCGCGTCGAAGGCGGCGACCGGGGTGCCGCAGGCGAGCGATTCGGGGATGACCAGGCCGAACGGTTCGAGCCACACCGGCGTCACCAGCGTGCACGCCGACCGCCCGATCACGGCGGCGAGTTCGGCAACGCCGAGCGGCCCGAGGTAGGTCACGTCCGACCCGAGTCGGGAGAAGACCTCCTGCTCGGCGTACGAACGGTCGCCGACCCGGCCGACGATGGTGAGCGGCCGGCCCAGTAAACGTGCGGCTTCGATGGCCAGATGCGGAGCCTTTTCGGGCACGATGCGGCCGAACCAGACCAGAGAGTCGCCGCCCTCACCGAGCGGCCAGTCGCGCGGTTCGACTCCGTTGGAGAGCACCTCCGACGAGACGCCCGCCCGCCGCCACTCCGCGGCCGTGTGCTCGCTGACGGCGATGAAGGTGCTGCCTCCACGCTCCACCCCGAGGTGGGCCTGCACCAGGTCATCCAGCACCGGGGTGTGCAGCGTGGACACCATCGGGATGCCGAGGTGCGGAGCGCGCGATAACGGGGCCGGCTGCAGGCTGTGGTTCATGATGATGTCGAACTCGTCGCTGCGGAGGGCGATGTGGTCGAGCGCGCGATGCAGCGCCGGCAGGGCGACATCCAGGTATCCCGCCGGGTAGCCGACGTCGCTCAGGTGCGGGCTGTCGCCCCAGGCGACGGCGGGCAGCACGAATTCGGGTGGCGACAGCTCGACGAAGTCCGACCCCTCGACGGCAACGAGGGTGACTCGATGCCCGCGCCGGCGCAGCTCGCGCACCTCGTTCCAGATCGCGGACTCCAGGCCGCCGGCGTGCGGGATCGAAATCGGGTAGCGCAGGGGGGCGATCACCAGGATGCGCAGCGAATCCATCATCGGTGTGCCGCCACGACGTCGCGATAGAGCCGGGCCTGGACGCGCGCTGCTGCGGCGTCGGAATCCCGTCGCGCACGGAGCCGGGCGGCGCTGAGCGCGGCGCGTTGGGGGGTGCCGGTGCGAGCGGTGGCCGGGTTCGCCGGGTCGAGCAGATCGGCGATCGCGGCTGCCAGCTCGTCGACCGACCCGGGCGCGAACAGCGCGACCGATCCGTCGGGATGCTGGTCGCGGTAGTGCCCCACGGTGGGGCTCGCAACCGGAACCGCCAGGTCCCAGCACAGTTCGAGCCAACCCGAGTGGGTGCCGTGCCGATAGGGGAGGATGCAGACGTCCAGCGTCGCCAATGCCGTCGCCAGTTCGTCGTCGCTGAACCGCTCGTGCACGACCAGCTCGGTGTGCGGGGACGAATCCACGGCCGCCCGCACCGCGGCCGCGGCCGATGGGTCGCGCACGGTGGAGTGCATCCGGACCTCAAGTCGAGCGTCGACACCGCGCTCGTTCAGCCGGGCGATTGCCGCGACTGCGGTGCTGACCGTACCCACACCGTCGACGTTCGGCCGAAGGTCTTTGAGATGGATGCCGATGCTGGAGTGAGACCGGATGCCCGGGGCGCCGGTCACCACGTCGTCGCCGAGGATGCGGGGGTGCGGGATAACCGTGGCAGCGCGATGCCACCGCGCTTGTACCTCGTCGGCCGCACCGGGCGTGAGCGTGACGATCGCATCGGCCTCCCGCACCAGCAGCTCGAGGTGCTCGTGGTGCAGCGTCTGGTCGGTCAGCTGCGGGTTATCCAGGTCGTGCACGGTGTAGACGACGGGCCACCCGACCGCCCGGGCCGCCGCCAGCGCGTCACGCAGCGTCGTGACATCCAGCGATTCGGTTCCGAAATGGATATGCAGCAGGTCGGCCTCGAACCTGTGTGCCTCGATCCAGTCAGCATCGAGTGCGACCGGCGGCCACCACTGCCCGGGCGCGGCCCCGGGCGGGGTCGGGTCGGGCAGCACCACGACATCGTCGGCCGTCATCCGTTGCACGTAGGGATGGCCGGCGGGCACCGAAACCACCCGGATCGTCGTGATGCCCACCGCCTGGGAGTCGACGTACGGCGCGGCAGCCTCACGCTGGCTCATATCGTCTCCTTACGCTGTGCGGACCGGAGGAAGCCAGCGACATGCGGAGCGCTCCCGTTCGAATCTAAGTGAAGAGATCGCGGTGCAGAAGACGGAGCAAGGGGGGGTTGACGCGGCACCGATTTCGCCTCAACCATCGAGGGTGACCGCCCTGCAGACCGCCCGCCCCAGCGGGAGAGACCGGTACGTCGGCGCTTCCCTTCCCGCGCAACTGGTGATCGGCCCGTCGGCGCACGGCGTGGTCGAATATGCGCGGGATGTCTCGGCCGCGGTGACCGCATTGCTCGGGCGCTCGACGGTCGTGGCGGCGCGGAACGTCATCGAGGCCGAGCACCTCGCCCGGCACGGCTCGGGTGTGCACGTGCACGTCGCCGACCGCATCTTCGGGGCCTCGTCCGACGCCTCGGCCGAGGCGATCGAGCGGATCGCTGGCGCGGGCGCGGTGACCGTCACCTTGCACGACCTGCCCCAGCCCTCCGACGGACCCGTCAACTTCCCGCGCCGCACCGCGGCGTACCGCCGGATCGCGCTCGCGGCTCGCGGCGTCGTGGTCAGCAGCGCCCACGAGGCGCGGCTGTTCGCCGACGTAGTCGGGCCCGGGGTCGCGACCCCCGCCGTGATTCCACTCGGCACCCGCATCCGCCGCTGCCCGCTTGCCGCCCCGAATCCCAGCCAGTGGACCCGGGATGTCGTCATCGCCGGTTACTTCTATCCGGGCAAGGGGCACGAGGAGGTGATCGCGGCGCTGGCTCGACTCGCCAGTACGGGTGCTACGGAGACGCTGACCGGGCTCGGCGCGATCTCTCCCGGTCATGAGGGGGAGTACCAACAGCTGGTCGCAGCGGCCTCGGCGGCGGGCATCCAGTTCGCAATGTCGGGGTACCTCGATCGCGCCGAGTACGACCGGCGCCTGGCCACGGTGGGTGTGCCGGTCGCGGCGCACACTCACCTGTCGGCATCCCGGTCGATCCTGGACTGGATCGAGGCCGGCCGTCGACCGCTCGTCATCGACACGGCGTACGCCCGCGAAGTGGCCGAACTGCGCCCCGGCGTGCTCTGGCTGTACGACGAGCACTCGCTGGTCGAGGTGCTGGCCGCGGCGAGTTCCGATGCCGAGGCCACCCGCCTCGCCCCCGGCACCGATCTCGGGTTCTCGCTGGCGGACGCTGCAGAAACCTACCTGCACTGGTGGGCGAACGAGGTGGCGTGGTGAGGCTGCCCGTGTTCGCCAACCGGTGGGATGACCTTGCCGACCGTGTCCCGGAGCCGCTTCCGCTGGTCTCGGTGATCGTGGCCCACTACGAGCAGCCCCGGCAGTTGGAGCGCACCTTGCTCGCCCTCGCCCGCCAGGACTATCCCGCCGAGTTGATCGAGATCATCGTCGTCGACGACGGCTCTCGAGTGCCGCCGCTGGTGGAGGCGGGAATCACTCTGGTGGTGCAGCCCGACGAGGGATTCCGGCTGGCGGCCGCGCGGAACGCCGGTGCCCGTGTCGCCCGAGGCTCGGTTCTGCTCTTCCTCGACGCCGACACCAGCCCCGAGCCGAGCTACGTGCGGCTGCTTAGTCGACTCCCCGCCATCGCGCCCGACTGCGTCACCGTCGGCCGACGGCGGCACGCCCAGCTGGATGACTCGGGGCGGCCGGTCGAGGAGGTCGGGCCGGCTCACGAATTAGCCGAGCCGCCGTGGCTCATCGACGCCTATGCGCGCTCGCGAGACCTGCTCGACGCCGACGACCGCAGCTACCGGTTCATCATCGGCGCGGTCGTGGCGTGCAGTCGCGAGATGTTCGACCTGACCGGCGGATTTGACGAGACGTTCACCAGCTACGGCGGTGAGGACTGGGAGTGGGCGTATCGCGCCTGGCTTCTCGGTGCCGTCTTCGCCCACGAGAGGCGCGCGGTGGCTTGGCACGACGGCCCGGAGGTCACCGGGCGCGCCGAGCACGACCTCCGACGCGAGAAGAACCGCGAGGCGATCCGCCTGTCAGATCTGGTCACCGTGCCGGGCTCTGGTCGCCGCGGCCTGCCGTCATCCCGTCCGGATGTGGTGGTGTCTGCCGACGCTCTCACCGGTTCGGAGGCGGCCGAGTTCGTGACCGTTGATTCCGTCCTGGCCGATGTGCCGACCGCCGCGGTGGTGGGTGGGCGATTCGCCACGCACGACCGCAACGGGTGGGCCAATGCCCGGATCCGGGTGCACCTGCACGGGCCGGTTCAGGTGACGGGCGCGGCCTTGCGCGACGCGGTCGCCGAGGTGGGGGAGTCGGGTCTCGGCTCGCTGACGCTCACCGACGCCGACGACGAGCCAATCGTGACGGTGAGTGCCGCCCGAGCCGAAGCACGAGAGCGTCGCTGGGGCGAGCAACTCTTCCCGAGTCGGAGACGGGCTGAGCCCCGTCTCCGCCCACTCACTGAGGAGCCTGACGTTGAGGCGTACCTCGGCGAGTGGGCGGAGCGACCGGTTCGGGGTCAGCCAACCTAGCCGGCGGTGCGTGCGCGGGTGTCGACCCTCCGGCCAGCCGGCAAGAAAGCCAGCACCAGGGAACCGAGACCCACGACGAGGTGGAACCCGATGTCGAAACCGGTGAAGCCGGTCGGCAGCAAACCGAACATGGTCGGGTCGATCAGGGCCAGTAGCCCCATCACCACGTACACCGCGCCGACCACGATGATCACGGCCCGCGTTGCCGAGGCAGACGCATTGCCGAAACCGACATAGAGCAGCGCGGCGGCGATGATCACGCGAACGACATCGAGCGCGATATCCACATTCATCAGCCCAGCGAGGTGTTCACCCTCCACGAAGAAGCCGACCACAGCCAGGAGTGCGACAACGACTCCGAGGACTTTGGCAACGGTGCGAAGCATTGGTTCTCCCATCCGGGACCGCGGTGATCCCTCATCCAGAATCCCGCTGCGGATTCGGGTGCGGCAGGGCTTGTCAGCCGTGCCCGACTGCGGTAATCACGAGCGTGACCGCGCGCGGGATCATCGTCGCACCCGTGCGTGATGTCAACCGCTGATCATCTTTTCGACCTGGACGTAGCGTCGGAAAGGCGGGGAAATCGTCCTCGTGGTCTCGCACGAAAGGCAGCGTCATGTACTTCCACGTTCAGCGCCTCATCAACGACATCGAGCAGGACGAGCCGGATCCGGCCGCCGCCAACGCGCTGCAGGAGGGGCTCGGCGGGCAGTTCGGCGAGATGCGCACCATGATGCAGTACCTCTTCCAGAGCATCAACTTCCGCGGGCCATCGGCGAAGCCCTACCGCGACCTGATCCAGGGGATCGGCACCGAGGAGATCAGCCACGTCGAGTTGATCGGCACGACCATCTCGCGCCTGCTCGACGGTTCGCCGAGGTATCAGGGCAAGCCCACCGATCCGCTGGACAAGCCGGGATCGGGCGGGGCGATCCCGCTCGAGTTGGCCCTCTCGGAAGGCAACATCCACCACTTCCTGGTCGCCTCTCAAGGAGCGATGCCGGTGGACGCGGCAGGCAACCCGTGGAGCGGCAGCTGGGTCTACAACTCCGGCAACCTGACGCTCGACCTGCTCTACAACCTCATGCTCGAGTCGACGGGTCGCCTGCAGAAGTGCCGGCTCTACGAGATGACCGACAACAAGACGGCGCGGTCGACGATCGCCTACCTGATCGTGCGCGACCAGGCCCACGAGAACGCCTACGCGAAGGCGCTGGAGACGCTCGGGGTGGACTGGGGCAAGGTGCTGCCCATCCCGAACACCAACGCGGAGGCGTTTCCCGAGGTGAAGAAGCTGGTCGATCTCGGCCTGCAGAGCAAACAATTCACCTTCGATCTCGCGACCCAGTCCGAGGCGGGCAAGATCTTCCAGGGGCCGTCACCGTCGAATGACGGCACCACCCTCGACGCCAGCGAGCAGGCACCCGAGGGTGTGCCGTCGGTGATCGCACCCGAGCGGTTCGAGGAGTTCTCGCCGGGGCTGAGCGCCGAGCTGCTCGAGCTCATCCAGGCGACCGCCGAAATGGAGATGGCCGAAGTGCAGTCGTTCTACGGCCCGACCGGCGCCACCGACGACCCGCCGACACCCTCGATCTGACGGTGATCCAGACCCCGAGCGCTCCTGTCGACGCTCGGGGTCTTCGGCACTCACTCCGCCACCGCGCCCGCGGTGCTGTGTCCGAGGGTCTCGGCCGCGCGCCAGCAGTACCAGGCGAACACGCTCCGATAGGGGCGGTAGGCCTCGCCGATCACCGCCAGCTCCTTCTCCGTCGGGATCGGAACGCCCCAGCCGAGACCGTATCCCTGGCGGATGCCGAGGTCGCCCGAAGGAAGAATGTCGGGCCGGCCCAGGTGCACCATGCTGAAAACTTTGGCCGTCCACTCACCGATGCCGCGGACTCGAACCAGGGAGGCAACGATCTCGTCATCGCTCATGCGCTGAATGACCGCGTCGTCGAGCACCACAGACCCGTCCTGAACCTTGCTCGCGAGGTCCAGTACCGAGGCGACCTTCGCTCGCGACAACCCCGCCGCGCGCAGCGCCGTCTCACCGACGGACACCAACCGGTCTGGCTCGACCTCGCCCAGCAGCTGCGCGAGCCGTCCGTAAATCGCGTTGGCGGCGGCGGAGGCGAGCTGTTGGTAGGTGATCGAGCGCACGAGCGCCTCGAAGTTGGTGCCTTCACGGTGCGGCCGGGTCACGGGTCCCGTCTCCTGCAGCAAGCGCGCGATGACCGGGTCGCGAGAGGCCAGGGCCGTGCTGCCCTCCTCGAATGGATCGTCGCTCATGACGGCGCTCAGCCGCCGAGCAGCACGGTGTAGACCTTCGCGAGTTGGCCCTCGTGCACGAAGCCGACATCGACGCCTCGCACCACCGGTTCCTGGCCGGCCGGCCCGAAGTTCCATGCCAGGTATCCCATGTCGTGGTTGACGAGCACCGGCCCCGCTGGCGAGAACACGAAGTCCGGGGCGCCGTCCAGAAGTTTCTGGGCCTTCTCATCAAGGGCGTCTCGGCCCTCGACGGCCTCCTCCGGGTCGAGAAAGAGCACGTACTCCGAGTAGATGCGGTCGATCGCGGCGCGTCTCAGCGCCCGGTCGCGCTGGCCGAACACCTCGAGCAGGTTGGCGGTCATCAGGGATTCGACGTCGGTCGTCATGTCGGCCTTTCGGGGCGGTGGCGGATGCTCAGCTCAACATTCCGCGGGACCGTGCCGCTGTCAACCGACGCGAGTCGCGACCCGGGTGCGGCGTGACCGCGTGCTCAGTGCCGCAGTTGTGCCGCCGTCGGGTCGACGACCGTCGGCTCGTCCCCTTCGGCATCGGCGTTCCCTGAAACGTCACCCTCGTCATCCGGAGCGGTCAGATACTGCTCCGAGATGCGCCGGTACGACTTGGTGAAGAAGGCGGCAATCGCGGCGACCACCATTACGAGCCCGGCCACCAGGAACACCAGCGCAATACCGCGCGCCTGCCCCTCGCCGAGCAGCCAGCCGAGGCTCGACCGGCCTTCGGCGGAATCCACGAACGGGATGATGATGAACTCGGCGATCGGCGCGATGAGGAATGCAGTGATGGGTGCGGCCGACGACTCGAACGCCGCCGCGAAGCCGAACACCCGACCCTGGGTGCGGAACGGGACCACCTTCTGGATAACCGTCTGCTCGGATGCCTCAACCGCCGGGATCAGCGTCATGTACAGCCAGATGCCAGCGGCGTAGAGCCACCACCACTCGCGGATCGTGAAGAGCGCGCCGAGCACACCCATGAGGATGACGAGCAGGAGCAGGGTGCGAATCGGGTTGCGCCCGAGACCGAATTTGGCGATGAGCAGACCGCCGATGATGAACCCGGTCGACGAGACGCCGAGCACCACGCCCCACCACTCGACGGGGAAGAGCTCGAGGCCGTAGGGGTCCATGAGCGCCATGTAGACGCCGCCGATGAGGTTGTTGAACGTCGAGAAAATGATGAGCGCAAACAAGCCGGTCGCCGCCCGCACCGCCGTGATGCTGCCGCGCAGGTCGACGAGCGGGCGTCGCTCGCCGTCATCCTGCGGCTTCTCCTCGGGGATGCGCAGGAACAGCAGGTGCACGAGCGCGGCACCCGAGAGCGCGATGGCGATGACGAGGGTCCAGCCCATGCCGAGCAGCCCGATCGACAGGCCGCTGAACACGCTGGTCACCATGAAGGCGAGCCCCTGCACCGTTCCGACCAGCCCGTTGGCGTTCGCATGCCGGTCGACGGGGATGAGCAGAGTCACGGTGGTCGAGAGCGCGATGTTGCGCATGTTCTCGATCACCGCACCGAACAGGATGACGCCGCTGAAGACCCAGAACATCGGTGCGCTGAGGTCGAGCAGGGTGGATTCGGGGAAGACCAGATACAGCCCGCCGCTGAAGCTGAAAGCGATGAGGGTGATGACGCCGGCGAAGACCATGACGAGGTGCTTGCGGTGCCGGTCGACGATCGTGCCGAACGCCATCGAGAAGATGGCCACCAACAGCATGTACGCACCGCCGATGATGCCGGTGGCGAGCACCGATCGGGTCTCGAGGTAGACCCAGAAGGTGAGGGCGAACCAGAGATAGCTGGTGGTCACGTTGGCCACCGCCGTGTTCACCAGGATGTGCGCGAACGTGCGCGCGCCGCCCGGCGGAGGCTCGGGATGAAGCACTGCTGCGTCGCTGGAAGTGCCGTCGGTGCTCGTCATGCACCCATGTTATGTACACACCGTGAACATGTCGAGAGGGGCCGCTAGGTTTGCTGGTGTGATCAGTACGCTCCTGGCGGTGGACCCGACCCTGTACCGGGTTCTCCTCGTCGGTGTCGTCCTGGTCATTGTCATCGCGGGGTTCCTTCTGGTGAAGCGACGCCCCGGATCGCTGCTGGTGTTGCGGGTAGGAGCGGCCCTGTCGTTGGGCGCAGTGCTTGCGTTCACCCTCAGCCCTGCCGGCGGCGCGACGCGGGAGAGTTGCAATCTCGACCTGAGCTTCGCCTACTTCCTCGGCATCGAGCGCTTCGCCAATGTCGCCCTATTTGTTCCCCTTGCCTACCTTGCCTCGCTCGCAATTCGCCGGCCAATCATCATCCTCGCGGCGACGTCGCTGCTGTCCGTCGCTATCGAGACAGTGCAGGTGCTGCTGCCGGGCCTCGGTCGCGCCTGCGACATCAACGATTGGCTGACGAACACCCTGGGCGCCGCCATCGGAGCCTTGCTTGCGGGAGGAGCTCTCCGCGTGACCCGACGGCGCTGAACCGGGCATGCGACCGGACGACCGCCGATCAGATCATCAGCGCGTCCGCGGTCAACGGTGCGGCGGGATGCCTTGCTCATGCGGTCGGTGCCCCCGCCGACGTCAACGTCGGCGCTCTTCCTCAAACGTTCGCCATCTACAGGACACGCCGGCCCGGGAGAGGACGTGTCCTGTAGATGGCGAACGTTTCGAAGGAGAGGGAAGGCTGGCGGCTCCCAGGACTGGAAGGGCAGGGGGTCCGTTGATGGCCTTCTTCTGGTAGGTCGGGCGCGCCTCAGTGCGCGAGCTGCAGGGAATTGCCCAGTCGACGCCCGTATTCCGAGATGGCGGTGCCGACCGCGAGCCGATCGGCTTGGTAGCGGGCGAGGGCGACCGGAACCGGCGCGTTCTGCAGGGCGGCCGCCAGGGCCATCGCGTCCCCGGCCGCCTTGGCGGCACCCATCGCCGTGTGCGGGCGCACGACGACCGCGGCGTCGCCCAGCAGGGCCACCCGATTCCGGATCATCCGGGGTGGGACGTAATCGAAAATTGCCTGCAGGAAGGGTTCCCGTTCGGCGATGACCGCCTGGGCGAACTGCTCGGGGAGTTCGTCGGAGGCCGCGTCGATGAGACGCTGACGGGCGTCATCCGGCAGTTCTCCCGGCGCGAGCGACACGTGGTCCGCGGCCTTGCCCGAATCGAGCATGAGACGCTCGAGATCGTCTTCCGGCAGCCGGCGATACCAGACCCAGTTGTACCGCCGGTGGCCTCGCGAAATCTCCCCGGCCGGGCCCGGCACGAGATAGCCGAGCATGTGGGCGCGCGGGCCGTTGTAGAACGCGAAGCGCTCCAGCAGTGTCCGCCGGGCGGTGAGCGGCAGTTCGTCCTCGGGGATCAGCCCGCGCCAGGTCACGTAGCCCACGTACTCGTTGCGATGCTGCTCGGGGGCGACAGCCAGTCGGGTCACCGAGTTCACCCCGTCGGCCCCGATGACGAGGTCGAACTGCTGCCGCGAGCCATCCTGCAGCTCGACAGTCGCTGCCTGCTCGGTGGAGTGCACCGCGGCCACCGGCCGGCCGAGGCGGTAGCTATCGGTGGGCACCAGGGATCGGAAGACCTCGTACAGGTGATCCCACGAGAGCTGCGTCTGCGGTGACGGGTCGCTGTAGACGATGTCGCCGTCCCGATCGAGGGTGATGCGTTCGCGGGCGACGACGCCCACGCGGGCGTCGGCGTCGCGATTCACCACGTCGAGTAGGTCGTAGAGCTCCTGCTGGGCCACTAGGCCGGCGCCTCGTCGGGCCAAGCCGGTTCGGGATCTCTCGAGCACGGTCACTCGATGCCCGTTGCGGGTCAACAGCGCCGCGGCGAACAGCCCGCCGATGGATCCGCCGACGACGCCGATATTCAGTTCTGCCTGCACATCCATGCCTTCCGCTGCTCTCGACCTCCCGACCGTAACGACGGTCGGGGCGGCGCCCCTCAACGCCTGGTCGAGGGTGGGCTCGACCGACGTCGGAAGATCGCAGGCTGGTACCGACAAGGCCACGACTGAGCGCGCGCGCGGTGTCACTCTCGAATCGGGGAGATGAGAGGAGTGACACGATGACCGATGTCCGAGTGCCGACAAGGGATGCCCTGCGGGAGGGAACGCTGGCGCGAGCGGATGACCCGACGGAGGTCGCCGAGGTGATCGCGTTCCTGTTTCCCGATGACTCGCTGTTCGGGGAGAGTCACGTGCTGTCGGTGAACCTCAACAGCGACTGACGCGAAGGCTGGACTCCCGCATCGGGAATGTGTACGTTGTGAACATGACCACGACGACGGAGTCCCAGTTCCTGTCCACCTCCCGCGGTGACCGCGTCGCATACGGGCGCTACGGGAGCGGCCCCGGCGTCGTCTTCGTGACCGGCGCCGGGCCCGACCGGGCCAACGACCCCATCACCGAGCAGACTGCGCAGCTGGTCGCGAAGGCGGGCTTCACGGCTGTCACCTGGGATCGCCTCGGCCGAGGGGAGAGCGCCGCCGACGGTGTTCTCGATCTGGACCGGGAGCTGGAGGCGCTCGCCGCCGTGATGGCCCTCGCGGGGGAACCGACCGTTCTGGTGGGCCACTCGTCCGGCTGCTCGATTGCGCTGGCTGCGGCGGATCGAGGCATGGCGGTCACGGGGCTCGTGCTCTGGGAGGCGCCGATCGCCGACGCCAACGGCGACACCGCGGAATGGGCCGAGCAGTTCGAGCTCTTCCTCGACCGCGGTGAGCTGGAGAACGCGCAGCTCTGGTACATGAAAGACATGCCGCCCGAGTGGGTGGAGAACGCGAAGGCATCCGGCGCCTGGCCTCATATCTTCGCTCAGGCGGGCTCGATGCGCGCCGATGCCCAGTCGATGCGCTGGGCGACGGACGGCGACCCGGCGGGCACGTTCGCGGGGGTGCGCATTCCCGTCCTCATCCTCGCGGGCACCGAGACCTTCGATGAGATGATCGCCTCGTCGCAACTGGTTGCCGACGCCATCCCCGGAGCCCGACAGGAGCGGATCGCGGGCGCGCACCACTCCTGGGAGCCAGACGCTATGGCGAGCCGAATCGTGGAGTTCGCGCTCGGGCGCTGAACTATTCGCTGCTGAGAGCGCTCGGCACGACCTGGTTTCTGGTAGCCAGGGTCGGCACCAGGGTGGCGAGCAGGATGCCCAGGGTCGTGATGCCCAGCGTGCCGAACACGATGGGCCACGCGAAGTCGGGCAGCACCCCCGGCGCGATCGGCGCGAGCACGAGCGCCTGGCTGCCGGCGGTGACTGCGACCAGCGCAAGGGCGAGAACGGCGGCCGTGCCGACCTGGATGACCCCCTCGCCGAGAGCGGTGCGGATCGAGAAACCCGGAGCCGCTCCGGCGGCGGTCAGCAGCGCGGCTTCCCGAGCGCGCGCCCCGCTCGACATCACGGTGGCTGCCGCTGCCCCGGCCGCGGCGAGGAGTACCGGCCCGCCGAGGATGAGCGCGAGCGAGCCGGCGGGGTTCTCGGCGGCAGCAGCGTCCCGAATGATCGCCGCCGCGGCGCCCGACGTCGCTTGGCCGGCCGCGAAACTGCCCGGCAGGGCGACCGCGATCAGCAGCGAGGCGACGATGCTCGAGCTGCGGTCGGCGGCGAACAGGGTGTTCGCCCGGGCGATGAACCAGGTCGCGGAGGCGGTCGGCGGAACGATCGCCGTCCACCACCGCATCACCGGCGCGAAGATCACCGGGCCGAGCAGCGCGGTCGCCGCGACGAGCAGCGGGCCGATCAGGATGGACTGCGAGCCGGTGCCGTTCGCGACCGACGCAGGCAGGGTAGCCAGCAGCTGCGCGACCAGGGCGACGATGATCGCCGCCGCGACCCACCGCGGCCAACGTCGGGCGCGCCGGATGGCGGGCGACTCGCGCAGCACCTCCAGCGGGCGGGTTCGGGATGCGCGGCGCGCCGCTGGCGCGCCCCCGAGCATCGCGACGACCACCACGAACGCCACCACAGGCGCTGCGGATATCGGGGAGCCGGCGAGCGAGAACGTGTCGACCCCGTTCGAACCTTGCAGGGCGGCAGTGGCCAGCGCGGGGACGATGACCGAGCCGACCAGGGCGCCGATGACGGAGCCGATGAGGGAGACAACGAGAAGCTGTGCGAGCACGATGAGGCGCACCTGCGCGGGCGAGATGCCGATGGTCTGCCAGAGGGCGTAGCTGCGGCGGCGAAGCGACACGGTCAGGCGCATGATCGACCCCAGCACCACGATGGTGGCGATCGAGGTCAGCACGATGATCGTGGACGCGATCGAGATCAGGGCCAGGCCGGCGAGCGAGGCGGGGTCGACGTCATCCAGGGATCCGCCCAGAACGAACGCGCCACCGCTGCTGAGAGCGCGGGCGCCAGCGTCGATGAGCACCGCGGGGATGATCGAGGCGAAGGCCGCCACCGCAACCACGATCGTCGCCCCCAGCCATACGCGCGCCGAGCTGCGCATGTCGGCGAAGATGACCCTGATCACGGGGTGCTGCCCTGGGCTGAATGCTCGATCGCGCTGAAGATCTCGCGAGTGGTGGGGGCGAGAAGTTCGGCGTGCAGCCGCCCGTCGCGAATCACCAGCACCCGGTCGGCGCGAGCCGCAGCATCCAGGTCATGCGTCACCATCACCACGGCGCGCTCGCCGGTCGCGGCTTCGCGCATCAGGTCGAGCACCACCGAACCCGCGGCGGTGTCGAGGGCGCCGGTCGGCTCGTCGGCGAACACCAGGTCGGGTGCCCCGACCAGCACCCGGGCGATCGCCACGCGCTGCTGCTGCCCGCCCGACAGGGTGTTCGGGTAGGCGTCGAGAAATTCGGCAAGGCCGACGCGTGAGAGTGTCTCGTCGATCACGGCGGCATCCACCCGGCGGCGGGACAGCCGCGCCGGGAGGGCCACATTCTCCCTGACCGTCAGGGACGGGATGAGGTTGTAGGCCTGGAACACGAATGCGACGTGGGAGCGCCGCACCTCGGCCAGTGCCGCGGGCGACAGGCCGGTGATCTCGGTGCCCGCGATCTGCACGGCTCCGGCGCTCGGCACCTCGAGGCCGCTCAGGCAATAGAGCAGTGTCGATTTGCCCGAGCCGCTGGGGCCGACGATGCTGACGAACTCACCCGCCCTGACCTCGAGCGACACGTGGTCGACCGCGGGCTTCGCCGGCGCAGAGCCGTGCGACGGGAAGGTCTTTGACAGGTCGGTCGCCCGCAGCACCACAGAAACCACACCGAACTCCTCGCTCGTGGCGAGGAGGCCACAGCGCACCAGTATGTCGGCCGCGAGGAGTTGACGCTACCTCACGACGTCGCGGAGTTCGTCGATGATCCGGGTGGCTCGCACGTCGTCGATGGCTTCCATCTGGTTGGTGAGGAAGGCGAATCCGATGCCGGATGCCGGGTCGGCGAACGCCGACTGGCCGCCCGCGCCGTCGTGGCCGAAGCCTTCGGGCGTGAGGTAGCGGCGTGCCTCGCTGTCGAGCTGGAACCCCATTCCCCAGCGCGGCCACGGCCCGGGCACATTCCATACGGGTGGCCCGCCGCTCTGCGGCCCCGTCGCGATTGCCAGGGTGGCGTCATCCAGCAGCCGAACGCCACCGGTCGGCACGATCGTCGCCGACCAGATGCTCGCCAACGCCCGGGCGGTCGCGATGCCACCGGCGCCCGGGATCTCGGCCGCCTGCACGGTCGGGTCGTTGAACCCGGTTTCGGGGCCGACCAACTCGGGCGGGAGCGCGCCGCCGAGCGTCATGGCGCGGTCGCTCCAGTCGACGATGCCGGGGGTGCGGGCGGCGGCCTGCAGCTCGACGAGCCGGGCCAGAGAGGAGCCGACGGCCATGCGGGCAACGCGGCCGGTGACCGCCGGGGGCAGCCCGATCCAGGCGTCGGCGTGCAGGGGTGACGCGACTGCCTCGGCGAAGTACCGGCCCGCGGTCATGCCGGTCACGCGGCGGACGAGTTCGCCCGCGAGCCATCCGTGCGTGATCGCGTGATAGGCGTAGCCGGTGCCCGGCTCCCAGAGCGGCTCCTGCGCGGCGAGCCTGCCCGCGACGTAGTCCCAGTCGGTGATCTGTTCACGGGTGAGCGGCTCGCGTGGTGCGGAGAGCCCCGACCGGTGGGCGAGCAATTCGGCGACCGTGACATCCGTCTTACCGGCCGCGGCGAACTCGGGCCAGTAGTCGGCGACGCGCGCCTCGTAGTTCAGCAGGCCGTCCTGCACCAGGCGAGCGACCAGGATCGCCATCAGGCCCTTCGTGCAGGAGAAGATGACGCTCGGGGTGTCGGCCTGCCATGGAGCGCCGGACTGCGCGTCGGCGACGCCACCCCACAGGTCGACGACGAGCTCGCCGTGCCGGTAGACCGCAAGAGCTGCCCCCATCGTGGCCGCGCCGTCGAACGCGTGCTCGAACGCGGCGCGGACGGGTTCGAAGCCGGGTGCGACCTCGCCCTGGATCGTGGGTGTCATGCCGGGTCTCTCGTCGGGGTGAGCAATCGGGGCACGGCTTCGTCGGCCGGCCAGTCGAGGAGTATCGGGTCGGACAGTGAGCCGATGAACCCGCCGTCGGCCGTGCTGTTCTCGAACGCCAGCAGCACCCACCGCCCGGAACGATCCCGGATGACCCGACCGCTGTACAGCTCCTGCCGGGCGAGCAGGGTCGCGGCCGCCACGTCCCAGGGTCCGGTGGGGGAGTCGACCTCGACCGCCCAGATTCCGCCGGGCTCCCCCTGCCGGTCGCCGCTCAGCGCCGCGTCGTCGCAGGAGAACAGCAGCAGCATGCGTCCCGCGAGGTCCGCCAGCTGCGGCACTTCGAGGTGCGCGAAACCGGCTCCGGGCGAGCTGGCCGGCGGCTGCACCGTCCAAGTCTCCAGGTCGGGGGATGTGGCGTGGCCGATGACCCCGCGGTCGCGCTCGTCGCCCGAGTTTGAGCGAGCGGTCACGAGCATGTGCCACACGGCGCCCGACGGATCGGCGTACACCCACGGGTCGCGCCAGGCCTCTTCCGGCCAGCTCGAGCTGCCGAGGGTCTCGTACCAGCGGGCATCCGCCCGGGTGATCGGTCCGGGGGCCTTGGTCCAGTGGTGCAGGTCTCGGGAGGTGGCAACGCCCACGGTCTCCACGTTCGCGACCGACTCCGCCGACAGGAAGCGGGCGCCGGTGTAGAACATCCGCCACACCCCGTCGGGGCCGAGGAGCACGCTGCCAGTCCAGGTGGCGGTCTCGTCGAAGTCGCCGGTGGCGCCCGGCTCGAGCACGACCCCGAGGTCGGTCCAGCTGGTGAGGTCGGCGGACGTGGCGTGCCCGACGCGCGCGTTGCGGTGCCGAAGGTTCTGGTCGCCGAGCGACTTGGGCGCGTGGAGGTAGTACATGTGGAACAGGTCGCCATCGTCGGCAAGCCAGAAGTCCCACACCCAGTGGGTGTCGAGGGTGAACGTCATCGGTGCGCGTCAGCCCTTGACGGCGCCCTGGAGCAGGGCCCGGATGAACTGCCGCTGGAAGATCACGAACACCACGATCGTCGGCACGATGATGATGAGCGCACCCGCATTCAGCAGCGGGATGCTCGACGAGTACTGCCCCTGGAAGAAGGTGAGCGCCCCGGCCACCGTGCGGTCCAGCGGGTCGGAGATCAGCACCACCGGCAGCAGGAACTGGTTCCACGTCCAGAGGAACAGCAGGATCGCGAGCGCCGAGAGCGCCGGTCGGGCCAGCGGCAGCTGGATGCGGCGGAACTCCTGCAACGTCGTCGCACCGTCGACCCGCGCGGCCTCGGAGAGCTCGGGCGGCACCCCGATGAAGTGCGCGCGCATCCAGACCACGCTGAACGGCATGTACAAGCCGATCAGCGGCAGGATGACCGCCCACTGGGTATTCAGCACACCGAGCCCCTGCATCTGGTAGTAGAGCGGGATGATCAGCGCCTCGAACGGGATCGTCAGCCCGAGGATCAGGAACAGGAAGACGAACCGCCCGCCCCGCATGCGGAGGTTGCCGAGAGCGTAGCCCGCGAGCGTCGCCAGCAGCAGGCTGATGGGCACGACGAAGATCACGATGAACAGGCTCGAGCCCATCAGCCGCCAGACGTTACCGGTCTCGAATGCCGTGACGAAGTTGATCCACTGCGGATCGGTGGGGAAGGTCAGCCCGGTGGGGTTGGTGTCGGCGGGCTGGAGGGCGGCCGACAGCATGTTAACGAGCGGGATGAGGGTGAGTACCAGCACCACGACCAGCACCACCCGGCCGATGATGACCTCAGCTTTGTTGACGATCACTTGTCGCTCGCTCTCGCCAGGCGCTGGATGGGCAGCACGCACGCCAGCACGAGCGCCATCAGCACGATGCCGAAGGCCGACGCGAGACCGACGTTGCTCTGGGTGAACCCGATGCGGAAGATCGAGATTCCGGGCACGAGCGTCGCGCGCCCGGGGCCGCCGAGGGTGGTGGTGTAGATCAGGTCGAAGCTGCTGAGGGCGGCGATGATCGTGATCGTGACGAGCACGGCGATCTCCTGTCGCAGGCCCGGGATGGTGATCGTGACGAACTCGCGCCACCAACTGGCGCCGTCGAGCCGCACCGCTTCGTAGAGGGATTGGTCGATCTTGCCGATGCCCGTGAGGAACAGCACGGTGCACAGGCCGGTGAGCACCCACGAGCCGATCAGGCCGACGGCGGGTAATGCGGTCTGGAAGTCGCCGAGCCACGGCCGGGCGAGGAAGCCCAGCCCGATGGCGTTCAGCAGCTGGTTGATCGCGCCGGTCTGCGCGTACATCCACGACCAGGCGATGCCGGCCGCGGCCAGCGGGATGATCTGGGGCAGGAACAGGATGGTCTGCGACAGGCTGGAGAATGGGCCGGGGCGCATCGACCGGATGAGGGTCGCGAGTACGAGACCTGCCGCGACCGGGATGATCGTGAAGAACGCGATGAGCACGAACGCGTTGCGGATCGAGCCGAGCAGCGTCTCATCCGTGAACACCCGGATGTAGTTGGCGAGCCCGACCCACTCGGAGGGGCCGACGCCGTTCCAGCGGTAGAAGGAGTACTGGATGCCGGCGAACAGCGGGTAGATCACGAACGCGCTGTACGCGATGAGTGCGGGGAGCGCGAAGGCCCAGCCGATGAGGGTGCCCCGCCGGGCCGCTGCACGAGCAGCGGCCCGACGAGGTGCGATAGAGGTGCTCACGCGATGATCAGCCCGCGAGTTCCTGCTCGTAGAACTTCTGCACGGCGGTGACGAAGTCCTTGCCGCTGATCTGGCTCGTGACCAGCAGTTGCGACTCGGGGATGATGGAGCCCGCGTAGATGCCCGCGGTGGCGTTGGCCATGAAGTCGACCTGGCCGTTCTCCGCGGCGATCTGGGCCGACATCTCGAGGGCGTCCTCGATCAGCGAACCCGGTTCGACAACCGGCAGCTCCTGGGCGGGGTCGCCGCCGGGCGAGGCGCCCGTGACGTCGAGCACGATCTGCCGTGCTTCCTCGTTGGTGTGGATCCAGTTCAGGAAGAACACGGTCTCGTTGAGGTTGTCCGACCCCGCGGCCACGGAGAACGAGTTGGCGGAACCCATGGCGACGTGATCGCCACCCTCCTCGACCGGCGGAACCAGGAAGAAGGCGACATCCTCGCCCATCTTCGCCTGGGTGTCGGCGGCGGCCCAGTTGCCGTTGAAGGTGAAGAGGCCCTCACCGCCCTGGAAGCGGCTCACGAACGAGGCGTAGTCGATGGCGTTGATGTCGCTCGGGAAGTAACCGGCGTCGGCCCACTTCCTGATGAGCTCGGCGCCCTCCACGTTGCCGGGGGTGTCGTACGTGGCACCGGGCACGTTGAGAATCCAGTCCATCATCTCCTGCGGGTCGGCGTACTGGTTCATCGCGGCCTGCACGACGAAGTTCACGACGCCGTCGAGGTCGCCCTCCATCATCGGCAGCACTCCGCCGGCCTTCGCGGTGGCGAAGTCCTCCTCGAGCTCCGCCAGCGTCTGCGGCGGTCCGTCGATGCCGAGCTGGTCGGCGAGCTTGGTGTTCATGTAGATGCCGGTGATGCTGTAGCCGAGGCCCAGCTGGTAAAGCGAGCCGGAGCCGCGCACGCCGTCTTCGTTGACCCGCAGCGGGGCGAGCTGCGCTTCGGACCAGGCATCCCAGCCATAGGCGTCGTACCACGGGTCGAGGTTGGCGATCAGGCCGTCCTGCACGGTGTCGCCGATGGTGGGGAGGCGGATGAGGTCGGGCGGGTTGTCGCCCGCGAGCAGTTTCGGCGAGTTGGCCGTGAGGTTCTGGAACGTGTCGCGGGTGATGTTGAACGTGATGTTCGGGTACTGCCGGGTGAATTCGGCGGCGAGCTCGTCGGTGAGCGGGAAGCCGGTCTCGTCGGCGATCGTGAGCTCCACGTCGTCAGTCGTCAGCTCGGTGCTCACCTCGACCGTGTTCGTGTCTGCCGGGGCGGAACCACCGGGGGCGCACCCGGTGAGTCCAAGCGCGGCGATAGCGGCGATTGCCGTTACAGCCACGGGGCCGCGACCTAAGCGGGCGCGCGGGCGGGTGAATGCCATCTCGTTGACTCCTTTGTCTTCTGTGATTGTTGCAGGCTTACCGTGCAGGCTAAACAGTGCTAAATGGGTTTAGCATGACTCATAGTGTGCGCTGCTGCTGGATGTTGTCAAGTAACGAAATGGCTCGGTTCAGGGTGATCGCTACGATGCGGTGATGGGAAAGGACGGCTCGATGGCGAGCAAACGGGTGACGCTGGCCGACGTGGCCCGCCTCGCCGGCCTCTCCACGTCGGCGGCGTCGATGATCCTGAACGGTCGCCCCGACACCCGTCTGTCGCAGGATGCCCATGACCGGGTCAACGCAGCCGCCGAGGCGCTCGGGTACCGCCCAAACGTGGCAGCCCGGGGCCTGCGAACCGACAAGACCCTCACGATCGGGTTCATCTCCGACGTCGTCGCCACCACCCGATTCGCGAGCGGGCTGATCAAGGGCGCGCTCGAGGCGGCCGAAGCGGCGGGCCATGTCGTGCTCGTGCTGGAGACCGGGGGCGACCCGGCGCGCGAGGCGGAGGCGATCGCCGCCGTGCTCGACCGGCAGGTCGACGGCATCATCTTCGCCACCATGAGGGCGCGCGAGCTGTTCATCCCGGATCTTCCGGCGGGCACCGCCGTCGTAATGCTCAACGCGACCAACACCCGCTACCCCGACTGCGTGCTGCCCGACGAGTTCGTCGGCGGCCAGCGTGCGGTCGAGCTGCTCGTCGAGGGCGGGCACCGCGAGGGCATCGCACTGCTCGGCCAGAACGACGAGGTCGAGCGCGATGTGTTCCGCTCGGCCACGGTGGCCCGGCGGGTCGCCGGCATCCGCACGGCGATGGCCGACGCCGGGTTGCGGTTCGTCGCCGAGGAGTCGATCTGGCTGTGGGAACCCGACGAGGGCTACCAGGCCACCCGCGCTCTGCTGCAGCGCCGCGACGACGTCAAGGCGCTGCTGTGCATGAACGACCGCATCGCGTTCGGCGCGTACCAGGCGCTGGCCGAGGCGGGGCTGGCGGTGCCCGACGACGTCTCGGTCGTCTCGTTCGATAACGACGAGCTCGCGGCATACCTCCGCCCGGGCCTGACCACCGTGGGCCTGCCCCACGAGGCGATGGGCAGCCGCGCGGTCGAGGTGCTGCTGTCGGGCACCGGCTCGGGCGAGGTGCTCGTGCCCATGCCCGTGGTCACCCGGGCGTCGACCGGTCGACCGCGCAGTTGATGGCGGAAGTTAGCATTACCGGATGCCCGAACTCCTGACTCCCGAGGGCATCGCCTTCGTCACCGATCGCCACCTGGCCACGCTCTCCACCTTCGGCCCCGACGGCGGCATCCACGTGGTGCCGGTCGGGTTCACCTACCGCGACGGGCTGGTGCGGGTGATCACCTCGAGCACCTCGCAGAAGGTCGCGAACCTCCGCCGCAACCCGACCGCGACGGTCTCGCAGGTCGACGGCGGCAGATGGATCACCCTCGCCGGTGTCGCCCGCGTTCTCGATGACGCGGAGTCCGTCGCGCTCGCTGTGCAGCTGTACTCCGAGCGGTACCGCGTGCCCGGCGAAAATCCACTGCGCGTGGCGATCGTGCTCGAGGTGCAGAAGGTGCTCGGCACCGCTGCCATGCGGGCGGGCTGAGCCCGCGTCAACCCCGTTGTGCGGGCACCCCATCGGTGGTGGTCTGGGGTCATGGATAAGGACATCGACACCGGCACCAGCGAGAACGCGGAAGCCGCCGACCAGTACCACGACGGCAACGAGCGAGACATCGAGACGAAGCAGGACGACTCGGTGACCGAGTCCGAGGCGATCAAGCAGGACTCCGACGTCGACGCCGATGCCGTGAACGTGCTGCCCGGCACCGGCGGCCCCGACGACGTCGGCGACATCGAGGTCGAGCCGGATGACTACAACCGCGAAGGTCGCGCCAAGCCCGTGCCGGAGTGAGCCGGTGAGCGGGGGTCTAGCCTGAGGGCAATGGATCACACCCTGCTCAAGCAGTTCGTCGCGGCGGCGCGGCACCTGCACTTCGCCCACGCGGCACGGGAGCTGGGCATCCCGCGATCGAGCCTCATCACGGCCATCCGGTCCATCGAAGCTCAACTGGGCTACCCGCTCTTCGATCCCGGTGCGAGTTCGACGCAGCTCACGCCTGAGGGCGAGGTGTTCCTGGTGGATGCGCAGCGGCAGCTGGACAAGTCGGCGAAGTCGGCTGCTGCGTCGGCCGCGAAGCCCGGTGGCAAGGCGAAGGCCTCGAAGGGCAAGGGCCGCGCGCCCGCCGTCAAGGGCGAGCGCAAGCCGGGCCGCCCGCGGCAGGGGCGCTAGGCCGCGCGCACCTCGATCTCGCCATCCGGCGCGCCGAAGACCAGGTAGCGGTTGGCGATCTTGTCGGTGAAGAACCGGTCGTGACTGACCACGATGACCGCACCCGGGAAGTGCACGAGGGCTCGCTCCATCACCTGCGTGCTGGACAGGTCGAGGTGGTTGGTGGGCTCGTCGAGCACGAGAGTGGATGCCCCGGAGAGCAGGCACTGCGCCATGGCGACCCGGGCGCGCTGGCCGCCCGACAGGTTGCCGATGCGCTGCTTGAGGTCGGCGTCGGAGAACTGGAACATCGACAGGAAGCGGCCGACCGACTTTCGCGTCGCGGTGAGGGCGAGGCTGTCGGGTAGCGCGTTCACCGCGTGCGTGACGGTGTCGGTGTCGTCGAGCTCGGCGAGCATGCGGTTGTAGGAGACGACGGATGCCCCCGCCGCCCACACCACGTCGCCCGAATCGGGCTTCTCCTCGCCCATGAGCACGCGCAACAGCGTGCTCTTGCCGCTGCCGTTCGCGCCCAGCACGGCGAGTCGGTTGCCCCGGCGCAGCTCGAACTGGAGCCCGCGGAACAGCACCTTGTCGCCGTACGACTTGTCGAGTGCCTCGACCCGGGCGAGTACGTCTTTGATGTGCAGGCCGCCGTAGATCTCGGTGATGATCTGGTCGACCGGTCGCGGGGCGCGAGACTTCTTGATGCCCGACAGCTGCTTGTCGAGGCTGCGGCTGGCTGCTTTGGCCGCCTCCCGCCGGTCGGCGATGCCCTCGGCCTCGAAGGCCAGCAACTCGGATTCGTGAACGAACTGCGCCTCGAGCGTCTTCAGCCTGAACTGCTTCTGCACCACGTACTCGCCGAAATTGCCCGGGTACTCGTGCAGGTGGAAGTTCTCGACCTCCACGATGCGAGTCACGACGGTGTCGAGGAACCGACGGTCGTGCGAGACGATGATCGCCGCTCCCCGAAACGCCCGGAACCAGGCCTCGAGCCACTCCACCCCGGCGACGTCGAGGTAGTTGGTGGGTTCATCCAGCAGCAGCACCTGGGGGTCTTCCAGCACGATCTTGGCGAGTGCTGCCCGGTTGCGCCAGCCGCCGGAGAGGTCGTCGATGGGGCAGACCCGGTGCGCCTCGGTGAAGCCGAGGGTGGTGAGGGCCTGGTCGATGCGGCGCCGGTAGTCCCAGCCGTCGAGGCGGTCCATCTCCGCGAACAGGTCGGACTGGCGATGGATGAGCGCATCCAGGTCTCCCGACGGGTCGGCGGCGATGGCCGCATCGATCGACGCGATTTCCGTCTCGATGTCGGTGATCTCGGTGAACAGACCCTCGAGCACCTCGGTGATCGTGGCGGTGCCGTTGAGCTCGGAGAACTGCGAGAAATACCCGATGCGCAGGTCGGGTTCCAAGCTGACCGTGCCGGAATCGGGGGCAACCTGCTGCAGGATGACCTTGAGCAGCGTCGACTTGCCCGAACCGTTGCGGCCGATCAGCCCCACGCGATCGCCGGTCTCGAGCCGGAAGAACGCCTCTCGCAAGATCTGGGTGCTGTCGAAGCGCACGGCAACGTCGTTGAATCTGATGAGGCTCATGCCACGCTTCCTGCCGGGTGGTCGGAACCCCGTACCACCGTACTGTGCAGGATGTGCGAGAGGGCCGCGCGGTAGACCGGCGTGGGACCCGAACCCACGCCGGTCAACCTGATCCGCGGCTTGAGGTGGTGCTGCGGTCGTTGGAGCGCGAGGTTGATGGGCGCCCAACTGCCCCAGTCGACTTACCCCTGTTCGACTGGAATACCTCAACCCTGCCACGGCGCGTCGCGACGTTCTTGTCCCCCTTCGGGGGACGAAGCGTATGGTGAAAACATGAGCGACAAGACCCCAGACGGATCCACGAACCTGACCGACGAGCAGCGCGCCGAGACCGCTGACACGGCCGACATGCAGTCGGACACGACCTCGGGCGGAGCCCCCGACGAGCCCGACACCAGCGACCCGGCCCACAGCGACCCTGACAGCACCGACCCTGACGGCACCGATCAGAACGGCACCCCGGTCGAGAACCCCTCGGGCTAGATCCAGTAGTCGACGAAGTACGCGACCACGCAAAGCACGGGCGCGACGAGGAACAGCGGCAGGCCTGCGGCCACGAGTCGACGGATGCGCCGCGTCTCGAGTTCGGGCGCCCGTGACCCCACCAGGTTTGCCAGCCCGAGCAGCAGCACTCCCACTCCACCCAGCACGGCGCCCGCCCAGAAGATCCACTCGACCCGGTTGTCGAGGATGCCGGCGCCCCAGTCACCGACCTGCATGGCACCCACAGTGATCGCGGTCACGACGCTCGTGGCCGCGAACAGGGTGGCGGCGGTGCGGCTCGCGATGGCGAGCCGGTGGATTGCGTCATCCGTCATGGCTGCAGTCAACGCCGCGGCGGGCCGCAATTCGATCCCTTGCCAGGCCGGCCCCGCCGCGTTATACCGTCGCGGCACCGCCGTCAACCACTGGGCAGGGGCGCCCCTGCCCGCGTAGACCTGAAGCATGAGAGCTCTAACCTGGCAGGGCACCGGGTCTGTCGCAGTCGAGACCGTGCCCGACCCCGTCATCATCGACCCGACCGACATCATCATCAGCGTGACCTCGACCGCCATCTGCGGGTCTGACCTGCATCTGCTCAGCGTGCTCGGGCCGTTCATGCACAAGAACGACGTGATGGGGCACGAATCCATGGGAATCGTGGTCGAGGTCGGCGACGCCGTCACCACCCTGCGCCCGGGCGACCGGGTCGTCATCCCCTTCGTGATCGCCTGTGGATTCTGCTTCATGTGCCAGCAGGGGCTGACCACCCAGTGCGAGACAACCCAGAACCGCGAGCACAACACCGGCGCCAGCCTGTACGGATACACCGAGCTGTACGGACGGGTTCCGGGCGGCCAGGCCGACCTGCTGCGCGTGCCCTACGCCGACTTCAACGCGATGAAGGTCAACAGCGACCTGCCCGACGAGCGCTACCTGTTCCTCAGCGACATCCTCCCCACCGCCTGGCAGGGCGTGCAGTACGCCAACGTGCCCGAGGGTGGCACCCTGCTGGTGCTCGGCCTGGGCCCGGTCGGCCAGTTCGCGACCCGAATCGGCAAGTACCTGGGCTACCGCGTGATCGGCGTCGACCTGGTGCCCGAGCGGCGCGAGATGGCGCAGCGGCATGGGATCGAGACCCTCGACATCACCGACACCCTGCTCGAAGACATCCTGGATCTCACCGATGGTCGGGGCCCGCACTCCACCCTCGACGCCGTTGGGATGGAAGCGCACGGCAACCCCGTCGCGTCGTTCGCGCAGACCGCCGTCGGCCTGCTGCCGAGCGCTGCCTCCAAGCGGCTCGCGAAGACGCTCGGGGTCGACCGCCTTGCCGCCCTCATGATGGCGATCGAGTCGGTGCGCCGCGGCGGCACCGTCTCGATCAGCGGGGTGTACGGCGGGGTCGCCGACCCGCTGCCGATGTTCACCATGTTCGACAAGGGGCTCACTCTCGCCATGGGGCAGTGCAACGTGCATCGGTGGATTCCCGACCTCTGGCCGCTCGTTGAAGACCCGGCCGATCCGCTCGGCGTCACCGACCTCGTCACGCACCGGGTGTCGCTCGAGGATGCCCCGCACATGTATGAGATCTTCAGGGACAAAGAGGATGGATGCGTGAAAGTGGTGCTGCAGCCGTGACAGTGATTCCCGAGCGATTCCCGCACAACGGTCGCGAGTACGACCTCGTCGACCGCAAGAACAACGTGTGGGGATTGCAGTACGACGGCACCCACCTCGGCACCCTCTCGGGCCCCGACGCCGACGACAACCCGGAGACCCACTGGCTCATCGAGTCGGTCGCGATTCCGTACGAGCCGAGCATCCCGACCTTCGACACCTGGCAGGAAGCGCTCGACGACTTCCTGACCAAGGTCGAGCTGGGATCCGAGGAGGCGGCGTCATGACCGGCGATGTCGACATGACCGACGACGAGAAGCGCCATGACCAGCTGACGCGGGCGCCCAAATCGGATGAGTCCGATGCGGCCCCCCGCATCACCACGAAAGACGTCGACGGTGTCACCCGCATCGACGTCGCGGACACTGCGGCCGTACGGCCCGGCAACCCCGACAAACAGCACTGACCCTCTCGATATTGCGCGCTCGCGGTAGAATGTGCAGCGCTAAAACGAACGAACCCCGGAGACACCTTGGGCACCCTTTACTACGGCGATACCCGCGCGGCGATCGCGATCGATGACCGGCAACTGGCTCACCTGCGTGTGGTCATGATCAGCAAGCTCCGACGCAACGAGCCGTTCTCGTTCTCGTGGACCAACCCGGGCGACGCGGCCTCCCGGCGCTCGACGGTATGGGTGTCGTCGCAGACCACCCTGCAGTTCGATTTCGACGACGCCGAAACCCCCGAACTCGACATGGCCACCCTCGAGCGGCTGTCGCGCGAGGCGTCGACAGCTCGCGGATTGGCCGCCGAGCCCAGCGCGGTCGGGGCATCATGAGCCTGACCGCCGTCGCGCTGGTCTGCACGCTGAAGCCCAGCCCCGCACCCTCCAGCAGCGAGCTGATGGCCAACCAGATCCTCGATGCGCTCAAGGCGCACGACGTGACCGGCGAGACCGTGCGCGTCGTCGAC
>Ga0247742_10000639_pt1 | contig 27335 bp, 31 predicted proteins | sample UWRJL208509C2_FD_180944 | JGI IMG/M metagenome (GOLD analysis project Ga0247742, IMG submission 180944) | Plant litter microbial communities from Arlington Agricultural Research Station in Wisconsin, United States - UWRJ-L208-509C-2 | ecosystem: Environmental > Terrestrial > Plant litter >...
ATTTACTATGCCCCTAGTCCAGGTGCTTTAGTTCACTATGGGCGAAAATCTGGGTTTGCAGATGTAGGCTTGCTCGAGGACACTTATCTGCACTCATTATAGGTAGCAACACTTAGCGTAAGGTTACACGGCTTGATAATTTGCTGATATGTCCTCTCGCAGAAACCGATAAGTTCTTGTAAGTCCATCAGCTGCCGCAAGTACTTATACGCAAATGGGGATTTTTCCGACAGGAACTTTGCCGCGTGACCAAGCCGCGCTCGATATTCCTCACCAATTAGTTTCTAGGTTGGGATTGTGGGGTCTTGTGCATTGAGATATGAATCACTTGCATATTTTATTGTCGAGATACCCTTTTGATTCAAGAAAGTATGTCATCGTACGACGTGAAGGCATATCGTCTCTGAGGCTGCTCATATCTCGCACTTTTCATGAATGCATACACTTGATCTCCAGACTAAGATATATAGTCAACCATGTCAGAAAGGTCTGTACCGCAAATGTTGAATATTTGCGCGGACAATATAGGGATGAGTAAACTCTGCATTCCACTCGGATTGAGGTCGAGGTGGGTCGTCTTCTTTGGACAATAGATATTCGGTCCGCGATAAACCGCAAAATTCTTGGACGTTCGGAAAGACATGAAGAAGGGCCTTTCGGGACCAGGGTTGAATCGTGAGGCCTGGATCAACGGCTATCAGGTCGAGAGACCTGAGCTTCCAATCAGTCATTCTTGATTTCAACATTCGCTTCAGAAACTAGATATCCAATGTTCAGAAATAAACTGCTTCACAAAGCATTATCACTCACCAGAGCCCAATAGGAACAATCAGATTCCCCAGCGGGAGGGGTCCAAAATATGGCTGGTTCCTGTTCGTATTCACTTTCCAGACTGAGTGAGTAGAAGGAAAGCGTCAAGGATTCCAAATCTGGCAGGCACATGGCGATGACTGTAAAGATCTCCGGTTTCAATATGCCAACGTCGAGGTCGAGGTTTCGAAGAAGACATGGAATGGGAAACACTGATAGGATCGGTTCCAGATGCTGTAGACGAAGTACGCAATACGTTAGGGTTAGCGATGTGAGAGTCGAGGAGTATTGCTGCAGGTAGGACGCCAGTACGCTGGCATCAACGTCAGTCTCCAAGGAGGGGAGCCCAAGAATTAATGATTCAAGTTTCGGAAGTGGTATATGACACCAGGTCATTTGAAAGAAGTCAGTGAAGCTAGTCGGCCGTGAGTGTAGCACTCTCATGGAGAAATGTTTCAATTGAGATCGGTAAGTCGTGAGGGTGGTGGAATACTCTGAGTAGAAGACCGCCATAGGAACAGGATAACTAGGCCGCATTGACCAGCCCTGTATGAGGTGAAGAGTGTGCAGTAGGGGCATGTATGGCAATCTCGATAGAAGCAGAGATAAATTTGTGTTATCTAAGGAGACGAGGCTTAATGAAGCCAAGGTATGGCGGTGAGCATCGAGGAAAGGGAGTAGCCTCTGTGTCATAGATTCGTCCATCTGATATGGATGTCCCCAAGATGACATTTGGATCGCGAATTTTTTGAGGGAAGGCAGATTGACCTGAGCCGGAACGAAGGCTTCGAATGAAGCCAACGGTAATATGAGATTGAGGGTCATTACTGTGGTGGAGGACGCCTTCACAGCAGTTTCGAAAACTCGCACAGTGAAGGTCCCTCCACTGAAATATGAATTTTGTGCATCCACACGTATTTCGTTGATTGCGTTCATACGAGATATGATGGTGAGTAGCCCCTCAGTGGGGTCCACGCGCACGATTGGCGTCTGTGCTTCATTGGAGGGGCCCGTTTTCCGGAATAATTTCAGGAAGCCATTTATCTTCTTGCGCAGACCACCTGGCCTCGGATTCTTCGTAATTGTACTAGAAGTTCGCAAATCTTCGCGAGTGAAGCACAATGTCCGAACGTGGTGTGCCAGACCTGGGTTTCTGAATATAAGTCAGTGATTGATCAAGATATCTGCAAGACAGTAAAAATATAACCCACTCAAAGGGAGCGTTGTTACGGGTATATATGCCCATGTAAGAAACATATGCCACGTTATATCTCTGCTCCATAGATATTCTGAAGAATGCGCTGTTCACGGAATATAGTTGACGGGTTGTTGCTGGGTCGGTGAGACTAGCGATATGAAGCCAGATATCGAAGGATAGGTCAACCATTGTGCTGTATGGGATATGGATGTAGTGCACTCTTGTGAGGCTTTAATTCAGATATAAAGCGAGAGAACGAAATGGACGGTCAAGCTTCAAAGGATGGCGTTATCATGATCGTCTTACTATTACCAGTTAACTGTTGTGAGCGCTGACTAAGCACCCCGAAACCAACCAACTCTTGAACTTGACTCTTTCTAACTACGACCTACAACTACACATGCTCTCATAAGCACCATATAATGTCTCTATGCTCTCAGCACTATCAGCTCGAACTTCCGTACTACTCAAAGAACTTGGTTATCGTTCAATAACAACGTCGCATAATGCCATTTCCTCTGGTCACAAACCAGCCAAGCAGCTTCGAAAACCAGCACGGGGAGGCCAGAATCTTTCGGAACGTTACAAACGTTTAGAAAACTCTCTTCGTGGCAAAGACTCACGCTCTAGAGGACTTGAAGACATCACAGAAAGCAACCCGACCATCACCGGTGATGTGCTTCACGCTCTGAAAAGCAAAAAGTCTGCAAGGCCCATGATTCATGGCTTCCCTATTCCCCAAAAACCACAGCCACCTGCTGATGATGGTGAGCGTTTATCGTATACAGCTCTTTTTGTGGCTCTGAACTCATTGCAGAATGCTGCATGTCTGGATGCGCGGTTTGCGTTTACGACCTATACGAAGAATCATTGGAGGCATATCACGACACCGTGGCATCTCTACGTACATCTCTTTCAGTATTGAAGGTTCCAGAATCTGAATGGCCTTTAAACATCCAAAGCAAGAGGACTCTGCCTACGGACTCATCACAACCGCGCAAAGAAACGATCTTGTTCGCGTTCGAGGAGATGGAAAGGGCGTTGGCGATGAAAAGGGAAAAGCAAGCAAAAGAAGCTAGCAGTTAGTCGGTATACCCCATAGACTTTGAATGTGCAGCTGAATATTGAGATCAATAAGCTCAAGTTCTTCCTGACCGGCACAAGAAGAATCAGCTGGTCAGCTTAAAAGAGGACTCGAAGCAGGATAGCGTTCTAGCAGACCTGTACGAAGGCATTCGGTGGGTTTTGTTTAGTAAACGATGAGGAAGGACCATCAGATTTGTCACTGGGACGTTTATAGAAGGAGCTGTGGTTGTGCGTGTGCTTTGGGAAGCGGAATCTTGTGGTAGCTTTGGCCTATCTCAATCTGGTCATCATGTAATGGCGCTTCACGCGGAACGTTGTTCATATTAATCAGAGTAGGCGACTCCCTCCTTTCCCTTCCTCGCACCAATCTGCGTCCACTTACACTAGCTGGTCGCGCTTTGTCCCAATCCGACTCCGTTCCGGTTCTTGCCTCACTCGTGAGTACTCGCCATTGTTTTTTTGCCGTCCATGGACACAGGTTTTTCACATCAGCTCCAGGCAACGCATCGATCCGTAATCAATAAACAACGCAAACCTCTGTCAGATCACTACCTTCCCCCCGTCCTTATAACACGAGCACAACCGATGTCCGGAGGGACTAAAGGCTACCCGTATTCGGTGGCTCGAACCACCGGGAGTGTGAGCGCACCTCTTCTGGCTGCCATCCTGGCCACCACCAAGCTTGACGAGATTTCGGATATCGAGGATTTTACCGGCGTCGAACGATACATCCGGCATCAAGGTCACGTAGATGCGGCGGGTGAAACTACTACTGGGGTGATGTTTTGGCTATATCCAACTAGTCTCCATGGCCCATATCACACGGTCGATCCGGATGAAGCAGCCCCAGGAGATGGTGGTGGGAGAGTTGAACTGCACGGCACTTTGATCACGATTGAGAGTGGGGTATTGCTGAGAGAAGCGATGGAGAGAGCTAGGGGGGCTTTGAGAAGGGACGAGATAGGCCATCTACACATTACTGCAGAGTAATCTCGTACGTATAAGTATTCCATGCCACCAACATTGTGTGAAGCCTTACGCATTTCATCCAGGTGCTACCTATTCAGTACATTTGGTCTTGCATATTCATACGGAGGCGGAAATCTCCGTCGCTCTTAGGCTCAGGTCTGTTCGTCATCTCAAATCCTATTGCCAACCACATAAGTGCGTGGTTTTGGAAGTAGATATGCGTTTACAGGAAGTTTCGGAGCTGCCCTTAAGCGCCCATTTCCCTATCACTCAAGATACCAAATGTTCATCAAGCATCAAGCACCCATCGACAGCGAAGACGATGTAGCCCATAACGGAGCCTATAGCTGGTGGTTTTCATTTGAATGAATTGACTTCGATTATCAGCAAGTCCCCTCTCTGAGGGGAAAAATTAGGAGACAATTAGATTATTGTTGTATTGTTAAGCATTAGGACGCAGATCCGAGCGCTATTGTCAAGCGCTAGGAACCGTCGAACCAAGTTTATTGTTTCACTAAGATACATTCTGTCAACAAGCACCCGACCTACCTGACAATTGAAGTTATCGAACTTACAGCTTGTTCTTTTTATTTTGCATCGAGTTCTGGGCCACTGGGCACGGCGAACGGGCCAGTGGACCTCTCTCAAAGGGCATTTTCGACATAAGAAAGCCGAGGGACACTCAAAAATATATAAAGAAGCCCTCGAACTACCAAATTTTCCAGTCGCCTCCGCAACTATAAATTCACAAATGGATTCCTTCAGCACAATCTCCGTTCCCACCTCTATTCCCACCAGCGAGGAGAACCCCGGCGGCTCCGGCGGCCAGGCTTACTGCGTCGTCTCGCATGTTCCTACCTCAATCCCCACCGACCAGGAGAGCCCAGGAGGATCCGGTGGCCAAGCCTACTGCGTCATCGCTTGAGCGCATTTTGCTCGCGATTAACATGGCCAACGCTCTTATTCGTTCAATGGTGTACGTATCTGCTGGTCCAGTGGTCCCTCCTTGCTTACCTGTGAATCATGTTTCTCTAGTCACCACATTCACCACATATTTGCAACCTTTCTCGACATGGATTAGCGCGGGTATTCTTCCAGAACTTAGCTTGCTTATGGTCTTCGTTAATGTCGCATTCATAGACTGAGAATTCATCAATTAGGCGCCCATCAAATATCTGAGTAAGTTACCCGATTTAGTTGATTGCTGATCATTTTATCGTCACCACGGACTTACACAAATCGACTAGTTCCAGGCTGCCAGTCAGACCGTCTCACCCCACACTGCAGGTATCATTAGCAATCATCAGGTATATGGCTGGCCTGCAAGATTGAAGTTCCCTTCGCATATGAATTTCAATGAAGCTCCATCTTGGAAGACGAGCTCCTGAGACCCATTTGCACATTGGAAGTGAATTAAAGGAACATGGCATTCTATGACCGTATTTTTTACAGCAGTTTTCAGTAAATGATGTGTGGAGTATGTGTATGTATGCAGCAGGGTGATTAAAGTCTAGTGGGGGGCGAAAACAAGTACAGTCGATGAAGGATGATAACGTGATAATAGTCGCTGACAGGGCATGTAATACGGTGGTGGGGCGACGAAGAAAGAGTATTACAACAATGGAGACTCAATATTTTTCACTCCGGAAGAGCCTGGACCAAATCACTGCATACGGCCTAGCACACGAGGTTGCGACACTTCCGCCATGTTGATGAAGATGTCGTCGGCAGGATGACGGTAGAGAGGAGCGCGGAGGCGCTTCTGGTCCAAGTGATGGCCAATGAAACCGATGCTGCGACCGAGGACGAACAGACCATTGAGGGTACCAATCTTGATATACTCGTCAGCCTCTTCTGGGGTGAAGGCACCGCTGTCTCGCAGCAGGTCGACGAAGCAGACGGCAATGCAGCCATCGACGTTTAGGATGAGCTGAAGGGCACGTCAAAAAGGTGAACATATTGGAAGATGCGTGGAGACTTACGGTATCCTTCTTGGACGTGGTGACCTTCTCGACAGCGAGAGCGTAGTCAAGCAAGCTGTGGCTAGGGAAGTTCTTGTGAACGTACTCCTTGACGAGCTCGACACGAAGATCAGGGTTGTTGACGCTCTTGATCTTATGACCGATGCCGCTGACTGAAAAAGGAGTAGTTGTTTGTGATCAACAAAGTTCGCAGAAGACAAGCTTGAATGACTTACTGAGCTTATTAGCCTTTCTGGAGTTATCAACGAACTCTCGGGGTGTGAGACCTGTGTCACGGGCATTCGAGAACATTGAAGCAGCCTCGTCGAGGGCACCACCAAATCGACTACCAATAGTCAAGAGACCAGAGGCCAAAGAAGAGATTAAATCCTTGCCAGCACGCGAAGCAACGATGGTGTTCATGGCACCAGAGACGGCCGGGCCGTGGTCAGCAGTCAGCATGAGTACCATCTCGATAAACTTTGTAGCCCAAGAAGGCAGACCTGCGGAACGAATAATCAGTTCGACCATTCTAAGGAAATGCACTTGTTCACGTACGGCGTTTGAACCACAGCAGACTGACGACACCTCCGAGACCAATATCCTCCTTGAACACATCCGAGATCCTCATACCAGCATACAGGAGCTCCTGACCACGCTCATCCGAGATCGTCGAGATGAAAGCAGCAGGCTTACGGATCAAACCGAGCTCCTGTGCCCACTTGTAATCCATAGGGATGACGGGTGGCTCAACCTCGGACTTCGGCTTGATGGCACCGGTCTTGACGAGACGCTCGTAGGTATCTTTGAGAACATGAGGAAGCTCCTCGAAGGTATCGGGAACGATGAAGCCAGCCGCGCGCATGGCCCTATTCTTCGCATCTGCAGTCTCCATGTCGCTGTTGGCCATACTGCCAGCGTGGCCGAACTGAACTTCAGTGGCGAACATCTTGGCGCAGGTACCAATGGCCCATGCGACGATAGGCTTCTTGATGACACCCTTCTTGACGGCCTCGATGACGCGGTACTCTTCAATACCACCAACCTCACCAAGGAGGACGAGCATCTTGCAGTCCGGGTCCTGCTCGTAGCGCAGGAGATGGTCAATGAAGGTAGATCCGGGGTAGCGATCACCACCGATGGCGATACCCTCGTATGTGCCGTTGGTGACAAGGGAGAGGATGTTGTTGAGCTCGTTGGACATGCCTCCAGACTTGGAGACGTAGCCAACAGAACCGGCGCGGTAGAGCTTCGAGGCGATGATGTTATCCATCATACTGAAAGTCATGTCAGCACCAAAAAGGTGGGAAGGTAACGTAAAACTCACCCTCCAGAGTTACCAATCCTGAAGCACCCGGGCTTGATACCACCCACAGTCGCAGGACCGATGATGAGAACACCCTTCTCGCTGGCCTTCCAGAGGATCTCACGAGCATGTCGCTCAGGAACACCCTCAGCGATGAGAGCAATAGCCTTGAGTTGGGGGAACTCCAAGCACTCAAGGGTACTCGCGTACACGCTACGAGAGCTGGCAAAGTTGACGACAACATCAACATCAGGGTGCTTAGCGATAGCCTCCTTGAAGGTGGTGTACACAGGAAGTAGAGTCTCCTTCGTTCCCCAGTAGAATTTCTGGATGTGGTGACCACCGAAGGGGTAGATCATGGCTGCGACGGAGGGATTAGCACGGCCGCAGGAGTAGTCGAAGTCGAGCATGCCCTGGATGGCACGAGGCTGGAGCCCGTAGACGAACGAGCGGGTGTTGGCATCGAAGGGACGGTAGGAAGGACGAGCAGCGCTTGAGGACTTGGTGTCGAAGTGGACGAGGTTGTCCGAGGGTTGGGTGCGCTCTCCGTCGGCGTGAATAGCGCCGACTGCGTCGGAGGGGTCGCTAGTGACAGTGACCTGAGCGGGGGGAGTGTCAACTTGAACAGAGTGGAGGCCCCCTGCACCAGCGTTACTCTTGGCCTTGCTCACGTCAACGCCGAGGGCAAGAGGAACAATCTCAGTGATGTGAGTGTCTGGTCCGAAAACGCGGATGGCGACGCCCAAGCTCTCTCCGAGAAGACGCATAGCCTTGAGACCCTCTTGGTAGTTGGGTCCACCACGACGGACGAAGATCTTGACCTGATGAGCGATCAACTGGTTCTTGAACTCCTTGAGCGCACGGATGATACCCTTGAAGGTCGCAGCGACGTTCGTGAAGTTGGCAATGCCACCACCAATGATCAGAACTTTTCCCTTGGGGTTGGGTGTTCCACGGGTGACAAGATCGACTGTGAAAAGTTTAGAATACGATTTGTGATCTGAAAAACGGGAACATACTAATGGTCTTCGCATATTCGTAGGTTTGACCCTCAGTGGGGGCACCACTGTATTCACCATAGTTGGCGAGTTCGTCGGCGAATCCGTGAGCGGCAATGGCATCAGAGTAAACGACACTGGCACCACCACCAGCAACCATGGTCCATACACGACCCTCAGGGTTCAGCACAGTAAGTTTAAGAGAGGCACCAGTGGAAGCATCGAGCTTCTGGATGTAGGCTTCCTCCTTGGTCAAGTCGCGACCGAACGGCGCAGGCCAGACCTATACAATACAAATCATCAGTTAAGGTATCTTAAAATGCGAGAATATATCGTACCATGGGAGGTCCGCGATCAGCAGACACTTTGCCTTTGCCAGCAGCCGCCTTCGTAGCTTCGGCCTCGTTCCTCTCGTACACGGAGAGATCACGAGCAATGGCCCACTTAGGACCGCAGATGCTCTCTGCAGTCTGATCAAGTTTGGCAGCCATGTCGAGGTAGCAAACTTGAGGTTCGCCTCCGTTGACGGCGTCGAGGACGACGAGGGGGTTAATTTCGAGATATGCAAAGTGCAGGTCAACGTAGACGCTGTATAGACGAGTCAGGAAGTCGATCAAGGTTTCCTTCTTCTCTGCAGGGACGTGCTTGAGGAGAGTGGACGCGATCTCCTCCCGTGAAGGGAAGGGCTTGACGACTGGCAAGTTGAGAACAAGGGCCTTCGCATCGACGTCCCCGACATCGACACCTCCTTCGTGGGTGAAAAGTATAGAGTCTCCCTCGCGAGCAGATGTGATGCAGACATAGTACTCAGTATTAGAGGGATGAGGGAGGAAAGGTTCGACGATGAAGTTGTTGAGAGTACCAGTGATCGCCTCAACCTGTCACGTAATTGATCAGTCACGTGCACTAATTTGCAATACGCGCGTCGCAGTCCTCCGTTCCCGATGGGAGCTGCAGCCCGCCGTGAGGCAAAACTTCGCAGCGGAAGGCAATCTCATCGATGATTGTTGATCGACATCGTGATAGATGGATAAGATACACGAGTTGCGACGTTTGGGATGGATATATGCGATGAACAAAATGGCACGGGACACACCTTTTGAGGCTTTCCAGCGCGTTGTGCAATCCAGGGCTTTGCCTCGTCCCAAGTCTTGTTCAAGGCAAGGAGACCAGCCTTTCCACGACGCTTGATGAGCTGATCGGGCTTCGCGACGAGCTTGGTGTTGAACACCCAGCCTGGAAGTTTGGTGTCGGGGGTGATGGAATCGGTCTCCGGGTCCCATGAGATCTGTGCAACTTTCACGGAGGGGTACTGGAAGTTGGTCTTGACCTGGGCATTAGGCGCGACTGGGGGTGCGCGTTCCAGCCAGTAAGCCAGGAGGAGCTTAGCATCGTACTCGCGGATGGCTAGAAAGAGGTAATGAGTTTACGCGTCGTGGAGATCATCGAGCTCGCTGCACACCTTTGGAAGACATGGTTCGAGAGAGAGATTGGGGGAAAGGAAACGGGACTGGGGTTGATATAGAAAAAGACGACTAGACCCTGGTCCAATGATATTATCCCAAAAGGAGGTCCAGTTCAGGTGCAAAACATCTACCAGATACCGTCTCCAGCCCCAAAGTTCACACGCACCCACCAATATCCACCTCGTCTCATCTTTTCCTACCATTCTCGTACCACCACTATAAAACGTTCCTAGCTGCAACACGGACGACGAGCATCGATATCGCGCCAAACGACGAGCACAATATTTGTGCCGCTGTGCGCGGTCCGTTTCAGCTTTACCCGATGTGGACGCGATCTTGACGGAATGTACGTACGCGTTTACTCCGATTTTCCTCCAACAAAAATCGGATCCTGCTCGCTGCCTCGCGTTTTTTGACATCTCATCGATAAAAACATAATCAATACCTTGAGTAAGAGCAACCACCTGTTCTTTTACTCTATCAGCCACCCCTACTCCTCGTGCTCTGAGCAGGCCAAAATTCCAGGACCAGAGGCTGCACTTCCGATTGGCTGTTACCCCTTCGCCGACGACATGTTTGATCCGTCGCCTGCCCTCGCATATCTTTGCCTCAAGTCCGTTGTGTTTGTCATTGCCACCTAATATTACACTCTCATCTCAAAAATAGTCAAAACGCGACCATGTGATTCTGCTCAAGTATCCCCACTCATAGACCGTGATCTCACTACACGCTCACGAGTCCCTACCGGATAACGAAGGGTAAATACTCCCCATAGTAAGTTACCTGGGGACGCTTAATGGCTTATGGGAGTGTTTTACGGTGCGCAGAGCACCATCTACTCATCCCCATTGCCGCCGTACTCTTAGCGATGCAGTTTGCGCAGGAATCAGCGGTAGCTCTAGTCTGAAACGCTGCACTTACCCTCGGGGTGCCCGCGGGTATGAGCATTCGCCCTCCTATACATTTTCAAGCTTTCATAATAAGTTTTTGATTACTTTTGAGCGCGCTTTAGGTTGACGAGATGACTTGATCGCTAATAGACCATATCGGGTCAATGAACCTACCCACAAGCGCTTAACAGGCGCCTAAAACTGTGCTCAAAAAAGTTTAGCGCCTGCTTGCAATTATGCACCTGTGAGCGTCATCGCAAGCACAGCGGTTTGATTCACCCAAGATTTGGTCCTGGTTGATTGTGGGGCATACCCTATGTCAGAAACACTGCTTAGACCCAGAATTCAACCTTTTGGGCATGCACAAACGAGTAGCAAATTTTGCAAACTAGGCCAAGTCTAATATTTACAGGTTATAGATAAACGAAAATAAGGGTTTTATATGTCGGGTATGGTGTAACGGCTAACATTGCCGCCTCTCATGCGATCGCGGCAGCTCGGGGTTCGATTCCCCGTACCCGAATCTTTTCGATCCATTTTTTTTTGCATTCACGAAGGGTTGCACCCTCAGTTCGGTTGACTGTACTGCCAGAAATTTATATGAGAAGTGCGAGAAAAAAAGAAGTCAGTTACATAAATAGTCCGTGACACCATCGAACTTGGGGTATGAGATGCAAGTGCCAAATAAGCGCAGCACAGGGCGGCCGCGACTAGTTGTGTACCGTCAATGAATTGCTGAACAGAACCAAACGTCGGATCCAACTGGATTTCTCATGTTTGTTTGTGTATAGGCGCTACCATTTTCATTGCGACCAAGAGACCTCCGTCTTCTAGCCGTCATACGATGGTCGAGCTACCCTACGATATCTGGCTTCATATTGCCAGCGTCACCGACGCAGCAACAATCCGCAGCTTGTATTCCTTGAACAGAGCGTTCTTTCACATATCCATGAAGGCAAAATACAAAGCGGTATGCGTTGCCTCTCCACCAGGGTTATATACTCGTGATTTGGATCCATTCAAGCGAGTAACCACCTCCTTTCACGAGTTTGCAGGTAATTTGACAAGTCGTGAAATCTTTAGAGACCCAGGTGTGGCGCACCATGTCCAAACGCTGTGTATCCTTTCCGGATCTTTTAGAGTCCCTGCGAGGAGCCACCCAATTAGTGTTCACAAGAATAAGAAGACTTACAATGTCCTCAAGTCATTATGGAAATTGGCCCCAGGTTTCGGCCGGACGGAGACACCTCCTGTTACCCTCTACAAGATCCCCTTTCACCTCATCTCCGCCATGAATGCGATCCGTGAAATGCACGTCGAAACACGCTACTGGGGTGTCAACACGCCGTTTGTGGTGCAACTCTTTGGAGCTGCTTTGCAGACTTCCCAGATGATGCTGACGAGTCTCGATATCAAAGTACAATTGACTCAAATCGAAGAAGTCATTCCGCCTCACTTAAAACTTCCCTCCCTCAGAAATTTCACTGTTCAGATAGAGTATGGCGCGGACCACAGATCTCCAATGGCTCACACAGGAGAAATAATGTCACGCAGGCTACTCCCTTTCATAGATGCTCACCGGCGTACCCTAGTTTCATTCGGCCTGAACTCCTTGGATGATGGAAATCTTTCTTCACTTTTGCAGAGGTTACCATACATGCCCTTTTTGCACACTCTCAACCTTATGCAAGGCGGGGAAGGTTGGGGTTGGGTCCCCGCTGCCATGGAAACACTCTACTCGAAGTATTCCACTGTCCTCACGACTTATCAATCCCAATTGCGACATCTCTCTTTGGAAATGACGCCCATGCGGCCCGGGTACATTAACCTTACGTCGTTCTTTCAGATGACCTGGTGTCGTGTCCCACTTCCCAACCTTGAATCGTTGACGCTTGTGTTGCCCTCTCAGGGCCTCTTGAACGACACCAGCACATTGGGGTCCTACCTCCAACAACACACCTCCAGTCTCGCAGCTTTAACCATCAGGGAATGCGCACTCACTCCTCAGCAGCTGGAGTCAGTCTTGGTCGTATTTCGCATCTCAGATCATCTTCAAAACCTTGAACTCGAAGTTCGTATGTTGAAACCCGATACCTTCACAGCCATCGCCACGAGCCTTCCAAATTTGGATTATTTGAAGCTTATCTTCGTCGAGCTCAGTCGCGAAGATTATGATCTCGAGCCAACCATACTTATATTCCCACCTCCGACAGGGAATCCAGATGATTCCGATTGGGCTCTAGTGAGTTAAAATGCGTTGTGAAGCAGTCCTGTGCTAAGCGTTTGATATCCAGTTTCTGAAGCGGATGCTTCTCAACTCGAGAATGTCCAATTGGAAGCTCAGGTCTCTCGACTTGAGGGCTACTGACACCAGGTTCACGATGCCACATCGGTTTAAGAAAGCTCTCGCTCATATCTTTCCGAATGTCCAAGAATTCTGTGGGCTATCGCGGCCCGAATACAAGGTGTCGAATGAAGACGACCAACCTCATTCTTGGAGTAGGAATAGAATGTACTATTTTGCTCGTCTCGTCGACAGACTCCACCGAAGTAACCACTGGGCTGATGACACTTGGTGGTAGGTAGTACTTATTGGAACGGCCGCGTTGGGTGATAGAAGTAGGCCCAGTTCTATAATGTGCGCCAGAATGTGAAGAGACGTGATAACACTCTCAACAGTGATGTGTATGATGGTTCAATCTCACACCCAAGCTCGCTGATGTACGTAGTACAGGTTCACACTTCTGCTCACATGTCAAGACTATAGTGCAGCAATTATGAAGTTCGGGGGTCTTCCTTAGATGGTCCTTCGAGACCTAATATAGCCTCGTGAACCTCTTCTCTTTTTTCAAGGCTAAATTATATTAGAACCTCACATTTGATAGGCAACAAAGCGATGCGGACAGCCCGCGTTTCTTCACAATACTACAAGTACATGGCGATTCAGCTTGATCTAACGATGGGTTTCCTAGCTCCCTGAATATTCCACCATCACTGCTGGTTTGGGCGCAGAGCTTGAATTGCTGGAGCTGGCGCCAAATTGGCCGAGAGATGGAGGAAGCTTTTTGCGGTGCGATCGCCCTATTCACCAGAATCAGAGAAGAGCTGGAATTATGCAGACTCGGACTTACAATCATGAAGTTCGGGAATCCTGGATCAAAGGGGACCACACTTTCTAAATACTTCATGTGCTCATCAGTCAAAGCAATGTCGAGCGCCTCAATATTGGCGACGAGGTGCTCGACCTTGCGCCCACCGAGGATAGGGAAGACATATGGCGTCTTCTGCATCAGGTACGCAATTGCCACTGCAGATACAATCAGCATGATTTAGAAGGTGTGTCAAGAGAATATTGAATCATACCAGAAGTAATGTGTTTTGCGCCTACTTCAGCTGCTACTTTCTCGAGCGCTTTGCAGACAGTTTTCTGGAACTCATTGCGTTCCCAGTTAGGGTCAAAGAGGACTCGTCCTTTCTCGCCGGTCTGACGGCGCCTTTCTTCCTCTTCATCGGTACGAATTCTCCCAGCAGCGAGAACGTTCCATGGGGCTAATGCCAAACCCTCGGAGAGTGCCATAGGTATAATATCGCGCTCGAAGGAACGGTCCATGACATTCCATGCACCTTGATAGATGACAAAAGGAGTCAAAGCATGATCCCGGGCATATTGGTTGGCCTTCGAGACGACCCATGCCGGTGTATCGGATATACCCTATAGCGTGGTGTCAGAATTAAAAAAGGTGCAAGGAGGGCCGAGACTTACAATGTAGAGCACTTTGCCTGCCATTACAAGGGCGTGCAGTGACCTCATCACTTCTTCGATGCCCGTGTACCAGTCCCACCAATGGAGGTACAAGAGGTCGATGTAGCCAGTCCGAAGGTTCTTGAGGGATGCTTCGACTGTGAGATGCAAGGACTTCGAGTTGTTACCAGAATATTGAACCTTCTGGGTGACCGACACATCACGAAGCCTAAAGTTGGTGGTGTACTGTTACAGATTCTGCATCAACGAGAACCTACAACCAAAGAAATCATATACCTTGGTAGCTATGAACAAGTGGTCTCTGATACCACGCGTTTCTGCCCATTCGCCGATGAACATTTCGGAGCTTCCATCCTGGCTGAAAGAGTGCGCATTTGATCAGCGACGAGCCAAAAGAAAACGTCCTGAAATGGGATTTACTAGTTTCCAGCAGTGTCGATAAAGTTTCCCCCGAGATCGTAGAAAGCGTCCAAAAGTTTGAAACTGGACTCTTTGTCCATGCTTCCCATTCCGTCAGCCCATTTGTCGCCGATGCTCATCGCCCCAAGTTGGAGGGGCGAAACAAAAGCACCAGCTAGAGGAGACAGGACACGATAACGGCCTAGTGAAGATTTGAGGGTGGGGAGAGGGGGCCACACTTCGATAGGCATTATTGCTTGAGATCTTGAGAACAGGATATCGATGAAAGTAGTTGGGTTGGGAGGCAAGAGAGAAAAGGAGACCCTTTATATATGTTTCTAGACGTCGACATTTTATCCATATTTTTGCATAGTCCGAGGACGAAGCAGCATGGCATTCGTACTCGAGATGCCGATTTACATGAAGGCCGAAGAACGAGGAGGTGTTGTCAATCTGTTTCTGAATTGAAAGCATTGAGGGTCGCAGCATGACCTTGCAGTGCCATTGGCCGCGTCAACGCGTCACCTTTTTGCAGACTGAAGCTCATACTAACTTTGGAAATAAATAAGAAAAGAGGTCTCACGCGCTGTCACTAGCTGCACGTCGGGAGTAAGGTGAACGAGCGAGCCTTTCGAAAACAGACGCCAAGCTTACAAGGTTGGCTTGGATCTGCAATAAACAAGAGCAGCGCCCGTGAAGCGCCCGAGACGCAGATCCTCGGCAATGTCGGCATGGCGGAGACTCTTATCTCCGACGGTTCAACAACTTGCTAAGGCGTCAAACCAGACAGACAACTCATCGTTGAAACTATACAAACAGCTATTAGTTTCATGCTTAGACTCAAAGGTACTTCCAACGGTAAAACGACAGTGATGTTAATTGATGTGTGAGGATGGGATAAGTGTTATATGCGACAAGACAAACGATAGCCATGCGATTGTACGGTAGATGTGATGTGAGTAAAGGAAGAGTGAGGTGAATACTTTTTTGAGAAACAAAGTCCATAACCTGGTAAATTATTACCTATACCGGTGGATGGGATACGAAGAGATTTAGAATTTATCTCCGAGGCGCAATAGCTAAGCCTAGACTTTGGATATCGGTCCTGAGCCTCTATTGCTTTCTAGTAAGCGTCTCAACATCCTTCCATCCCTTGACCAGCGTGCTACGGATGCTACTGAGACCGGGGGCTACATCACGACCATGAGGTGATCGATAATCTGAATCTGCAGCAATGAGATCCTGGGCGCTGCGGCGATCAGCAGGAGCAAATGGTTGATTCCTGTGATTTAAAAGAGGTGACATGAGACACGCTGTGGGGTCTAGGCAGCGAAAGGGACTTACAATGCACTGAACAGGAAAGTGGACGGGTCGGGGGCAGGGTACTACATTAACAGGGGTGGTCAGATGGAGATCATGTAGCAAACAAGACCAGAAAAAACGCACAGCAGTGATAAGGTGCAGCTCGCGCTGGATAGCATGGCAGAAGTAGTCAAGGTCAAGATCGTTCAAGTCGTAGTTGAAGGGGTTCTCAATCTCCTGTCCAATTTCCAGGAATCCAAGAAGCAGGAATGATGCGAATGCCGTGCCAGGGATTGTGATCCACTTAAATTGCTTGTAAATTTGGAACTAATGGAAGGAATGTCAGTTGTATCCATGAAGGAAGTCGACGTAATCCATTACGTACCGGAAGGAAGAATAGGTAGAGCCATAACGACATGCGAAGATGGGCCTGGTACGCGAAGGGTAGAGGAGTGTTGCAGATACGTTCCAAGTTGGAGACAGTGTCCTGGAGCATGGTGAGGTTGGCGGTCACAGCAGTAGCGATAGCAGGTTGGAGAAGGCCGCTACGCATGCAGGCTACAAGTGATGTCAGAAAAACAACTAAACATCTAAAACTATGATCATACCAGCGGTGTAGCTATGGAAAATGGACATTAGTGCCGTATACCCAAACTGACGGAGAGAGAAGACCTACTTGGACAGCACAAGAATAATCTCCAATGGAATATGACTCTCCACAAATTCAGAGTAAGCCTTTCTCTTTCCTGTACGTTGTTTGCTCTGCTTGGCCCTAGCACGTTTCGACACAGACCTCGCAATCCACTTGAAGAACCTTAAGAACGGCAGATAATCAAATACACTCGTCTTAGGTGGATTCCTGGAAGGCTTCAAGGGACGTTCACTGGCGACTTGGGGTAGCGCCTTCTCTGGGTCAAAGGACTTCGTTTTCTCATTTTGGACGCTGTTGGTCGAGTCAGAGTGAGAATTGGAACGGCCTAGCTCTGTGGCAGGGGTGTCAATGACACGATGATGTTCATCGTCGTCGTCGTCGTCGTGCCAGAGAGGAAGCTTCTCAGAGTCGGAACCACCAATGGCACCATCGGCGTGTCGGGGAAGGAAGGAGATGAGAGGGTAGAGGTCCTCGTAGTAGACCCCTCGTTCGCCACGCAGGAAATGCTGCACAAGAATGTATCAGATATAAATGTTTTCAAATAGAGCACCGCATACCTTGACGGAGACAGCGAAAGCCAAAAGGAGATTGATCATCGACTTTTTCTCGATGACATTCTGTAGCATCGTTGTCTCAGCGGCAGCACCCTTGCCAGTGCGGTCCACAGGAATATGAATCCAAATTTGTTGGGCAAGATTGCGCGAGGCAGTGGTGATATTTGTCCACATCTTCCTTCCATCTTGATATCTAAAATTGTCAATGATATATATAAGTATTTCAATAACTTGACACTGTACAGCTGGCACTTACCTCTCGTACGCAGACGAGGTCCTGAAAGAAATAACCAAACCGAGCACGGTACCCAGCACGGTAAGTAGACCATTCGCAATTCCAAGGTCATGCGACGTCTTCTCTGACACCAAGACTACCACTGTTGATGAAACACGGAGTAGTTAGTAAATGAGAGACAGGAAGCGAAAGGGTGTATACGTACTCGTCGCAACCAGCGAAAAAAATGCGACTTCAGGCCAGATATCATTCACTACTGTCGCCTGAAACTTTTTCGCGGTCCATGTGCCACGGAAGAGGGGATTAGCAGAGACCATCGCTGCTCGTGTGACCTGTAGAGGCGGTCAAAGCAATTATAGAGGTCTAGTTGAAGAACAAGTCTAGGTCGGAAAGAGCGCTGAAAAGTCGCACAAAAACAAAAGGAAAATGGAGCCAACGAGCGAGGGGATGCACACCGTCAAGGTGGTTGTGGATCTGGTTTAAGAGTGAAAATAAGCAAGGGTGCCTTTGTTGACCCAGGCCGCTCAGGGTCAATCAATGTATTCATAGCCGTAATCCGATCTTTTTAGCGCGTTGTTATGTTTCCAATCAATTTCCAATAATTGGCATTTTGTTTTGGCGATTGCGCTGGTCAATTCCATTTGTAGCAGAATCTTCGATATTTGATATGGATAACTCAGGAATTTACTGTGCCATTCGTGCATGTGCTGCATCGTGGTCTTGATGATTCTATGAGCGCCTTCGCCATGTTCCAACCGAAGCCTGCTGATGCTGGCGGGCACTGACGGCAACCGAGAATCACTGTGAGAATGGTTGGGCCGCTCATGAAATCAACGTCAACCCTTGACGTGCATGCAATGGCCTTGTCGAAATAGAAAGACAACCGCTTTCTTTGAAGTGATTTAGACACATACAGAGGATTGAAGGCCGCCCACCATCTGTAGTAGCCTACTTATTATTCACCATTCTGAGCAACGGTGATATCAGACCGAAAACAAAGGTTCGAGGGGACACCCTAAAAAAATTGCAGACTTGGCAAGACATGACGAGATGCCTCGAGGAACCCCAAAAACGTAATTATAGCCGGAAACGTTTCAAAAACCGCATGCAGAGTCGCTGCCGATGGATGCCGCGGCAACGGTCCGGACCGCCCTTCTAAGACTTCAGCAAAGTTCACGAGCTCAATGGCTTCAGATACTCTATAAAAGATTCATCAATTTAACCTTGACCATAAGATTTCGTCTACCCCCGGAAAATCCGGCAGGCTTGAAACTTGCTTGAAACTGATCTTTGCTTTGAGCGCTCAAAGTCTTGATTGGCGGTGTTGAATACCCATCGATAAACTGCCTCTAGGCCGCCGTAGACGGCTCCCCTGCACCGTTTGGTATTAGCGAGAGGCGGTTGCACCAGAACTCAGGGCGCACTTGTATGAGTCAATTATCCACCGATGGCCATCTATACGATATATCATGTCTCAATGTTGAGGCGACAGCCATACCCGATGACCATCCTAACTCCCTTCGAACCTGCTGGAAAACGCATGCTGAATGGCTGGCCTGTAGGCTGTTAATTCCGCCCCACATTTAATTTATAGTCGCAGGCGAGCAGGCATGTCCGAAGACATCGTACGGACTATGCCACCGCAATAGACGGATAGACTAGGTTACGGAAATAGATAGCATTCTCCTGGAACGCTTTCTACAGAGTCAAAAAATATTTGGCCATATATTCGTAGGGCGTCCATAGTCTCGACAAAAGTCCAGGTGTCGATCAGCTGTGCAATACGCCACATTGGTCCTTTCTGGTAACCTGATCATCTCAACATCTCTTCACTTAGCAACAGTCCCTACTACACCTTTTTACCCCCCAACACCCAATCTCTCCAAGCTGCATACATCAATACCACAAAGTTCTGTCCCTCTGGGCTACCAGCCGTCCATGGTTGACGATCCCCCCAACCGAGGGGGTTCACAGCTGGTGTCACTGTGCCGTTGTTGGTGACATGATTCTCGCTTTTTCGATGCCGCAGCGTTAATCTAATCGACTCAGCGAACTTGATATACTTCGCCGCTGTACTATGTTGGAGTGGGTATTCCTTCAGTGAGACGAGGCGGTATGCAACGCTCGCCAGGAGCGTACTACCCGAGATCTCACCAAACCAAGTAGGGTCGTCCATATAGTTCCTCAATAGCCCACCACTCTTATCCGAGTTTTTGGACTGTAGCAGTATTGATGCATCTAGTATCGCGCGAATAGTTGCACCGATATCCTCCATAGCTTTCTTCTTCCACCCATGCGTCAGTGAATCCCCTTGTCCTTGCTTCGACGCAGACGGCTCATTGACGAACATATCTCCAGGCGCCTTGGCGAGTGTAGCCAACACACGCATCATCCCGGCTGCAGCCCAGGCATTTCCGGTTGACCATATACCTGGATCTGCGGTCCTAGGGCCAATGATATGAACCCATAGTCCAGAAGCGTCAAAGGGATGTGTGAGAGGTGGTTTGGGAGCAGGCGAGGCGTTAGATGAGTTGGTGAGTAGTATGTCGCTGTACAGGAGGCACTGCTCGACTGAAGCGCGCAGAACGGTGACATTTTTGGTGGCAGCGCCGTAGTAGGCTAGGAATGGCGGTGCCATGTAGATGAAATCCGCCCTTTTCGTAAATGCCTTTTGTTTAGAACTCATGTCAGGCATAGACTTGGAAGACGCTTACCAGAGCTCAGCTACCGCCGCGCGATGTGAAATGGCACCATTCAGCCACCTTGGAGCCGCGTTCAACAGATACTCTACTTGCGCCTTGGCCGTATCTGTATATTTCTTCGCGTTTTCTGCTACACCCAAGAGCATTCCAGCGACACCCAAGCTGGCGGGGTCGCCAACAGCACCATCTCCATCGCTGAAGGTATTCGGTGCTGTTCCCAACACAATTTTTTCTTTCGCATATTCCAATGATGGTGAATGATTAGAGTCCTTAGGTTGGGTGGAGAGTTTAGGGATGGGGAAAGGTCCAGGATGGTCGCCGTATACGGAAATCGGAGCATTGTACAGCTCGAGGAGAGCTTCAGCGGCTGTTCCGAACTCCCACGAGTGGCTAGGGAGTGCTTTCGCTAGCGAAATGACAGCATTGATGTCGAACCCTGGGGAGAATGGTGTGGCTGGGGAAGATGTTGGATACTTGTTGGCCATGACCAGAGAGGGCAACATCCCAAGAGAGAAAATCGAGAGCATTGGAGCCAGGCGAGGCAACATGGGCACAGGAGCCATGCATATAGAGCGCTATAGCGAGTAGCAGGCAAGTTTAGTGCGGTTTTACTCGTTTCGCTGGAAGACCTTCTCGTACTAGTCAGCCACATTGACATGCCGGTGGCTTATACTTGCCAGTACTTAAGTACTTAAGTATTGAGACTGACACAAATGCTAAAGGAACAGCCGCTCGATAGCCGCACATTGAGTCCAAATCACCAAGTGCACTGTGTACCAGAGTCAAGAAGCCGATGTTTTTCCAAGTTGACAGCAACATGTGAGATGGTGAAGAAGAGAGTACCACCCACTCTATTTGCGCGTGCGTGGTAATAAACGTAATCTTCATGACTTCTGAGGACTAGTAAGTACTTGTTGTTAAAGCTCAAGCGCTCAGGAGCAATATTTAACTATAAAATGAAACTTTGCCAACATTTCACTACCGAAAAAATTCGGGTACGGGGAATCGAACCCCGAGCTGCCGCGGTCTTGTGGATGAGAGGCGGCAATGTTAGCCGTTACACCATACCCGATGACAAATGCCTGCCTTTTCTGTGCAATCCATTCCGCTCCTTGGGCCATCAAATTGTTGGCTGTTGAGTACCAAGTCTTTGACTTCAACCACAACAAGGCCATGCCGCTATGATTGTACGTGCCTGCCAATATCCAATGGCTGTAATCTCCAACGCCAATTCTCGATCGCGAAACTTGACACTGCTTCACGCCCTCGCATTACTTTGGTTCATGCAGCAAGTCGGCTGAAAGTTGGAGCATTTCCTGCAAGGTGCATCGGTTGGGGCACGACGTTCAGGAAGTGATGTTTGAGGACGATCTGCCTCGTGTGCTGCTTCTGAAGCCAATGTTGGAGCATATCACGCCTACAACACGAGGACGGAAGATTCTCAATAAAACACAGGCGTCCGTCGGCAGGACCTACAAGCAAGCGCGAATTCTCCTTCCACTTCTCTCTCGCGGCTGGACGACGCGAAGAAACGATTTCCTGAAGGACCATCGTTTTCTACTCCCTTTCGACTTTTTGAAATCTAGTACCATCAGTCCTGGTGGCTTAGGGTCACCATTTTGACCCAGCATGGTAGCCAAAAACCCGCTCTTCGTCGGGAGATGGACATGGAAGAAGTTTGGCGCGACCGTTGTCGACGATATCTGGCCAGAGGTCACTTTCTTCACGCTGATATCACTGAGTGGGTCTTCTTAACCCTCATGCTGTAAGCCATCTTCGAATGCTGAATTTATACGAACAGTGGTCGTGTTAGTGTCCAAACATACATCTGCAGATTTAGGCGTGTCGAACCAGCTTCTGACTGTCCTGGGTCTTGTCCTCGGTCTTGTGATTTCCTTCAGGACCTCATCGGCTTATGAGAGGTAAGAAATATCCTATCCTTTCCGTCACCTGATATGTTGATACCCCTCTTTCCGTGTAATAGGTATCAAGATGGGAGAAAAATGTGGACGAACATCATCGTAGGGTCCAGGAGTCTAGCCCAGATGGTGAGCAGCATGCAATTCTCGCGTTCTTTGGAGTCTGTGGCTGAAGGAATTAACATGAAGATCTGGGTACATGTTCCGGTTGAACGCAAGCCTCCTGCTGACAGCACAGTGAAACCGATAACGCCTCTGGAGGCAACTGTTGAGAAGAAAAGTATGGTCAATCTCGTAAGAACGCCATTTGCTCAGGTATATGTAGCTTGATATTGAACATATCACACTCTATCTTCTAGGTCCAAGCGTTCTCAGTCTCGGTCAAGGTATTCATTACCTCACCTTCGTGCCGGATCCTTATTGACAATTTCCCCAGCACCTCCTTCGCGGCGAACAAGGTGTCTACTACGAGGATCTCTACCCGCTTATCTCCTTCCTACCCCGCTATGCAAACGGACAAATCGACAAATCTGGAAACGAAGCAGAAAAGCTACCTCTATGGCACCTGCGCGATGGCCACCAACATCTCGTCAATTCAGCAACCGAAGCTCAAGCTATTGTCATACCCGAAGCTGAACCGATGTCCGAAGGGGCGCACATTCAACGAGAGAAGACGTTAGTAGATATGACTGAAGCCTCAGGGAGCAACTCGAGTCTATCCACTACACGCGGTCAAGGGGGTCAAGGAGAAGGGGGATTCAAACGAGTCGCTCGCATCGACACCTTTGACCCAGAGGGTGTATTACCAGTAATCGAGTCCGATTACCCCCTCCTGCCGGCTAGGAATCCACCGGTCACTACTATTTTTGACCATGTCCCCTTATTGCGATTTTTCCGGTGGATATGGAAAGTAGTGACTCTGCAGAAGATGATGAATAAGCTGGAGCAAGACGAATCTAAACGGGTGAAAAGAAGGAAGGCTTATGCGGATATTGTGGAGAGTCACATTCCGTTAGAGATTTGCCTTGTTCTCTCTAACTATTCGGCCTGTGAGCTGCTTTCGTTTTTCCCTTATATGATTTTAACCTTATGATATTTCTTGCAGGGCTCATGAAGAATGATCTTCTCAAGCCGGCTTTGGCGACGGGAATTACGAACACTCTTATTGCGTTCCAAGACACTGTCGGTAATCTTGAGAGGATATGTAATACACCACTACCTTTCGCATACCAGGCACACTTGAGGATGTCGCTCTGGTACGTCGTCGTGTCGAGTGTGGATGATAGGCTAATTTACGTTCTATTCATGTAGGCTCTATTTGATGCTCCTTCCTGTCGGTGTCGCCTGCTCGCTCTCTCGTATTCATGCACTAACATCATCCTCGTTCCGCAGTTTCAAATCTACGATGCATACGGGGTCGTAACTGTCCCAGCTACGGCCTTCGCATCGTTTCTGCTTCTTGGATTCTTGGAAATTGGTCAAGAAATGTGAGTGAACAATCTTTGATAACGGCGGTTTCTGACACCCAATCACAGTGAAAACCCGTTCAATTACGATTTGAACGATCTTGGTGGGTGCATTACTTGCTTCGGCCACGCGATTTTCTAACGTAGACTACCGCCCCTGCTTAGATCTGGATTACTTCTGTCTCGCAATTCAACGGGATTTACACGAAATCACTGCCGTATGTGCCACTTCGTGGTAGTATGCTCCTCGATGGCTAACCCTTCGAACTCGATAGTACACCAACCCTGACCCACACGAGTTCTTATTCTCAAAATGGTGAGTGCCACAATCGTTTCATAGTACGCAAACTCTAGTGTAACCTATATGTCGTCGCAATAGGAACCAGCCGTTTGCCCCATCCGACAGTCGGACCGCAGAAGAGTTGACGAAAGACCAGGAAAATGCATACAACAGCCCAGATGGTGGCAGCGAGCCTGGTATTGAAAGTATCAGGTCCACGCTAGTCTCTGGATGGAGGAAAGTGGACGAGGTGACGAGACACCGATAGTTGCTGTTAGAGTAATTAGCTCGACCGTTGGATCGAACGGTGCCATGGTTTCGATTTCCTATTTGGATTGATTGTCTATAGATTGCACAAATAATTTGAGGCCGATTGTTATTTATATCCACGTCGAGAAACGAGCGAGGATGATGTTCACTTCTCTCAAGATTACAGCCGGAACGAGGAAGAATGCGAGCTGGATTGCTTCTGAAAGTACTGTCGACCATTGTGCCACACTTTTCAATACTTCAGCACATGAACAAAGGGCCAAAATGCGTAGTTCCGAGCAACATAGGTAACAAAGCCACCCAATGAAGCCAATCACGAACAAAGCGCATCAAGAAATAAGCGTCCCAAAGGTAAATATTTCCTATTTCGGGAGATGTGCCACTCGAGTCAGGTCCGATCGAGGAGCACCAAAGCTATCAGACGCGATGCACCTCTGGCCATTCCGGCGGGGTGCCACAAGACATGCCACAAAGCGGTGATACCAGGACCGTATTTGAGAGAATGGATCAAAGACGCCGAATGACCAAAACCACAATCGCAAGATCCCCCAGCTCCCTTCGGACCTCCAGCAGGTCACCTCAAGACAGAACGCCAGTAACATGCAAACTAGAAGCGCGACGAGAAAGGCACAAGTTCAATCTCAAGAACCCGGTGGCATCAGAGTCTCAACCACCGGTCTCAGCTTAAACAAAACCTCCATCTCTTCCCACTCCGACGATGAAGAGGAGTCATCTAGCGCAGGCTCCTTCAGCTCACTTTTTGAAGGGTCTCTTTCCTCCATTTCCTCATGCGATTCCGTGTCTAATGCGATGCCCGGGCCAATGGACTGTGACCCTATGCCTGAGCATCGGTTGTTGGTGGATACTTCCCATGATTACCCAACTTTCGAAGACCTCTTCGAAGGACCACTCTCCCCGTTGCCATCCGCCTACGACTCCTCCCAAGTAGATCCATCCTTGTTCGACGTCCACCACGACATTCAGTATTTTGCCACTTCCGGTCAGGCAACATCCACCCATTCATCCACGAAGGATGTCACATCTGGGCCAGGTCGCATACATACCTCTCCTGCGCACCCTCTCGTACGCAACAGCTTTCAACGTTGGCAGATGGGCGTGCACGGTGCTTTGCAACCCGTTGCAGAAGATCAGCCGATCTCTTTCGACAAGGAGCGCGGGAGTAGCCCAGATCTAGACAGAGACCGCATTTACGACCGCGAGATGTTGAGGATGCACCAGACCAAGGACTATATGATGCGCATCATTAGACAGGAGGAGGAGGCAGATATGTGCGTCGACGCGAAGTCACTCTATCCTCAAACGCAGCAGATGCAGCCCGTTCCTTCCAGTGGCTCAAGACAGCAGTCGGGTCAGCGCCCTCGTCTAGGTCCTCACGGAACTGAGCTTCTGGATGAGAACTTCCGTCCGGACTACTTCAACGGGAATGAAGGAACGATCTACCCTCAAGACTGGATCGAAAGGCGAAGCAATGGTCTTCAGTCCTTTCCAACAGAACCAATTTTATGAAACACCATTCCAAATGGTGATCTATTATGCTCACTTATGCCTTATGCACTATGCTTCCTAAGCCTATGATTGTATTTTTTCTTACTATGCCACTTGACGTACGACCAGTAGAGCCTTTCATTCATATTTACTTTTTTTATTCATATTATCGTGACTTTCTTCCTTGATTCAATGATTGATGCTGGACAGAAATTTATAATAATTCGCCAGTTAGACAATAATATGAAATTATGATTAAGGAGTTGATTATCTGATATCGAAAGACCCCAGGTTCAAAACATTATTTTTACAATAAATAAAAATAAAACGGCTTATTTCCAAGCGTCTCTGTTAGTATATCGGTTAGTACACGCGCCTGTCATTACTACTCAAAACGCGCGAAAGCTGGGTTCGACTCCCAGACAGAGAGATTCTTTTTGTTGAATATTTTGTACCCGACGATTCCCCTTCAGCTTTGAATTTGAACAAAGAACCTTTGCCTATTTCCGAAAATCATCCAGCCATTCACTAGCATTCACTCTGTAACTGCAAATTGGTGAATTCATTTTATGAAATTGGTTCTACCCAATAACGGAAAATTCATCTGGTAGGTGAACATTTATCAATACTTAGAGCTTCAAATTGCCCAACCCTGCTGGGTAGATTGTCTATCAAGATTAAGGCGCTAGTCGTAATTTCGGTATTGGGAACGTGAACGTTGTATTGGGAAGCTTCTCGATCGACGGGAGTGATGTGATTAATACCAAGCCCTTCAGCAATCGAGACGGAAAAATGAGATTTTCCAAAGCGCGTTCGACTGGGAAAGCCCAGATACATAATCTTAGAAGACCATACAAACATTCGTTATACAGTAAATGACGCAGCTACTACAAATTTCCTTTCCCACCTGTAAGAAGCCAGAGGTATTCTCGTAACTGCGGTGGCGCCTTCAGAAATTGGAAGAAACCAGCTGCCTGGCGCCAGAGGAGCAGTCGCCCATGTCGAAGATTTTCGGTAAAGAAGAGCTCCATTCAACAAAGTCTCATTCCCAAGCCACGTGTAACCAGATGACTGAAGAGAAAAATGTTGTTCCTCATAAGGATTCGCGAGTTAAAGTCTGATGGTTTTGAAAAGGACGAGCTTTTCATGGACGATTGTGAGAGGTTACTTCTACGCCTAGTTGGTTTGGTTTAGCTGTGTTATAGCTTGCACACAGTCTAAAAATCTGTTCAATGTACCATGGAGAAGAGAGACTTGGAATCAAGGTATTACCCCAGGAGGTCAGAGTTCAGAAAGCACTAAACCCACGAACACCTCGCAGGAAGTACAAAACGAGGTCCAAATTTCGACCACCCTGGAGGGACCGCAGACTACGGATCCATGGCGCAACACCGATTTTTAATTTGCATACGATTCAGCAAACATCACCCAGAAGGTTGAGAAAAGACGGTTTCAGGATACCATTGGGGGTACATTTCTCTGTGAGAGCCGGTGATTCAAAAATTTAAGTGTGGTGGGACAATTCGGACATACCCCAGGTTTTCGGGACCGTCGAAACATTCGGGGATCCCACATTTGGAATTACGTCGCCCCGGCGTTAGAC
>Ga0247742_10000641_pt1 | contig 27314 bp, 27 predicted proteins | sample UWRJL208509C2_FD_180944 | JGI IMG/M metagenome (GOLD analysis project Ga0247742, IMG submission 180944) | Plant litter microbial communities from Arlington Agricultural Research Station in Wisconsin, United States - UWRJ-L208-509C-2 | ecosystem: Environmental > Terrestrial > Plant litter >...
GTCGCCCTCATAAGGCGACTCCTTCTCTCTTAGACACATCTTCTTCCTTCTCATCTTCTGCTTTCGTCTGCACTAGCTAGTCGCGTCTCGGAATCCGACTTCGTTCCTGTTCTGGTCTCTCGCGTGACTCTCGATCCCAGTGTTTTCCTGACGTCTCCTGGACGCAGGCTTTCCAGGAAGCCGACTTACCGATGCTGAAGGAAAAGGCTTCTAAGATTCTGGAATTGACCTCGAATCAGCTCGTCTAAGATTCTGTGCGTCAATTTCAACGCACTGCATGGCACACAGCGTGGAAGGATCTTCGTGGTATCCCTGCCGAATGAAAATTTCACAATGGGTAGGATCAGTGCTCTGACTGCTTTCAAATTTGTACAGGATGTTATTCTACTTCACGATCACGAGATGAACCATCGTATTTTGGCCGCTCTGGCCGAACTGCCCCCCATTGGATTCTCTAAAACTTGCAGTAGCAACATTCAAGTCGACCGATTGCGACTACATGCACGCCTTCCTCCGAAGATCAAGCCTAGAAAGCTGGTAATAACGTCATGCAGTATTGACGCGTTGGGCTTTTGGGAGTCTAGTCCAGCGAACCCAAGGTCCGATACTTTTCCCCGGAATGTCTAGATATCCTTCACATTCATGCGACACCGCATTTCTTAACACTCCTTACAGAACTGGAAGCTAATGTTCCTTGTGTTCGGCCCTCCGAGCTCTCGATCGAGTTCTCGCACGACTACCTGTCTAATCCGCTCATTCTTGGCACTGTGTCCAAGCTTGAGCGTTTTCAAATTCTTCAAAAGTGGGAAATTCGCTGAAGCGATCGAACTAGGCTCACCTGCTATAAGCACCATTCCTCTTCTCAGGAGCTATTGCGGCCCCTCTTCGTTCAGACTGGGCCTTGCATCAGGATGACCATTAGAGCGTGTCATATTCGCAGCCGAAGGCCACTGGATGCACGCAGAATCACCCTCTTGCTCGCTCGACTTGCACAAAGTACTCGTCCTATACACATACTCCAACTGCCCTGCATGAGTCGTCATCCTGATTTCGCAATATTGATGTCAGAGTGGTTTCCAAAGTTGGAGGTCCTGATGCTACTATTTGATGACAACAGAGATTGGTACGAAATGCTCTGAATTATAACGAAGATGCAGATAAAGAGTTAGTGGTCCAGGAAAACGGTCAACTAGAAGAGCCTGCTGGAGTAGATAAGGTGTGATTCTCCAAGAATAGACCTGAAAACTGAATAACGGAGGAACCAACAGGGCCTGCTTTATCGAATTGCCTTGGAATCTTCGAATTTCCCTAAATCTCATATGTCTGGTCATATTAAACTCCCAGCGAACCTCGAAACTTTTCTGTTCAGCCGCACGGACGATTCCCCAGAATGCATAGCCCAGAACCACTGCGACCTCGAGTGGCCACCAAAGCTCTCAAGGTTGTCAGACTCTTGGCCGCCCAGATGGATGAGCCCGCGAAAAGTTTTGAACAGCAAATCACAAGAGAACCGCGCTTCTAGTTGTAGTTAGCTTCCAGAATCGATCGATGATGATGATAATATTGAGAAGAATACAATGGAACGGGTGCACTAGAATGTTAGAGAAATCGAAGTCTCGATCATATCGGCCTTGAGCAAGAGGAATGATCTAACAATGACTTAGAAGCGTAAACTCGGAGAGTAGAGCTAGCCAATCCGATTGGTGTAGTTGGAGATCAACTAGCCGCTTCACGTTGGGAAAGAGCCCAAAGTGAACAGCGTCTGCTTCTGTTTTCCTTTCCCCTTCTTGCCTCGTGCGACAGCGGGCCCTTCGGCACTGTTATCGGATACTGGCTGAGTTTGAGCTTGTGGTGTAGAAGTTCCCGAGCCATCTCCCGATCCTGCGGCATTCCAGGCAGGAACTGCTGGACTGCCGGTACTTCCAAGAATATTCTTTAAAGAGACATTCCCCTTAACTTGTGGCTTTGACCGAGCCGATGACGAGGTAGGCAATTCTGGGAATACGGAATTGGATAACTTGGGCGGTGCTTTCTGCGCTTTCGATCGAGATGCCATGGTGGACGAGGGCCTACTAGGTGTAGCTTGCGTTCGTAAAGCTGCAGGAGCACCTGAGCTACCTGACCAAGGAGTCTTCCGTTGGCCTTGGCCAACGCCTGGGGTGGGAGCTGGTGTGGAAGACGAAGAAGGTCCACCGAGAACAGGGAAGCGTTCCTGAGGCCGTGGGGGAGGTGGAAAGTTGATTGAGGAATTGGATGAGGAGCTTGCAGCAAGGGCGACCCTATTCCAGACTTGCTGCGATTGTGAGGAAGGCGATGTCGCATGCTTGGCATTCAAAACGCGACCTGAAGTGATATTGGCGTATCCCGAACCAATGGCAACTGGGGTCAGCTCCGGGAATTGTCGCCGTTGCTGCAGACTTGTCAGAGCGCGCTCGAGTTTGGAAAGAGCAAGTCATACCTCGATGGCAAACCCTTTCCAAGCTGAAAGAATATCTTGTTTCTTATCTTCTTCATCAACAAGATCCACGAATGCATTAACAATGCTGGCCGTGAAATCAAGATTGCGATCGAGGACGTTCCAAATAGTCAGGATAAGATCGCGAGCGCTTGTTTCGGTGGTACGATAGCCACGTGTAGCAGCTTTGACCGCTGCCACGGCCGAGGTTGGATTAGGTGCTAAGGCTTGCAGTCGATTCAGAAAGCCAGCATGCCTCCTACAAGAAAGTGTCAGGAGGCAAATGTAAAACGGAAAACAGGACGTACTCTGCGACAGCCGGATCGATGTCGACAGTAGCTGGTGAAGGGGTACTAGGTCGAGGTCCGCTATCGGTAGGGATCGTCGAGGGTCCTCCGCCCCCTGGCTCCGTCAATGCTCCTCCAAACCCTTCTCTCCGCCTGGAAACAGCAGGAGGAGGTCGACTAGGATTGCCAACAGTGTTCGAGCTTGGTGCTTGAGTGGGTGTCTGCTGGCGCGGTGGCGGATCGCGGTCTCTGTCTCTGTCTCTACGGCCGTGTCGACTGGTATTGCCAACTTCCTCGAACGTGAAGTCGGCTTGTACTCGGCGGGCATCCTTTCTATCTCTGGAGCTCATATCACCCCCGTGCTCCTCTACTAAATGTGCCTTGAGGTCGATGGTTGAGTTGAAGACGACGAACTTGCGCGTCAAGCACTCGGATTGCGTGCATGGGTAATGATCCACGTTGAAATGTTGCTCCTACGACTTGTTAACAGCACAAAGATAGAATTAATCTGTTGAACTTACGAGTTTCTCGTAATTTTGGAAGCTTAGCATGAAAGAATGATGTCAGCTGTGTATTCAAGTAATTGCACCTCGAGAATACTCACTACTTGTCTCTGATCTCGTTACGTTTGCATATAAAGCACTCTTCGTGCTTTTCACGCATGTGAGCGTAGAGTTCGTCGTCTCCAAAGAAGCACTCTCGACAGAATTCACAAATGGGGTGAATACCTCCCTCAGGAGGTTCTTTCAACGCCGCCTTGCTTGGTCGTTGATTCATGGAAGGTAAATGAATTGGTAATGCTCCAGGTAGGTAGATCGTATGCTCATGGGAGAACACCTTCTTGAACCGTATGCAGAGATCACTAGAACAACAAGATTGAAATGGCGTCTTTTAGAAAAGGGATTAGAGGATACGAACCACATAAGTTTTCCATGCGTGGCTCGGACGTGTAGCCTCAGGTCGCCCCAGCCGTTCCCTATGTAGTCACATTCTCTGTCTGGGCAGTTGAATCGTAGAAGCAGTAGCGAATCTTCCATCATTTCTTGAGTCTCAAAGTAAACTGATAGCTTTGTATCCTTGTGAGGAATATCCTCAGGTTTGAATGACGCGAAAAGTGCTTCAGGAGACACGGTGAAGATGACCGAATTTTGCTTCTCCTACTCCTCTCTTCAGCAATTATCCACGCAAATTAATGACAGACAAACCTTGCAGAATGTACACTCCATCTTCTTGTACAGCGCCCTTAGACGTATCGCACAAACATGACAAGTCCTGTGGTTACACTCCGAGACGGCATAGTACTTGACGGGTTCGGCGCAGATCCAACAAACGTCCATATCTCCGGCCTCGGAGACTGCTACTGAGGCGATCTTGTCCACGATTTCAGTGGGTTCTGGGACTGCCGTTTCAGTTTTCTGAGGGAGGTCTGATTGATCGATGGGAATGGCCACTCTGGTTCCTTTCTGGCCCCCATTTGAGCGTGCAGTTCGAGCGCCAGCATTTCCTCCGCGAGATTTGTTTCCTCTTTTCCCGCCACGAGGAGTTTCTGCAGAGCGAGATTGGGTAGCAACTTGTGTAGACATATTCCTGAGAGATATAGTAGCTTAGATCGATGTAAATCAAGTGCGTTGGAGTAGTTGGGTGTGAAGTAAAGGTTCAGAGGGCGCTATTTATCGCACTGCTTACTTTGGTGAGAGAAGTTGAGTCACATGACCTCGTCGGTACCGAAACTTGCAGTATATTCGCAAGCGAAATTACGTTTGTTGCACAAGATGCTTACGTTTACGGCCTGAGCACGCCCCAAAAATTCTATCAGCGACAAGGCTCCCGACATGACGCAAGTAGAAACAAAAACACTCACCCCGCAGGCCATTGCCCTCCTCTTCGGTACTCGAGGAGTAGGTTTGATAAATCCTGCTCGTGGATGGTGAGTCAGCCATGTTTTTGGAAGGCCTCGTAGAAGCTTACCTGTTCGAACGAGTGCTTCTGAGATGTGGACATGGCGATGGAGGGTGAATTACATTTGGCGATGGGTTGCTCAAGCTTATATACCCAGTTCGAAGACCCTAAATCGTGCAGACCTGACCATCACTAATAGTCAAGACTCAGTAACAGTTCAATGTGAAATAAATGCCTTGAAAGTTTGAATGTATTTCCAAATTTCACAAGGAGCTACAGCCGTTATTAGACAAGGAATAGTACTACTGCGTCGAGGCTTCAGGTTATTGATGTGCCAGACCCGACTCGTCCAAGAGAGAATGGAGAAAGGGAGCGGATTTGGGATTTGTGAAAGAAAATTGAAATATTAAACGCAAGTCGTCTACAACTTCGATAAAGATAAAGCAACTCGAGGCCAGTTCGTCGCTATACTACACCAGCCGACATTCATACCCTCCGGTAGAACAGGAGATAGGCACACCGTTGATCGTCGCGTTCATGGGCATTGAAAACATCTTCCGGCCTGACGTCTGATACGAGCTCGTCGTCGATACGAACCCAACCTTCCCGTGGCGCTGCGTTGGGGAGTGAGTTCGGATAGCGGTTCGGGTGAAGCACGTCGAGAGTGTAGTGACCACCTCCAGCAGAAAGTCCATGATGGTATACAGCTGCGGCGAATGTTAACAACGAGTTTGATAAGGTCAAGAGATCACGTACCCCCAAACAATTTATACCGTGCGGGCTGCGATTTCTTTGCAGCGGGTACCATGATATCTGAAAGAAACAGGTTAACGCTAGTTCGGCCGGGCTATATATCGAGAGATACATACCGGGTCCAATCTCCAGCTCGGGTCCAAACCTCACGTGTTTGCCCACTTTCACGACGCCATTCGTGGCAACATCGTAGCAAAATCTTTTCAGATGCAGCACCAGGACGGGAGGCAAGGCTTCAATTAGAACTTGTTGCTGAGCCTCTACGGTAGTTTTATTGGGCAGTGATACTTGTACGGGTTGAGGATGCGAGATGCATGAAAGGGCGTCTTGAATGGTGTGTATCTGGTCTCGCTAAACCATATTTCAGTACTGGGAATATTCAAAGAATTGAGAGTGCTGCGTACTTGAATATCTAGTCGTAACGAACGCCAATCCTCAACGATGACCGAGTCTTTCTGGCCCGAAGCGCGCAGGGTTGACCTAAATTTACCACCGAAAATCCGTGTGATGGGAGACTCAGCAGCTTTTATCTGGAAATCGAGTGAGCGAATGAAGCAAACAACAACTGAAAATAACTGACTGTCCGAGTAACCACAGTCCTGTTTCGTCTGCCAACTTCTAACCAACCATCATCTTCGGGAGGTGCAGCCTCCTCTTGTTCCTCCACGGCCGCATCTGATGAACCAGATTTATTTTGCCGTGGTGGGGTCAAAGAACTAAGGATTGAAAGGAGTTCCTCCTCAAGAGTATCGAGGTAGAATCCAAAGAATTCCTCGGCGTCCTCTTGATGGCCACCCTGGGATATGAATAATTAGCGAAAGAAATTGCCCCATGGCGCGAAAACAACACACCCGCATATTATCAAACCTTTTCTTCGCTTTCATGGCATCATACACGTAACCAGGCAGGAACGAATCCCCATCCCAATCGTCGTCTTCCATACGATCCTCCTTGATCTCCCTTTCCTTACCCTTGCCACTACGACCCGACCCACTGCTCCCATTGACCCCATTCCGGGAGACAACCTCAATCTTCCTCGCCTTCCTCTTGTCCTGAACAAACTCCTGCAAAAATGCAGCCGTAGCATCCACAAGCGGGGTCGAACCACTCGCAGGAATCTTATTCGCATCCTCCTTGCCATGACCACCCACCACAGGTCCAACAAGCAGCTTGCCCAATTCCGAGAAGAGTTTGTGGAAAGGCGGGCAGTACACCAGGATCTGCAGAACTGAATTTGCAAAACACATGTTCCCGCTGTTCACCAATCCTCTGGGGCGGATCTTGAGGGTGACTGCAGTGGTTGCGCCAGAAGCTGCCGCTGCAAACCCAGTACCTGTCGCCGCCGTCGGGCCGGTGGTGAGGAGGTTGACGAGCTCTGATTTATTGGAAGGAGAAACGGGTACGGAAGGATTTTCAGGCGTGGTTGCCGGGATTGAGAAACCGACGACACTCGAGGTAGGAAGAGTGTTACGAGATGGACCGGGAGCTGGGGTGGCTGAGGTCGCAGGGCGAAGAAGGGATGCCCATGACTTTTTGGGTGCCGGAACCGCTGGTATGATGGGGGCTGGTTGAGGAGGCAAGGTTACAACAGAAGTTGTTGACATCTCGGGTGTGGAGGTCGTAGAAGTATTTTGGATAGAAACGGAAGGCACGAAGGCCGCAGGAACAGGCGTTAAAGACGTTTCTGGGGCTGTAGAGGCTGACTCGAATGGCGTCGAATGAATAGTGTCAGCCTCACTGGATTCCGTGGAGATTTCTCGGGATTCTTTCGTCACGGAAAGAGAAGTATGAGAAGAAGCAGGGGACCCGGGAACAACAGGTGTATCTGCAGATTCAGTAGCCGAAGATGAGGGGGCAGTAGAATTGCTTTGCGAAGACCAGGCGTTGGCGGCAAGCTCGTCAGATGAAGGCGAAGAGTCCTTCTCAGGAACTGTAGAAGGCTCTACGATTATCGAAGGTAACGGAGTAGCTGGACGAGATGGCAGCGGAGTCTTCAGATCCAACGCTTGATGTACGATGTCAGCTGGTGGACGCGCCCTTGGGGATATGATGATACCCGGGGCTTGAGAAGGGTTTTGAGGACGACGAGACCAAATTGCCCACTGCGCAACAGGGTTGCTCATTGTTGGAGAGGATGAGGGTTGTGTGGACGCATCTGAGGTGTTAATTGTCCCCATTTGAGAATAAGATGTAGTCTGGATAGAGCTTGAAGGTATTGGAGGAGTAGGGGGCGGTGAGTGCGCCTCTTCTGTTGATGAGGTGGTGTCAAGAGATGGTTCGGAAACTGGAGGCTCTTCAGTAGATTCAATTACTTCGTCAGAAGGCTCGGGTGCTTCCTCGGGTGCAGGGGCTTCTGTAGATGAGGATACTTCGTCTGGGGTAGGGGATTCTGTTTCTATTGAAGAGGGCACCTCATCGGTAGGCTGGAATGTAGCAGGACTTTGACTTTGTGTTGTCGGTTCATAGAAAGCCTGTATATTTTGGGGAGGAGGCATCGAGAGTTGTTTTGGTAGGGGTGAAATAGGTTGTTGCATTTGCCATGAGGGAGTGAAAACAGGCGCAGTAGGTGAAGGGTAGTGGTAGGAAGGTGAATAAGGCTGTTGACGTTGAGGCGAATAAGGGGGGTGTGGCCCAGCGTGAGGTGCGTGTGGGTGATGTCCGAGTGGGGGGGTTACGTGGTTAAATGTTTGCTGGGGTTGATAACCATGGTGGTAGTGGTGTGTCCCTCGAGAAGAATACGAGCCGTTAATGTGACCTCCTCTATGGCTCCCTCTGGATGGAGTTGGATGATGATATTGGCCAGTTGGGTGAGAGTTCATGTGCGCCGGCGGCGGTGGTGGTGCCGGGTAGGGATAGTAATTTGGACGAGGCCCTGGGCTATGATTCCCATACCCGTGATGCGGAGGGGGTGAAGGTTGATAGTACGATGAAGGACCGGGTCCTGTGTGTGGGTAAGTCGCCATGCCTGGTTCTACCCTCCATATATTAGCACTGGAAAGAATGTGAGAGCCCGAAAACGCACCAAAAGCCGACAATTAACGATCCAATGACCTTAAAACACCTATAACTCTGAGCAAGTTTTAGAAACTAGTAAAGTTGGTGGAGTCTGTAGTCTGCTTTGTGTCAGCCTTTCATTCAATGCAACAACAAAAAAAAACACACATAATGCCAAAGCTGCGAAGATACGAGCTAGGTGTCTGAATGGAGACCGAAGGCAGTTGGGTCGTGTTGAGCTGGAGAATACGTAATACACCTCGACTCTCGTCAAAGCAGAATCGTCAGGGATCTGTTACAGACTATTAGCACATATAGTTCGTGTGAAGTCTTCGGTTGAGCAATTACTGGAATCGATGATGAGATGCGTGAACAGAAATGTCCTCGATGATGACAAGAATTTTAGACGCCGCTCAACAGTTGCAAACAACTAAATTAGTCTCAGTGGCAAGTTGAGTCACCGTGTTCTTCGCCTTCATGCTGGTATAAATTCACTAAAATCTGCATTTGGAGAGGTTGACCACTTAGCTTTCAGTGCTCATATAATTGGCTTTGTCCTTACTCTTAGGGGTTGCCGAATCCCGATTGCTCAGGTTGGGAATGGGTGAATAGCCTGACCACTGTGGAAAGTGTATCGGTACCGGACGCTGAAGTCATTGAAGCTGACGTATTCGTGAGAAGTACAACCGTAGAACGCTTGGATATAGGTCCTATACTTTGCGGAGGACGACAAATCCTGACATTGATTAGCCATCTAGGCGAAGACGACGACAGGACTAGCGCTGTCAGGACATTAGAAACCGTCGCGTTTTTCAAGTTTGACATTGGCTATTCCCAATGTCGCCCTTCTCAACACGTTCATCTCTGTTCGCTAATATCTGCACCCGTCATTTGCACCCGTTTCTTCATCCCTCTGCTAGAAGAGTCGTTTGCAAGCGTTCGTGTGACCCCTGTTCTAACTGGTGGCTTTGTGCTTAGCCTTTCTAGGACTCCATTTCAATCAATCGCTAGGATCCTCTGGTTTCAGGCAACTACATATCTACATTTTGGATACCAGGAGCGACCTTGGTAACACGAGGACATGCTCGCCTTGCCCTCTACCAAGAACAAAAAGCTTCCTCCAGACGACCCCCATCACACCACGTTAGTTATGCCACCCCTCTCAGCACCCGTGCTCTCTCAGAAATCGTGATATATAAAGGCGACTCCTTAGCTATCTGACCCAGTCCATCATCTACCATCTTTGGGTTTCGTGCAGCAGTGCTATTCTAAAATCAACTTCTTCTTTATTCCCTTTCGGCGATTTATTTCTCAACATCCTTTCTTACATTCTTTCCATCTCCACAATGTTTTCCTCACTCTTCATCCTCTGCAGCTTGGGTCTGACCATTTCCTCTACCCTTGCCCTTCCTATATCCACCTCCGAACTCGGGCCACGCCAACGTAATCGATTCTTTGGGGGCAATCGTGGTGGCGCAGCCAATGCAGGTGCTGTGGCTGGGGCCTGCTCGGACGTCATGGTTTTCTTCGCTCGCGGTACTGGGGAGAATGCACCCATCGGTACCATCGTCGGCCCACCCTTAAAGAGGGCACTGTCGTCGCAGCTTCAGGGACAGACTGTCAGCTTTGAAGGCACAGACTACCCCGCGAACGTGCAGGGCTTTTTGAGGGGCGGCGACGCTGCAGGTGCGGCCAACATGGCGCAGAGCGTCACCGCAGCAGCCACCAACTGCCCAAATTCCACGATCGTCATGTCTGGTTACAGGTATGAATATTTCCATGACCGGCCGTTCACAAATCTCACGAAAATCCTCTATATCTCAGCCAGGGAGCTCAGGTTGCTCATCTCGCCGCTGGCCAACTCTCGCCAGATGTCCAGAGCCAAGTGGACGCCGTCGTAACTTTCGGCGATCCCGATCGCGATACAGCTCTTCCCGGAGGTCTTGAGGCCAATCGCAAAACGTTTTGCAACCAAGGCGATCAGATTTGCGAAGGACGCGCTGTCGTTCTCACTCCTCACTTACAATACGGATCGGTAAGTGTCTAGAAGATACTTAACGCCAACTGCCCTACTCAAGTTTTACTCATTGCCGTAGGATGCCCCAGCAGCTGCCCAATTTATTGCGTCGAAAGTATGAACTCTCAGCTCCCATGGGTCCGAGTCCGAGACCTATGTCTCTCACTTCGTCCACCTAAACCCAAGCCGGCCTTTGGTATCCTACCTTCATTGTCTAAGCCAATTGTAGAACACCTGTACTTAACTTTATTGTAACGGCCCTTTATGGGAACATTTAACTCCATCCTGATTTTTCTTCGTGGGTTCCAATGCACAGCCACTACGTCCAGCCTATGATGCTTGGTCTCCATTTTTCGTGGCATCTACTTCGCTTTTCCACCTAAATATTTCAGAATGGGCTTGGGAAGCTTCAATATTGACAAAAGATGTTTCGTACGTGGTCAAATTCCTCTCTCGAGCTAGCAATTGTGCTTTTTTTTTTACGGCATGTTCTGATGGTGTGTGCATCAAACTCTGATCCAGTGGTTCGACGATGAAGGCGCTCCCGTCAACGGTGGCTGCCAGAGTCGTGTGTGTCGCTTTGCGCATCCAGACGAAGACCGCTGGTATTCTCTTCCAAAATCGAACAAACGGCCATTCAGGGAGCGATATATCGACCACGACGACGACAGGGTGCGCGACCGTGGTTGGGACGATAGGAGACCACCTCGACGTCGTCGACGTCGTTCGTCCTCGCCAGCTTCGACTTCACGTTCACGTTCGCCGTCGCATCGGCGAAGAGAGAGGCGGTCATCAGATTATCCAAGCGAGTCACCCACCACGAGGAGAATGAGTGTGGACAAGCACCAATCGGAGCGAGGTGTGTTCCCTTTCATCGTGTTGTATTCTCAGACTGAAACCAAGCTCGACAGCTTATTCACCACCTCCCAGATCCTCAACACCAACACTGAGCGACAGAATGCGTCCTCCCACACAGCAAAATGCGTTGAATGTTGCCATCCGTGATTCGTCGCGTCCCAAATCTATACCACCAGGAACACCAATGACACCCGTGTACAAACCACAAACACCCACTTTTGCTGCACATCCACCACCACCACCTGCAGGACCAGCACCAGCTATGCCACCTCCTTGTCCTCTCCCGGAGATTCCACAAGGATTAAATGTTGAAAGCACTCGGCCTGCACCTGAGGCAAGCGTCGAAGAGAAGAGGAAGCTTTGGGAAGAAAGAACGAAGTGCGTTCAAGCGGGTTTTTTTGTGTCTTTCATTTGATTGAATATCCTTGGAGACTCCTTGCAGATGCCGTTCAATCGAAGCAAAAACTAGCGGAATATGAAGAGCAGCTCAAAGACGCAATGGATGTTGTTCAAAGCCATTTCTTCAACACTCTTGGTGCTGATGACAAGAGGCGTCTCAACGAAGAGCTAGCAACCCTTACCACCGACTGCGAGTCTGCGAAGCAAGCAGTCGAGGATATCATGAATAAACTCGTGGCTCACGGATCCTGGCCGGTAGCCCCTCCGCCTGAAACTCCAATGGAACAGGAGATGGCAAAACGGCATGCAGAAATCGTTGAATACGTCCAGGAACTGCATGATACAGTGTCGAAGATGAATGGCCTATTGGGCGACATTGCTCAGTTGAAGAAGCCACCTACGCTGCCCGGATCTTCGGACGAAGATGACAAGCCAGAAGACGACGGTATGCCAATGGAAGTCGACCATGCCAGTTTACCCACTAGAAAACGTCGAAGACTCTCTGAGAGCGTGAATGACGCGTCCAGTCATACAACCATGGAGACCGCATCGTCATCTGCAGATCTACCCTCTCGTGAAGAACTGAATAGTGTCCTCGAGCAGCTCGTCCGTTTCGAAGGGCTCGCAGAAACAGTCTCCAACGACATGACGCAGCATGCAGCTGAGTTGTCCCTGAATTTCAAGACACGGGTGGAAGATGTCGTCGAAGAGCTGGAAGCCAATTTCATTGCAACTCAACAACAACAAAACTCACAACTAATGGCGCAAGCTGAAGCCCGAGAGGCGGAAGTGAGGGCTGTCCGAGCCGAGTCGGAGAGTATGGGGACGCAGGTTGGCGAGATGGCAGATGAAGTCAGTTCACTGGCCCTGAAGGTTGAGAAGTTGGAGCTCGATGTGGAGACGAGAAGGAGGGAGAGACAGGAAAGTTTTGAGAGGGTTCTACAGGTTCGTTTCTTGTCCTTGACGACGCCTAATTCTAAATTATGTCCTCTGGTTCTGACCCACTGCTGTGATTCTAGATTGAACAACGCCTCAAATCCTTCCAAGAATCCCGTCAAACCCAAGAACGCACCATTCAAACTCTCGAAGCAGCTCTCAAGGCATATAAATCCCGCCCACCGTCTCCCCCAGCTTCCCCCATGCTGCCAGCACCAGCATATATTCTTGAAGCGCTTGAAGATCCTCTTATCCAGGCAGTGAGGATGAGCATCCTGCCAATGATGGACGAGGTGCGCACGGATGTTGAGAACCTCGTGCTGCAGAAGAATAGTCAGACAATTTCCGCGATTGCGCCGAGGATCGAGTTCGTGTCGAAGGTCTTGGTCAAGATATCCGATAAACTTGACAAGGAGAGCGGTCAGAATGCTACAAGACAGCAAAGCACGCCTGTAGCTGGTCCCAACAACGCTTTTGCTCAGTGACAGCTCCACATTTTCCTCATCTCGTGTTTCAATATTCTCTTCGCCGATGATTGCTTTTGTAACTATAGACTTATCTCACGCATACTATGCTAATATGTAGCCTAGCAAAAGGTGTTGTACGCACATCATGTACCATAGTCTCAATGCGATTGTGCACGACCCTGTCCATTATTGCAATATCACATCATTCAGACCGTATGCACCAAGAGCTTGATTAAAAGCAAGGTATCTATAACTCCTAACCTACGAAACTTCTGCCTCCAGCTTCGACGAATTCAAGAGACCCCTCCCAAATGCGGATGCGATCGCGTCAAAGCCAGCATCCTGGACTTCTGAGAGGAAGACCTCATGTTGATCAGCCAGCTTCAAGTTGTTCTGACGAATTTCTCGAATCACGCCATGATCGCGGGCACAGGCCGGGCATTCTGTTTCATTCTCTGCAACGCATCTATAGGAGGGAAAGTTTATAAAACATATAGTAGAAATAAAAATAGAAATAGAACTAACCGTTGATGATACGAGTGATCACACATGAAGTGTACCTTAGGAAGATCCAACTGTCCAAGGCAGGCTGTACACCTAGTAACATGGAACACATGCGACTCTTCTGTGTTCGACAGTTCTGCTACCTGCTTGAGCTTTGTGGCTGTCTCCTGTCGATACGACTTCGTCAAGTGCTGGTCCTACGAGCCGAAATAACAAGGTCAGCGTTTTGAAAAGCAGCGAGAAAGCGAAGGTGTCAAACATTTTGGATTTCCATCCGGCTTTCCTGAATCCTCTTCACCAACCACTCCTTCACCAAACCCACACTCGCCACTCCATTTCGACTCAAAACCTGAATTACACCTAAAGGTGGCATCAGACCTTCCTCATCGATGTGATGCAAGATCTCCTTCACATCCTGCTGGTGCTTTTGGAGTAGATCAGGCGTTGATGTCAAAAACCTCAGCACAAGAGGGTATAATTGTGGGTGATCCGGGCCATATTGCATGAGGTGTTCGATGACCTTGCCAGACGCACCAGGATCAGAGCTGGACTTGTGTTTGTCCATCCAGAAACGCAGGACGTCCTCGTACATGCCCATCCTCTCGTATAACAGGACTAGACCAATAGTGAAATTGTGTGTTGAGCAGAGGATGAGGGCGTGTGTCGTGTCGTGCGGTATGCTGTCATTTCGTAGCACGCGAAGTGCCTTGTCTCGCATAACTTGTTGATCGAACTTCTGGTTGCCATTCGTGGCGCCTTTGACTGGCAAAGTCAGATACAGTTCTAAGAGTGTATTCCACACAGCAACCTGGTCCATCCTATCCAACAGTTCTTCGTCTTCGCTCAACTCCAACCTTTCCCTCTCAGGCGAGTCTCTGACCGAATACAGTCCAATGGATCCAGGCTTCTGATCATCCACACTCTGACCCCATCGTCTCAGCGCAACAGTTTCTAGAAAGACGATAAACTGCTCCATATGATCGACAAAGTGCGGGAAGTAGATTCTTGGCGAAAGGCGCTTGACTGGCGGAGGGGCCAGAGTAGCAGAAGCGAGACCCGCCAGGGCATTCGCAGAACTAGGCTGTTGTTGGTGTCCGCCGCCGCCGCGACCTGTAGGCGCAGTGGCTGATGGAGGCGTATCAGCACCTCCAACCCCACTGCTCTCATATATCGACTCTCCTCTTCGTGAGGCATTATCCCGGACTGTTTTGATGGAGGGTGATGGTGGCGTTGCTGTCTCTGACGAGACGACGGTAGCAGCTGTTGTACCCCGATTCAATGCAAGGTAAGAGAGGTATGATGGTGTCGGAGCAGCAGAAGTGGAGGCAGCCTTAATCACAGAAGGCAACGTAGAGTCGTCAACGGGAAGCAAGGGTCCGCTGGATGTGCAAAGATCGATGAGTAACTGTGTCGTCTCCGCAGGGAGAGAATGCAGCATTGCACGCCCGTATCTAGCAAGATTGCTTTCCGCCTTCCGAGGTGGACATTTCAGTATATCTCCAGGTAAGAGGAAGGTTGCACTTACTGCCTCTGGCCCTAATTTCCTAAGATACGCCAGTGCATCCGCAAAATGACCAGCGTCTTCTATCTGGATCCTCAGATAATCTTCATGTCGATCGTACTTCTTGGCCAAATAACTAGCATGTTCAAAGTAGCCTGCTTGCCGGCACACTCGAATGGCAGTCTCCAAGTCAAAAGGCAGCTCGTCCCCTTCAGCGGAATTACGTTTCGACTCGGTCTTGATGAAGCTATCGAGTCGGGAGACGTCCTTCAGCTTGGTATAGGTATTGAGAAGGAGGGTTGTGTGGTCTGCGTTGGCTAGACCGAGAGAATGCAGTTCTTGGAGGTAAGTGACAAGGTTATGGATCCGTTGAGCATCGAGGTACTGTGGGCTCTACGTAAGGCGACGAGGCGGTAAAGAATTATTAAATGTGACCAACCTTCCGAATCACATAACTTGGTTGTAGAAAACCGATGGTCTGTACGTATTGCTGCATCGCACCATCATAATCGCCCTTGCTATACAGATGGTCACCATATTGTCGATGAATATCGGCGACACTTGACTCTTCTAATTGTTGTGTCGATGCAAGGTTGAGCGCAACGCCATAGAGAGCTTTTCGATACAGCATATCAAGTTTTGAAGACGTCGGCTTCTCTTCGAGGCACATGAGCTTGGGTTATGAAGTAAATTAGTATGTATCGCTGTTGATGGCGCACGAACGACTCACAGTTCCATCACTGGACAGGACATAGATATTCCCCCATTGCGATATAACTTCTCTTACACCCTGCTTAAACGTCCCAGAGTACGCAACCAACTTGTTCTCTGGGTCGAAAACTGTGACTTTGGTAACGTCCGTCTCTGACGCATTTGCAGTCCTAGCGACAAAATTGCGAACCGTGGCAGAAGTCGATGCTGCCGTCGGAATGAACGGTGGGGTGACAATTATCACGTAGTTGGCATGTGAGTGAATGGAAGACTTGCGGCCTACAAGCCGGTGCATAAGAATGAGCACAGGCAAGAGATAGCTCAAGATTAAGAAGTACCTTCATATGCATAGCAGTTTCCTCTTCCTTCTATTCCGCATGAGTATATCGCTTCGTCTCTCGCCACAATGACGTCCTTGCCATGCCAGTCCATCGTTGCACAACCCAGACCACTCCCAATCTCGTCAATGACCGTTGCTGCGCCCCCACTACCTTTCCCAGAAGCCTGGTACGCCAACACACGGTTTGTAGTCACAATAAAGAGGTATGAGTTTGGTACTTCTTCTGATGGTTCACGAAAGTCGAGTCCAGTAATAGGTTCAGTTGGCGATTCGTGCACTGTCCGTGCCTTAGGCAGAGCCGTCAGAGACGTCGAGGAGGCGAGGGATTGATCGAGATGTCGGTATAGGATGACAGTGCCATCCCCAAGACCGATTGCCAGATGTGTCAGAGTCGCTGAGAGCGCGACGGTGGTGACCTAGAAACATTGAGATTGGTGTCAACATGATAGCTGTTATGCAGACGTACGGGATGTGGTCTGTTGCTCAGCTGCACTTTGGTAGACCGGAGGAGGGTCGGCGCATTCGTCTTTTTGTCCCTATTCTGTAGATCCCAGATTTTGAGTAGCGGCGATCGTACAGCGTCCTCTTCCTGCGGATCGTTAAACGTTTCAGTCGCCAAACTTAGAGCAAAGAACTCACACCAAGGGTAACCAATACACCCTTCTTCTCTGCCATGTGCGTCACTCTCCCTCCAGTGTGCGCTATCCAGCTGTTCACAGACTCGAATTCGCGATTGAGAAGGTGTATACTTCCGTGAATATCTGCAACGAGGATACCAAAGGATGAGGATGTTGTAGTCGATATCTCTGGTGTTGCCTACTTTCAGAATGAGAGCTCATGTCTTTGGTTCATTTTGAGAACACACCTTGAAGATATCCGGCGTGCTGTCCAGGTCATGGGAGTCCTTCACTGGGACAGCATCGAAGAATGTAAATTGGCGCCACTGCCGAGACGTCAACCTCGTTGAATAACTTTACAGGAATGGACATACTCACTGGTAGTGGCGCGGACGTCGCAGCTGTAGCTGCAGAGCCCATGGAATTTGCTGCCAAGGTCGCTAGACTTGACGCCATGACTGAAATCCAAAGTGAGCGGGGGTTGGACCAATGTTCGTGAAGTCGTATCACGCCTAAGTGACAGAATTCCTGAGGACTTTGACAGAAATTCTGTGAGTACTTAGAGCCGAAGATTGAAGCGTAGACTTTAGAGGACTTGAACTACGCAACTCGCACAGTTGCAGGATGAACTTGAAATGAACCTGACGTCCTACTCGACCAATGTGGCGAGTAAATGAGGAAGGTTGTACTCACGATCGGCCCGACTCCCGCTGGAAGGTTCGATCTCATTTCATGAAGCCTTCAATATAAGTATTTCCTAAAATCATCTTTCACATTGGATCTCATACAGTGTGGCATACATAGGAAATAAGTATAACTCGCATTCCATTCTAGCTTAGAGCTGCTTAGAGAGCGCAGTAACTGCATCCTTCTCAGCCTGCGACGAACCGACAGCGTTCTTTGGAAATAAATCATTAGAACATAGTACAGGGAACCAAAAAAAATCATATACATTACCTTGAGGACCTTTCCAAGCTGGTGCTCAACAGTGTCAGCGATACCAAGCTTGGCGCCTTGCGCAGTCTTAACACGAGCAATTTGGAACGCAAGGAAGAACTTGGTGCCTTTGAGCTTGGATAAAATGGCTGCTCCGGTTGACTGTATTGATTGGCTTAACCATTTTATGAAGGTTAGAGAGCTGACAAGAGCTTACGCGAACACCAGCTTCCATCGCGAGATAGACATTGAGTTGATTCTGTAATTGTGTTAGGTCTGCTGTTGCTGGGTCGGTTGGTGTCTTGAAAGTATCCCTGCAGAAAGAGTAGATTTTGTTATTATAGAAACGAAAAGAACGGCTGTTAATATACATACAAAGCAAATCCAACAGGGCTCTTCGTCGAAGACTGGAAGTCAATGCTTGAATAGGAGATTCCTCCAGAGGTCACATCTGGGACCCCTCCAGTGTTGGAAATAACCTTTGCGCCACAAGTGACACTCTCTGTTGTATGCGTAAGTCTTAACTTTAACCAGGAGATATTAAGCGCACTGATCAGAGCTGGAATGCCATCTGTGACCTCTTGGGGAAGAGTGTTCTTTCCGACCAAGAAGCATGCAGATTGGCGACGCTCGAGAGTAGGAGCAGCAATAACTAAAAGACCTTTCATGTCAGAAAAGAAAAATGTGGACCTATGCACGAACACACACCACAGGCAACTGCCAGCGAGAAAACAGCAACGATCTTGGTGAATCCGAACATTTTGTCGATCAAAGAACGAATGTGCAATAGAGAGTGGTGTATAAACCAGGAAGAAGTGCAGAAAACCCTAGAAAAAAACCAGAAATTTTGACTTTGAGAGGCCTGCCCAAAGAAAAAGAAATGAAGAAACAAGGGAAAGGAGTGAAGGAAAGAGAGATTTTCAAACAACGATGTCGACTTGTGGTCGTCGAGTTCCTTGATCGTTGATGCAACCAACAGTGATCTTAAATTAGCAACATATTCCCACGCACCATAAGTTCCAGGTCAAGCTCGCAAACGGTCCCGCCCGACTTCCAACCACATCCACCACAGGAATATCCTTTGTGCGTTTCCGCCCAATTCATGAACCAGCGCACTATACTGACACACTGGCACCTTAGACATCATCTAAAAGCAATGGCTCTCTTCGGACTCCGCAAATGGCCCACACCTGTACGATTTTTCCCGTGACATGTAGGAGAAACAGCACACTAACCATGCTCCATAGATCATGAGGCCTCTCTGGCCCTTCTTTGTTGCTTCAGGTGTTACTTTGTACCTGGTGAACCAGGCTCAGGAATCAGGTGTTAGGTGTACGTGCTACAACTTGGTCGTTTTGATGGTCGTTCTAACCCTCCTCTTCTTTTTTCTTTCCAGCCGTGCAATGGCGCAACGATCCCCGCAACCCCTACGCTGCCCAGCTCGCCAAAGAATCCTTACACTAGATGCGATGTAGTTGTGGTCGAACATCATTCACAATAGAACAGGAACTCCACCTTCATTTGTCCACCATTCTTTGCTCAAAATTTGTGTCAACATGTTGCCCAAATGTCTGGCCATCAAGCAAGATTCTAAAGCGCATGAACTAGTGATTGTGCACTATGCTTCCAAGTGTTCGCTTTTTTCTGGCCCATGGTGCTCTATGCTGTTCTATTCAGCAGCCCCGTTTTATAGGAAGACATCTTAGGCTCATTTAACACCACCAGGCCCAGGCAATTCGATAATGTGAGTAACTCCCTATACCGGCGTCGGTTTGAGAGTTTGCCTGGGCAGATTCAGGTCCGACACTTAGACGGTGCATCCTAATTGCAACAGGTTTTCTCTCTCCCGTCTTTCATTCCACCTCCATTTCACCAATATTATTCACTAACGCTACAAACTCCAGCCCACTGCGATATTCTGTTAGGTGACCAGGTTGGCATAGCTATGTACCCATGCATCAGCCATGAGGTTCCTCCTCAAGCACCCATCTTCTCTCTAGGCTCAAGATCCAGGAAGCACACTACGCTCCGGGGATTCAAGTTTGTATTGTGGTTGCTCTGTAGCCAACAGTTCACTTTTTTGCGGCTGAGGTTACACGCAGCTCAAATTCGACTTCAGCGCCAACGAACTAGTGGCGTGGTGCGAGGCTTAGATATCCTATTGACAATGACTATATGGAAATTGACAGGCAGGAGTTAAAACTTAAAGCACCGTATTCTCATTGCAAGCTCTGAATTTTCGTTCGTTCGAAACAGTGAAGGTGCAAACCTATGATTTTTACTCGTTCGTAACCAACTATTTTAGAGACGCCCATGGAATCGGACAAAGTCCGCGTCTCAGAAATCGTGCTTTGGCGCGCCTACCTTTCTAGGTTGCTCCTTCCAAACACCGCTTACATATGCAAATTGCGATCCTCGTGTCCAGCGGTGACGGCAATGATCAATTTCTTCTACATCTTTCTTCCGTTGGCTACAGGTCTTATCTATCCGTTTGCGGGCAGATACAGGTTCACCTTGCTCATGTGCACGTTCCGTCAATGTAAAAGGCCGCTTTGCAGCGCTAATCAGTCAATTTCAAAAAGCCGGCTCAAAGTTACAGGTTCGTGATTCGTGAATGAAGGAGACTCCAACTAAGGTCCGACCCAGTCGTCAGGGTAGAGGTACGCCTTTTGTTATGTTTTCTGAAGGTAGAGACTCCATAATAACTTCAATTCCATCAGGTTGAAGATATGGCAATTAGTGCATTCAAGTAAGTTCATCACTGGAGAAATTGATATGCATGCAAACATCTTATTATGTCGGCATTGACGTACTGAGTCATCAACTCTACTATCCCTTGTCTGTATTTCAATCCACTAGTTCATAACCACTCATTGTTCCGTGGTGAGCCAAGCTGCATTCATAAAGATACTATTCTACTCGGCTCTTTACATCCCGCCACGCGCAATAATTACCGGTGCGGGACTAGGGGCTCGCCGCGACGAAGACTACGTAGGCATAAGATTCAAGAGCCCACCATCAGTTCCGTCACACCTCTGCAGCCAGCTCACTTCGTGAAAGCACCTATGTCGAACTCACCTATCGTGATCAGGAACAGGAACCCGTTCAACCTATCCCGTCATTTCCAAAAGTGCAACCTCATCGGTTTTCCGTCATCGGCGAGGCACACAACACCGGGTCTTTCGATTTCCTTATTCCCAAAACGGGTTGATTTTCATCCGCACAGGCGCCGAGCTCATCCCGCCACACTCAGGCCCTGATTTGAAGGTACAGGGCGCCTTTCATTCATTCGTCTGGCACCGCTCAATTCATCGTTTCAATTTGCATCTCGGCCCCAGTCGGTCTTCTGAATTCTGAATCATGGGCGGCAGAGCGAGTAAGTACCTGAACGTAAAGCCGCTGATCATTGTCGGTGGGCTCGGTTCATTCTTCCATGTTTCTCTCAGCTGACAGGGATAGGATCCCACGCGACATTTGACTGGTCCCGTTGGTTCTTTGCTCGAACTGTGTGCATATGACCTCCAACAGGGGTCAAGAAATTCCATGAAACTGCTCATTCAAGCAGGTACGTCGGGTTCAGGGCTCTCATTTCCCTCACTCGTGGGAGGTTGTGATAGCATTCTAGCTTCCTACATTGCAGTTCATACTAGCATTACATATCGTTGGCATGCACCTGCCTACTCGAGCTGCAAACTCCAGTGATGGGATAAATCAGAAACCCTTCTCGCGCCTTCAATCCTAATTCGCGTCATGGAAATCCAGCTGAACAGACTTCTTGTCGGCTCAGGGATTGTTCCACAGTTCTCTCGCTTTCGAACAACGGCTCAGCCTAACTTTCGCGAGCATGCTAATCGCATTCGTTGCAGCAGGATCCACGACTATTCGATTTGCCACTCGAAGTAACGTTAGAACCTTTTATATTGCGTTATCCTTACTAATAGTCTCCGCCGGCTGCCAGTCCTGTGAGTAAGTCTATTTGCGAATTCATGGCCACACTGAGTCGTTTCTACCGTGGTTTTGGGGTACTAAAGCCATCGAACCAGAACGCGTACCCCATACACATTCTCTCTATGAGACATTCGTTCTACACATGATCCGCAGTCTCAGATGGTGAACCGAATACGAATCACACATCCAGGTCATTCTCGACCTCCTGTCTCGTCCCGTGCGTCCTTAGGCTTTCAGTTTCAACCTTCGGCCTTCACAGAAGCCTTGATTGAAACGTTGTTCTTCGCACCCAATAGATATCCATCACATCCATCTTATCACCTCTATCATCCTTGACTCTTGAAAGCGGAACTCATGCTCTCCTAGTCTGATATATATGACAAGAATAAATAGCTTTTCATTGAGTCAAAGAACATGATCAAGTCACGGGAGGTGCGCCTATCACAATGGTCGTTCATGGGATAAAATCACTAATGCTACCTGTGCAGGATCAGAAGGCCGTGCTAACAGTGCACCAAGCTTAATTTTTGCAATACAGTCCGACATAATAACCATTGGCTTGCGTTGATGCGGGAACGCATTTGTGTTATCTGCGGCCTTCCTTGCACAATTGATCATTAACAACTAATGCGTCGAGTCTCAACGTTCAACTCTGCGGAATCCACCTCCATCGGATGTTCATCTTTAAGTAGTATAACCAACCCAGTTACTCAGTTATTTCAACTCGTCCCCTTGCCTGCAAGTGATATTCCCTTGGCTATTCTTACCCTGCCCACTGATCTATACTTGTGATCGGTGAATATTTGAACATCACTAGGCTCCATTTCAAAGTAGAACATAGAGTCGACCGCTTGATCACATTCTCTTGGCCATTAAATTGAGCTTGATCAGGCGGCTTTGCTTCCTGCAGACGCGTGCTTATGGGTCCTATTGTGGACTTTTAGTTACGCCAAGTGGCATGTCCATGAACTTGATGAGATGTTGGCAGACTGCCATCGAGGTATCCTTCCCGAGTGTGGCGCCTAATCTCCATTGATGAATAACTCTCGCGCGCTTGTGTCGAGGTGGTACAAGAGATGATCTGGATATTGCTCGAGATAGTTCCCTGATTAATAATCAATTTGACTTCGAGGACAATAGCCAGTGAAATCTGCTACATTCGACGATGAGCTGAGCTCCAAGACAGACTGTGAACATACAATTAGGAGATAAAGCCCACTATATGGTTGATTAGCCTTCGGACGTATGGCAGCACTCATCCATCAATCGGCATGTCAAACCGCCAAATCAACTTGTTCCTAGATCATCAGCTGGGGAGTTTCGTAAGTCAATTATGTATTGTACTTTACAGACGACGTGCGTGTAGGCCGGAGCTCAACGTTCAGCACGCAAGGGACGGAAGTTCAACCTCCCGACTATAGTTTCGACGTTGACAGAAGTATTTTGAAGTGAACCGCGTACCAGCTCAACTCTCTCTTGTGCAATTATCTTGGGATACATTGACGCTTATGATCCCGAGTCAAGACCGCATTGGGCCCATAAGATGAGTACACAAGTATTTCCAGCAGTACCAAGCTGCCAGGTCAACTGACAAAATCGACGATATATATGTAGGTCACCTGCTTCCACCGGCCCAACGTCCACGTCTTCCAAATGCTTCGAACACAGCGGAACCCATGCGCATCTGAGCACTTACGTGCACCCTTCTGTCCGTGCTCCACTGTGCGCGATAAGCTCATTCCTCAGCCTCAGCGATTCAAGTTGCAGCTTTAGGCCACCACTCCGTATCAAATGAAGGATTGCATTTCTGCTTACTAGCTAGCTCGGCACACTGACCTTCCCAAAATAGCCACCCTCCGACTTTGCGCCTTGATAATTATCCAGTTGGTCATTCTGCATGTCATTCGCCCGATGCGACCATTGAGCGGCGCGCATGTGCAATACAAGTTCCTGGATGGCCGGATCCATGATTGCTTATCGAAGTCTTTCCTCGTTGTCAGCCTAGGGCGACTCATACGTCTGCGAGGAAGTGGTCGTGTTATAAATAGGCGCCCGGTCTGTAGAGCCGATGCTATCAATGCCACATCCCATGGGGTCGCCTCGCATAGTGTGATTATGATTATCAACCCGAATGAGTTGCAAACAAGTGAATTACAGGTCATGAGAGGTAGCTTATAGATCGGGTATATAAAATTTTCATGATCCATATAATCTATATTGAACTTGCACTGAGAAATATTTTAGTAATGAATAAGAATAATCAATTTCCAAAATTACATGTAGTTGACCCCATAATACAGAAGTGAGATACACGAGGCCAAACCGTGTTCTGGGCACTTAACACGAAGTAATTTACCCAGGACGCCTCAAATATTGGCCGCTACTGTCAAATGATCTGTCGACATCCGTTAAGACGTTTTCCCCGTGACAGCCTGAGCTGGCAGGCTAGCCGCCAAGGTAGACATCCACACTGGTCTGAACGCAAGTACTCGGCGCGCAGTGCGATAGCTCTATCGCGAAACGGGAAATCGATGGCACCGCAGTACTAATCGATGGGTTGTGGCAGCGCCATCGAAAGCGCAGTCGCATGGCCTACTTGAAGTCAAGTTTATTGTCAGAATACTTAAGATTGTCAAATGGTACCTTAGTGAGAATGTTTAGACTGCCAATTCTTTTCAGAAAGGTACTACATCGGTCTATTTCAATGGACGAATCAGTACCTACGTCGAACTCGGTCACGAAAGCACCGGAGCAAAAGAGATCGCGGGCCGCGAACCACTTGGTTTGTCCGGGCAGTCAGTCATGTGGCGGTGCAAGGCAAGGGTTGAACCACCTGCCATATATGGAGCAAGCGGGATTAATTAGAGGCGTACCTGACCACGATTCTGCTGATTGTTTTTGGATGACACATCCCCAATGCGACTGCGACTGCGCCTGCGCATCGCACATGCCGTTCCGCATCGTAGTTGATGGGGCGGTTAGCAACAGCCCGACATCATTGTACAAGTAGCTATGTACGAGCTTGGTTCGTATTGAATTCTCAAATTCGTCAGTGGGGTAAATCCTAATATCATTGCAGAGCGTCATTAAAACCACCTTACTTTTTCCCATTACCAGCCGTAATGAAAGCAGAGACGAGTGCAGCAGGCCAGGTATAGACGACCATCTATTTCTATAACAACTACAGAAACGTCATCCCTAGGAGTAGCGGAAGAAACAGGGCGAAAGTACGCATTCAAATTTAGATGCACGGATGAGATCACTACCTCTACGGTCGATGACGTTGCGGCACGCACCTTGCTGAAATCACACCTTTTGGTATCGATGAAATGATAACGACCTCGCAAGCTCCGGGCCCGGGGTTGCATACTCACTCCAAAATCAAGGCTTCCACCTATACACTCTGCGCATATTTAACTGCAGCAAACGAGACTGTAGGTCTTACGTGAAGTGAAGCATGACGCCACATAACAACTTTCGGTCCTCCGGTACGAATCGAGTATTCGAATTGATTGCTTCTCAACAAGTCTTGACCTCCGAGTCGCTATTCTGAATCAATAGAATGATCGAGCTGGATTGAACCATATTTGAGCAGTTACTTTTCTTGTCTCACTATTCAAAAATTCAAATGCAGCAGACGTTCGAGGGTAAATGTACAATTGCCATCCTCTATTATAACAAAAGAGGATCCACATCATGTTCGACCACTGATAAGCTGTGACCTGCGCATTAAGGATTATATTATTCAGGTTTATTGTTAAAGTCACTGTTGCCTAACTTGGCTGATCAAAGTTTTACTCGAGAACAATAACGATCGCAGAAATTTCCCAGGCACCAAACACAATACGTTTAGCGCCCATGGGCAACGCTAGGTCACAATAAACTTGATGCCTGACCCCTATTGAATCATTGATTTACGAATTTCTGAGACCTCACAATAAAGGCTCCAAAATTTTGGTCTTGTCTAACCTATATATATTGTTTACAATTATCGACACCCTGCACGGCACGCCAGCAACTATACGAACTGGCACATTTGATTTTGAACGAAACCATGCCGGTGTGGACCCCGAATCGTCGTCGAGGCTGTTGCTCCATCATTGAGCGCTTATGTGTAATTTTATGTTCGTATTTCCAAAGCGACCCCTATAGTCATCCTAAGACCCACCTATTGCGAGTAATCGGCCAAATTCGCGAGTCCTAAAGACACCATTGCCTCATTGGAACGCCCATGACCTCGTTGAGCGGAAACTCGTCGGTGATTGTCCTCCGCGTGAGCTACTGTTGGTGTTCCTAGCTCTTGCCCCCTCCGTTGCCCCGACTACATCCCGCGGGTTCGAGCATGTCAGGATGCAACAAGTGATAATGTATGCCACGTGTCGTATCGACCCTCAAACAGACTCGGCTCCATGATCAGTTGCTCAGCGGGCGGCAAATTTCAACCACCTTGCGGGAAATATTTTATCGGAGTTATTGACTGGACTTTTTTTGTTTTTTGTTTTTTGTTTTTGTTTTGATGAGAGGCATATGGAGAAGTTGGTCAGTAGGAGGCGCTGGTGAATGAGTTTCATTACAGCCGACGTTACAGATGGTGAATCCATAACGCCGTGCACTTGGGAGTCGAATGTTAGTCCATAATATTTACAGCACCGTGACCGCACTCCGTGTAGGGGCGTCAATCATTTCATTTTTCACAGTAATAGACCAACGTTCACAGCAAGAAAATAGACGCTCACTCGGGCCTCCCATTCCAAGCTTACCCAGATTTGATACAGTCTGTACCATTCTGCGCATTTTCATAGAATCGACAGCGGCGATGCACGCTGAAGCGTATCCCGGCCGACCCTGCTGATGGTGGAACCACGAGCCAATACAGACCAGTAGTTCGCTTACTCCCATGTCACTGAATTATCGCTACAGATTTGGGGAATAGACGGATTCAAGGCTATTCGGAAGAGTGGGATCCGCGGAATGGCGACGTGTAGCTACTGCGTGCGCAGGCCGCGGATGCGGAGGGAAGCGGATGATATATCTCCAAGAATCATATCCAAGCCAAACACGACCGTGCACTCCTGACCAGCGATAAGAAAGAAGATTCTCTCTGCCAACCACCTGCAGTGGAGCTGACGAATAGCAATTTCCTGCGACGAGAAATGGCACATCCTGACGTGTGCGTCGATTTCTGCTGCAGAGGCAGCCAGGGTCAAGCGAAAAGTCAGAGTGACACGCCTTCGGCCACCATGCCGCGGCTGCATATGCTGCCGTTTTACCATCAGCGCCGCAATCGGGCCGGACTAATTCGTCTCGAGTTTATTCAGTCTGTGATGTGGCGGTGCAGCAACGCTCCCGAGGCCGATCGCGACATGTCAGGACATGTCTTGATGATTACTCATAAGCTGGTCAATCACCATATCGATCCTTACAAACGTCCCCCCTCGAGTCATGCTTCAATCACAAAATGAGTCAGGACGATATCCAATTGCTCCAGGATTACAGAAAACTCGAGAACACGCTCATATTGTACAATATGTTGCAAGTGAGCTGATTCGCCTCGTGTGATCAACATGGAATGTGGAAATCATTGGTCCCTTCATACAAAATGTGCAATCAAGTGGCGATGTATGGTGCATAGGTATACTTCGTGTTCACTTCGCAGTTAGGATCCGCACCCAAGGTGATTCCGGTGTCAAAT
>Ga0247742_10000644_pt1 | contig 27211 bp, 21 predicted proteins | sample UWRJL208509C2_FD_180944 | JGI IMG/M metagenome (GOLD analysis project Ga0247742, IMG submission 180944) | Plant litter microbial communities from Arlington Agricultural Research Station in Wisconsin, United States - UWRJ-L208-509C-2 | ecosystem: Environmental > Terrestrial > Plant litter >...
GATGTATGGTATTACCCAGCTTTTTCCACTTGGTTATATCGCCATTATAAACAATGTCATTCTTGATGGTTCCGTTTGTGGTGACTATTCCTGCGTTGGCCTCATCCAGTAATTTGAAAGCCGCAGTATAAATAGCTTGCTGGCTATCATATTTAGGCGTAAAGTTGCTGCTGCCTTTTAGTGCTTCGGAATATGGCAGTGGCCCCCAACGGTCTGTCATATGCCAAAAGAAGTATGCCTTTAAAATTTTAGCTACCGCTATTTGATTGGCCACCGGCCCCTGATTAGCATCAAGCTGTGCCTGCAGTACATTTTCCAGATCATTTAACGGACCGGTATAAAAGCTGTAAAAATTAAAATTTACCGTAGTATACCTACTGTTGTCAGTAAACGAAGTGTTTGACAGATATTGCGGATAATGCACTCCATAAGGCGATGAGCTAAGAGATGGCAGCGTTAATTCGGCATCGGCTATGAGCTGAGTGCCTGAAGCCTTTGTTGGGTTGTTAGGATCGGTAGTAATGGAGTCGCTAAATTTTTTGCAGTTGCTTAATAGCAAAACAACGGATAACAATAAACAATTATATATAGATATCTTTTTCATGATGTAATTTCTTAGAATGTAAGACTCAGGTTAAGGCCATAAGAACGTACTGTAGGCAATTCTCCTTTTTCAATCCAGCTGATAGAATTGCTGCCTGATGACAGCTCTGAAGGATCAACTCCTTTAGGAGCTTTTTGCCATATCATCCATGGGTTACGGGCAATTACGGCTAATTTTGCCGCTTTGAACGGCGACCCCGACAGTAAACTTTTATCAAACGTATAACCCAGACTTACTTCTCTTAACTTAATGTATGAGGCACTGTATATCCAGTTTTCAGTTACCTGTGTACCCAAAACATTCCGGTAATAGCTCCTGGCATCTACATATGCGGTTACTTCCTGGCCCGTTGCTTTAGATATACCTGTTACTTTAACTCCGCCTCCGCTGGCTAATGGGTCACGAACATTGAAACCCTTATCATTTAATGAGGCAGTTACTGCCGCCTGGCCGGATTTTACAGAAAGCATTTGTGACCAGCTGTAAAATTGTCCTCCATCCTGAAAATCAATCATAGCGGCCAGGTTAAATTTCCATATTCTGAAATTGTTCAGGAAACCACCGGTAAACTTGGGTAATACACTGCCAAAATTATGGTTGGCCTCGTAAAGGGGCATATTGTCCGTACCCAGCAAAATTTTCCCTGTTGCAGGATCGCGCTGATAAGCCTGGCCTACAATGTTGCCAAAGCCCTGGTTAACCGTAGAGTTAAGATAAACAGAGACGCTCGAATAAGTTTGAACATCCAACTGGTAAGTGTTGATGCCAGGGTAAAGGGCTTTAACTTTACTTTCATTATGGGCCACATTGAATGTTGCATCCCAACTGAACAGCTTTGAGTCAACCGGCCGGCCGGTTAATGAAATCTCGATACCTTTATTTTCTATTAAACCGGCATTAACAACGGTTTGGTTATAACCGCTTGCCCCGGAAACCGACAGATTAATGATCTGATTTTTGTTTTGCTGATTATAATAAGTAAAAGCTAAACCAAATCTGTTTTTAAAAAATTTAAGATCGGTACCCAGTTCAAGTGAATTGGCAAACGATGGTTTAATATTAGGGTTTTTAAGCAGATCAGGAACTGTTAATGGGTTGATGCTTGATGTAGCTGTAGGGTAAACGGTACCCAGCGCATAGGTGAAACTTGTTTGGTATGGAGCAAGATCAGAACCAGCTATGGCGTATCCCGCTCTCAATTTACCAAATGACAAGGGTTCCCATTTCAATAATTCGCTAAAAACAAAACTACCTGATACAGATGGGTACCAGTAAGAGTTGTTGTTTGCTGGTAATGCCGATGAAATATCATTTCGTATGGAGGCCTCTAAAAAGTAAATGTCTTTATACCCGAATGATCCTGTAGCATAGGCGCTCCTGACTTCTTTTTTTCTGATGTAAGAAGTGCTTATTGGGCGGTTAATTGAAGCGGCTATGGTATAGTCGCCGGGGCTGGATAAACCACCAACTGTAGCTGAGTATAGTTGGGAGTAGTTTTGGGTAAGCAGGTTGGCACCTAACAGGAAATTGGCGGAGAAATCATGCCATTTTTTATCATATTGACCTAAAAACTCATAGTTGTTTTCTGTATTCTGGTATTTGCCTGCCGAATATCCTTCATCTAAGCGGCCTCCCAATGCGGTTTTGTTGGTAATGCTTTGCGTGTAAAAATCTGACCGGGCAAAACCGCTTAATTTTAAGCCGGGTAAAACCTGGTAACTTAAATTAACATCACCAAAAACACGGTCTCTGCTATCATTATTAAGTACTTCATAAACATCGAAAAAAGGGTTGTCCCAATCGCTTGGTTTATTGGTAGTAATTACCCCAGCCGAGTTTGGATTAACGTTCCAGTTCATGATGGTACCATCGGGGTATTTATAATTGCGCAAACGATCAATATCCAGATTGCGCTGAAACCATTGCTGTGCTCCTGTAAATGATCCCTGGTAACCTTGTGTAGGCCTTTGGGCACTGTTATTAGCGTAATTAACGTTAGCGCCCAGGGTCAATTTAGCGTTTAAGTTTAACGAAGTGCTTAAACCCAGGTTATTACGTTTTAACGAGGTGTTGGGTATAGTACCCTTGATGTAGTTATTGTTATAACTAAACCGATAAGCGGCGTTTTCACTACCCCCGGTAACTGTAATACCATTGTTGATGTTTTGCCCGGTTTGATAAAAATCTTTAATATTATCAGGATGCGGTACAAATGGCGTTAACTGGCCATACTGAGGATCTTCAGGGTAGAAACTGTAATACATTCTAACGGGGGTTCCGTCCATTTTAGGGCCCCAGCTTTCATCATTACCATTTATATACTTTTGACCATTAGCCAGCGTAGAGAAGGTTTGGTTATTACCCACACCATAAATATTTTGGAGAGGCAAAAAGTTACCAATGTGTTCAAGAGAAAAAGCACTGTTAACAGCAACAGATACGTTTTTAGCTCCTTTAATACCTTTTTTTGTGGTGATGAGTATAGCGCCATACTGTCCGCGTAAGCCATACAGAGCTGATGCAGCGGGGCCTTTCAAAACACTTACATTTTCAATGTCGTCCGGGTTAATGTCCTGCGAAATGTTGCCACGGTCCACACCATTTTCCGTGTCGCCAAAGTTGTCTTGTGCAATAGGGGTTCCGTCCACCACCATTAGTGGCGAACCGCTGCCGTTGAGCGAGTTAATACCACGCAGTTTAATTTTGGCTGTTCCACCTAAATTTGCTCCTGAGGAACCGGTTACCTGCGCCCCGGCAATTTTACCGGCCAAATCATTGATAACATTTTGATCTTTGGTAACCGTAAGATCTGAGCCTTTTACCTGCTGGGCCGAGTACCCTAAAGATTTTTGATCTCTTTTGATGCCCAGAGCGGTAACAACTACCTCATTAAGCTGTTTATTGTCCTGAATTAACTGAATGTTAATTAAAGATTCCTTGCTCAAAGGCTTTTCTTGTGTCAGGTACCCGATAAATTTAAATATCAAAACCGGGTTTTCGGTAGTAACTGAGATACTGAAATCACCATTGTTATTGGTGATGGAGCCCATTGTTGTACCTTTTACAGATACGGATACGCCTGGCAGTGGCAGTTTATCCCTCGAGTCGGTCACATTTCCTTTAATGACGCGTTGTGCAAACAGGTTGGAAGTTGAAAAAAGTAGGAGAATACCTAAAAGTTGTAGGTTTTTTATCATAAGTGGAAGGTTTTAGCTGCTGAAATTAACAAAAGCTTAATATTTTGATAAACTTTTTGCTGATTTTATATAATTGAAACGAAAATGTTACCATTTGAAAATTTGGTTTTGCGCAAATTGCAAGAGCGTATTTAATATTTGCCTTTAGAAAATCCTGGTTCTCGAATGTGTGCGATTTTTTTAAACTTAACCATTTCTTTACTTTGAGAACGTATTTTTGGGCATGTTAGCAAGTAAGGTGTCTGTTAAAAGTGAAGATCTGGTGGTGCTGCTTAAACAAGGTAAACCATACGCCTATGACAGGTTATATAAACTGTATTGGAAAGAACTTTATTTAATGGCATATAACCGGGTAGGGGAAGAGGATATAGCAAAGGACCTGGTGCAGAACCTGCTTATTGACGTTTGGAAAAGACGTGACACCTTGAATATTAAAGAGGATTTGGATCGCTTTCTATTTGGCGCACTCAAGCTCCAGATTCTGAATTATTACCGGTCTGAAAATATTAAGCAAAAAGTTCTGGAACGCGCGCTTGAACGTATGCGCAACCTGTTTACCTCTATGGATGAGCTATCTTCTTATCATGATATGGAGAAGGTGATAGCAGATGAAGTTTTAGAAATGCCGCATAATATGCAGCGATCATTCCTGCTCAGAAGTGATAATCATAGCGTAAAAGAAATTGCCGGTAACCTTAACCTTGCCGAACAAACCGTATCCAACAATATAACGGAAGCTCTTAAGCGCCTGAGGAAAAGGCTAATGGCCGAATATCCCGACCGCCACATGGCATGCTTTATTTTGCTCTGCTACTTGCTTAATAATTAATTTACAAAAGCTTAACTCAAAATAGAAGTAGTATTGCCCGGTTTGTGCAACATAAGGTTAAATAGCACAAACTGTGAAGCCTTCTGAGTTCAAATATTTGATCAACCGTTACCTAAATCGGGAAGCCGACGATACCGAACGTGAATTAATTGATGTATGGTACCAATCATTTGATGAGCAGGGTGAAAAACTCCATCTATCCTATAATAAGGAACAGGATTTAGAAAAAGATATGTATGAACAGGTAAAACACACCTGGCATACATCGCCAAAACGTATAAAACTATTCCCGGTTATAAAATACATAGCAGCCGCGGCTACTATATGTATAGCAACGTTTATCGGCTTCCATAAATATATTTCAAGGCACGTAAAATCCTCCCAGGAAAACTATCTGACTATAAATACCGGCACACGTGAGGTTAAAAAAATAGAACTGCCCGATGGCTCGGAAGTATGGGTAAATGCGAACAGTCATCTCCGCATCAGCAATGATTTTCAGCAACACCAGCAACGATATGTTTACCTGGATGAGGGAGAGGCATTTTTTACCGTTAAAAAGAACCCCAAGCGCCCATTTATAGTATACACCAAATCTGTACGCACACGAGTTTTGGGTACTTCGTTTAATATTAACTCCTACGAAACATTAAATAAAGCTGCGGTAACGGTAGCTACCGGGCGGGTACAGGTAAGTACTCCGGCTAAAGTGCTGGGTGTAATCACTCCGGGATTACAAGTCAGCTATTCTATCCTGAACGGGAGTTATCAGATAGATAAGTCTGATGCTTCACAAGCCCATTCCTGGACAACAGGACAAACCATCCTCAGCAATGCGCCTTTTGAAGAGGTTGCATTGGCTATCAAAAACGTTTACGGCACCCAGCTTATCAGTCAGAATAAGACTGCCGTGCATTATAAATACAACCTGCATATTAATACCACCCACACTCTTGATGAAACCATGAAGATCATTTGCTCTGTTCATCAAAACACTTACAAAAGGAGGAACAACAATGAAGTAATTATTTACTAAATAATAAAAATGAAAAAGCCGGTCTGCAGCAGATCCGGCCTTATACAATAGCTGTGTTAAGTTGGAGCCTTAGCAGCTGTTGCCTTAGTTATCATTATCAATTTCACTAAGTATTCAAAAATATGAAAAAAAAGCCACGTCGCTTGAATAAAGCAACGCGTACAATTATTATTGTTTTTTGCCTGTTTTTTGCAGCTGTTGGGCAGCTGTTTGCCGAAACTATTAACGGTATATTTGAAACACGGATAAGCCTTGCCTTTAAAAACGAAACCTTAGCACATGCTATCAGAAAAATAGAACAGCAAAGTAAGGTGGAGTTTGCCTACGATCCGGATTTTTTGGGCTTACAAAAACTATTGGTAAAAGAAGGCCGTTTCACCGATGAGCGTTTGGATGTTGTTTTGAAAGCATTATTGCAAAACACAGATATCGCTTTTAAAGAAGAAATAAAAGGTACCATTACATTATATAAAAAAGCTAATTCGGCTAAAGTTGCGTACGGTAAAGTATCGGGCCGTGTGGTTGACGAAAAAGGTGAACCTTTGCCGGGGGCAACTGTTAGGCTGAATGAAGTAAACAAAGCTATTCAAACAAACCCCGATGGTTCATTTTCAATTGAGGCAGACCCGGGTGTATATACGCTGCTGGTAAGCTTTATATCTTACCAAACTTACCGCGTACCGGGCGTTAAAATTGTTGCTGGTGAAACCGCAACTTTAGGTAATATAACGCTGGTAGCAGAATCCGGCAGCTTAAATGAAGTTGTTGTAGTTGGTTACGGCACCCAAAAGAAAGAAAACCTTACCGGCGCGGTTGATCAGGTTACGTCTAAAGTTCTGGAAAACCGTTCTTTACCCAACCTTACCCAGGGCTTGCAAGGTGTAATACCCAATCTTAACCTGGTACCGTTAGATGGTAAACCTATACAATCGCCCAGTTTTAACGTTCGTGGTACAACATCAATCGGTCAGGGTGGTAATGCCCTGGTGTTGATTGACGGTGTTGAAGGCGATCCCAGCCGTATTAACCCAAGTGATGTGGCCACTGTATCTGTATTAAAAGATGCATCTTCATCAGCAATTTATGGTGCAAGGGCGGCTTTTGGTGTAGTATTGATCACCACCAAAAGCCCGGCTAAAGAAAAAACGAGTATCACTTACTCGTTTAACCAGTCGTTTAAAAGTCCAACAACCGTTCCTCAACTGGTAACTAACGGGTATACGTTTGCCAAAATGTTTAACGAGGCCTGGACAGCTGCCAACAACTATTCGCAAACTCCGCAGAATATCAATAAAACGGTAAAGTTTTCACCTGAATACCTTGCCGAATTAAAACGCCGCGATGCTGACCCTTCCTTACCCAAGGTAGAGGTTAATCAGAATGGCGAATACGTTTATTACGCCAATACTGACTGGTATAAAGAGCTTTATAAAAGCCATAACGCCTCAAGAGAGCACAACCTGGCCATTTCAGGCAATAGCGGCAAGTCTGACTTCCTGATTACCGGCAGGTATTTTGCACAGGATGGTTTGTTCCGGTATAACTCTGACGATTACAGTATTTATAACTTAAGGGCCAAGGGATCATTACAGGTATTTCCGTGGTTGCGTATTTATAACAATGCCGATTACTCTAACGTAAAATATCATAACCCCCTTAACGTAGGCGAAGGTGGTGGTATTTGGCGAAATCTGGCCGACGAGGGGCATACTGTAGCGCCAATGTTTAACCCTGATGGTACTTTAACTTATTCTGCCGCTTATACCGTGGGCGATTTTGTTTATGGCAAAAACGGTATTGATTTCGATAACCGTGTGTTCCGCAATACAGCAGGCTTTAACGCTTCTTTTCTGGATGATATTTTTAGAGTAAAAGGCGACTTTACCTTCCAAAACACCGATAATAACCAGGATCGTAAACGTGTACCTGTGCCTTATAGCCGCAAACCAGGGGTAATTGAGTATGTGGGTACCAACTATAACGACCTGGAGAATATGAACCAGAGCACCCAATATGTAGCCACCAACTTTTATGGTGAATATGAGCCAAAATTGGGTAAGGATCATCACTTTAAAGCTTTAGCGGGTTTTAACTTTGAGCAGTCAACCTATCAAAAGTTAGATCTGACCCGCAATGGGCTTATTTTTCCTGATGCTACCGATATTAACCTGGCTCTTGGCCAATCAATCACCACTGCTGGTGGATATGACAGATGGGCTGTGATGGGTGGCTTTTACCGCTTAAACTATTCTTATAAGGACAGGTACCTGGTAGAAGCAGATGGCCGTTATGATGGTTCTTCCAAATTTCCTTCCGATCAGCGTTATGCGTTTTTCCCTTCTGTATCTGCCGGATGGCGTGTTAGTAATGAGCCTTTCTGGAATATGTCAAAGGACATTATATCAGATTTAAAGATCAGAGGATCGTACGGATCATTAGGAAACGGAAGTATCAAATCATATGCTTTCCAGGAGCAATTCAGCATCAGGCAATCAAACCGCGTTTTGAATGGGGTACGTCCGCAGATCACTAACCAGCCAGGCGTATTACCCGACGGTTTAACCTGGGAAACAGCAACTGTTGAAAACCTGGGTGTGGATATGGGTTTCTTAGCGGGCCGCTTAACTCTTACTGCCGATGGTTATATCCGCAAAACCAAGGATATGTTTACCGTAGGTAATACTTTGCCTGCCGTATTCGGTACAACCGTACCTAAAGGTAACTATGCCAATATGCAGACTAAAGGCTGGGAAGTAACCATTACTTGGAGAGATAAATTTGATGTAGGTGCTAAACCGTTTAACTACGGCTTTAGAGCAACCCTGGCCGACTATCAATCAACCATAACCAAATACAATAACCCGGATAAAAACCTTGGCGACCCTACTAAAAGTTTAACCGACCAGATTTATTATGTGGGTGAAAAAGTAGGGGAGATATGGGGATTTGTAACCGACGGCTATTTTAAATCGGCGGCTGACATCGCTAACTCAGCAAAACAAAACCTGATCAAAGCTTCAGGTGCCAGCGACCTGCTACCGGGCGATATTAAATTTAAAGACTTAAACGGAGATGGTGTAATTGACTATGGGAATCAAACTGTAAATAAACCGGGCGACCGTAAAATCATCGGTAACAACACTCCGCGTTACACTTTTGGCTTTGGTATGGATGCCGACTGGAACAGCTTTTTCTTCTCGGCATTTTTCCAGGGCGTAGGTAAACGTGATTGGTATCCAGGTTCAGAAGCCGATTATTTCTGGGGTCAGTATAACCGTCCGTACAACAAGGTGCCGGTTTCACAGCTGGATAAAATCTGGTCAGAATCTAATCCAAATGCTTATTTCCCAAGATACCGCGGATACTCTGCACAAAACGGATCAAACGAACTTGCGCAGGCACAAACCAAATATTTGCAAAACGCAGCCTACGTAAGGCTTAAAAACATCCAGTTAGGTTATCACCTGCCATTAAGCCTCATCAAAAAAATCAAATTAGGAGATGCCAGGGTATTTGTTTCTGGCGAAAACTTGTGGACTTGGTCGCCATTGTACAAGATCACCAAAGATATCGATCCTGAAAGTATCAACGGATCTGACAGGGTATTAACAGATGGCACCAATGGTAACGGTAATAATTATCCGATACTAAAAAGCATAACCTTAGGAGTATCAGCAACTTTTTAATTGCTAAATAATAAATTGAACATTTTAAACTATTAAATATGTTTATTCAACGTATAAAATCAATCAAAACTTACTTATACATCTGCCTTATTGGTTGTATTGCAGTAAGTTGTAAAAAACTGGATCAGGTTCCGCAAAGTACTGCCACCGGAGCTGCCGTATTTGGCAGCACCAGTGGCCTTGAATTGTACACCAGCTCATTTTATAATATTTTGCCAAATGCCGATACCATACCGGTATTCCGTGCAGATGCTATGGCCGATTTCGGTGCCAGAACTTCATATCCAGACTTTTTAAGACCTGGATTTTATGATGCCCGGCAAAGTGTTGGCTGGGATTGGAGAGATCTGCGTAACTTTAATTACTTTATTCAAAACTGTAATAACCCCGCCATTTCACTTGCCCAACGCCAGCATTATATTGGTTTGGCGCGTTTTTTCAGAGCCTGGTTTTATTTTGATAAAGTAAAACGTTTTGGAGATGTGCCCTGGATTGGTAAGCCGATTGCCATCAATGATCAGGCCCTGTTTAATGGTCGCGACTCGAGAACACTGGTTATTGATTCGGTTATTGCCGATTTGGATTATGCCTGCAAGTATATCACTACTAATGATAATACACGCAGTTTAATTACCAAATATGTTGCATATGCCTTTAAATCACGAGTGTGCTTATTTGAAGGTACATTCAGAAAATATCATGATGAGTATAAGCTGCAAGGCTCTGCCAATGCTTTACTGAGCCAGGCTGCTGATGCCGCCCAAAAAGTAATGACCGAAGGAGGCTTTAGCTTGAATACAGCCGGCGGCCTTGATAAGGCTTACAGACAGTTATTTATAACCCAGGCTCCGGTAGCATCTGAAGTTATCCTGGCTTCGGTGGTTGACCCTGCCCTTGGTATATTTAGCGATGCCAACTGGTACTGGACAAGCTCTACCTATGGCGATAGGTTAAGTTTAACCCGCACCTTTGTAAATACTTATCTGAATATTGACGGAACGCCTTTTACAAATAAAGCAGGTTATCAAACCATGACTTTTAACCAGGAGGTAAAAGGTAGGGATATGCGCTTGCAGCAAACCATCAGGATGGGGAGCTATCAACGCTTAAACGGCGGAACTCCCGAGGCAGCCCCACCGGTATTTTCATATACCTACACTGGTTACCAACCCATGAAATGGACGCAGGACGATGTTTCATTAGACGGGGGTAAAAAGAGCACCAACTCTATGCCGCTGATCAGGTACGCCGAGGTTTTGTTAAACTATGCCGAAGCTAAAGCCGAACTGGGCACTTTAACCGATGGAGACTGGAACCAAACCGTTGGTGCCATACGCAGGCGTGCTGGTATAACCGGTAATACATCGGCCAAACCCGTAGTGATTGACCCGTATCTGCAAACTAATTATTTCCCGGCTATTGCCGATCCTTCTATCCTGGAGGTTAGGAGGGAGCGGGGTATTGAACTTGCGCTTGAAGGATTCAGATTTTATGATCTGGTGCGCTGGAAACGCGGCCCGCTCATGGATCAGGTTTGGAATGGCTTTTACGTCCCCGCACTTGATGTACCTATGGATTTGAATGATGACGGTGTATTGGATGTGTGCTTTTACAAAGTTATGCCTGCTAACCCGGTAAAAGGAGTAACCTACGTTAACGTAGCCGAAACTATTAGCGGAGGTACGCCAAATCCGCAGCGTTTGGCTCATGATACGTATGGTGAACTAACCTGGTTAACCACGGTGCCTAAAAAATGGGATGATAAATTTTATCTTTACCCGATACCGGAAACCGATAGATTGCTTAACCCTAAATTAGGACAAAACCCGGGCTGGTAAATAATACTAATTACAACTATTAAAAATGAAAACAAAAAACATCCTGCTGGTGGCTTTTGGAATAATGCTTTCCTTTTATAGCCATGCCCAAAACCTTATTGTGGGCACCTACAACCTTCGTTACGCCAATCCGCGCGATACGGGTAATATGTGGGTTAACCGTGCGCCTGTTGTAGCATCGCTGATCCGCTTTCATGATTTCGACGTTTTTGGTACCCAGGAAGGTTTGCTGAATCAGTTGCAGGATATTAATGCCGCTCTGCCGCAATACGAACGCTACGGTTTAGGCCGTGATGATGGTAAAGACGCGGGCGAGCATTCGGCTATCTTCTTTAAAAAAGACAGGTTTACGCTCTTAAATAAAGGTGATTTCTGGTTGTCGCAAACACCAGAAAAACCATCATTAGGCTGGGATGCTACCTGCTGTAACCGCATATGTTCATGGGTATACCTGCAGGATAAACTAACCAAAAAGAAGTTTTACTTTTTCAACGCCCACTATGATCACCAGGGAAAAGTGGCCCGCGAAGAAAGCAGCAAATTGATTTTGGACAGGATAAAAACCATAGCAGGTAAGGAACCGGTAATACTTACCGGCGATTTCAACGGATCGCATGAAAGCAGCTGGTACCAGCGCGTGGCAACCTCAGGCACTATGTTTGACACGTATACTAAAGTAGAGCATCCGTACGCTAATAATGCGTCATTCAATGCTTTCAGGAGCTCTGTTCCCGGTAACGAGATTATTGATCATATTTTTGTTACTTCGGGCTTTAACGTAAAACGCTGGGGGATATTAACCGACAGCTATCACGGTAAATATCCGTCAGATCATTTTCCGGTACTTTCTGAGGTTAGTCTCTAAATACTTTAATAGTGTTTTAATTATTAAACCCCGCCTTGCGAAAGTAAGGCGGGGTTTTTTTATAAACAGTTAGTGTGTTGCCTTATGCACGTTGCAACGGCGGTGCAAAACACAATTCTTTCCTGTTTTAACGAGCCTGCCTTTTTGAAGTAGCGGATAATATATCCCTGTTGGTCAAGTATTGCATTCGCTTCATGTAAATTTTTTACGTTTCTGACTACAGTTAGCTTTTTTAGAATCATAATTCCTGGAGTGGTTAAGAGTCCCCGCTCAGGAATTAGATTAAAAATCAAACTTAAGGTACAGATATGAAAAAACAATTAATTACGAAGCCGGCACTTTTTGCTGTAGCAGCTTTAACCGTCTTTTCGTGTAAAAAAAATGCGGCAACGGCACCATTACCCACTACACAGTACAACGTTACTCAAACAAATTTGGTAGCCGACGTGGATGGCTATAATGCAACTAAAATTGATCCTGATCTGGTTAATGCCTGGGGGCTGGCAGCAAATGAGATCGGGATAGTATGGGTATCTTCTAATCACAAGGCCCTGAGTACAATATATGACACCACAGGGCGCACGCTTCGGGTGCCGGTTAGGATACCAACAGTTAACGGGAATCAACCGGGCAAACCTACTGGTATGGTGTTTAACAACACGGCCGATTTCGGCAATAATAAATTTATTTTCGCAGATGAGAACGGGGCTATTTCAGCATGGATAATGAACGATGATGCTGCAATAGTAGCAAGTGGCGGCCAGGGTGCAGTATATAAGGGACTTGCCCTTGCAGCCAATGCGGGGGCTAATTTTCTATATGCGGCCAATTTCAAGGCGGGGAAAATTGATGTGTTTGACCGCGAATTTAAACATGTAATTACAAATGGATTTACTGATTCCACTATCCCGGCTGGTTTTGGGCCATTTAATATCCAGAACATTGGCGGAATGTTATATGTTACTTACGCTAAATTAGCCGGCCCCGATAATATAAATGACAGTCCGGCCGCCGGTAATGGCTATGTGGATATTTTCAAACCAGACGGTACCCTGGTTAAGCGTTTTGCTTCGCAGGGTTCACTTAACTCTCCGTGGGGCATCGCAGATGCCCCCGCTGGTTTCGCTGCGGAAACAGAAACTATTCTGGTGGGTAATTTTGGTGATGGCAGGATCAACGTATTTGATACCAATGGGAATTATAAGGGCCAATTGCAGGCAAATGGTAAACCACTAACCATTGATGGTTTATGGGCGCTTGACTTTGTTAAACCTAATCCGGCAGCTGGCAGTAGCCTCTATTTTACGGCCGGCCCCGCAGGAGAGACGCATGGACTGTTCGGATTTCTTAAAACTTCAATGATTGCTAATAGTCCTAATAACGGTAATAATACCAATGGCGGGTTATCCGGATATTAGTGGGCCATCAGGCGTTACGATGAAAAATTAAGTACAAAGGGAGGGGGGCGGTAGGTTGAACGATATGTCGGAATAAAAAAAGCCATGTAAGTAATTAGCTTACATGGCTTTTTTTTAGCATAATGTACTCCCGAAAATAAAAAGATCGAACCAGAACCGCTATCAGCATGGTTGCAAATTTCTATAATCGGGGGTAATCCTGATGGATTAAATTTGTTATGCTTGTTTTTAGGTTTGGGTATTCTTTAAGTTTGCACCGTGGTTAAGATCAAGATTCCTCATTTTTATTTCCGTTTGTCTGAAAGCGTTGTTGACGCGCTGCGTAATACGCTGATCGTACTCCTGCCTATTGTGGCGCTTTTTCATAGCCACCGGCAGGCGGGTATCGGCATGGGGGTGGGTGCGTTACTTATCAGCCTTACAGATATGCCGGGTAACCGGCGCGGCAAGGCGGTGACAGCCTTGCAAAGCCTGCTGATCTTTTTCCTGGTGTCACTGCTATTTTCGGCCTGCTTGCAATCAGCCATCCTGACCGGACTGGTAATTTTGGCGTTGACCTTCGTGCTTTCCATGTTGGCATCCCTGGGTGGCCGGTCCGGTGTGGCGGGTACGATGGGTATCGTACTGATGGTTTTTACGTTGGGGCTGCAGCCGCAGGAGCCTTTATGGTTCAGCGCTTTTATCGTGGCGGGCGGGGCCTGGTTCCATTTGGTGAGCCTGGCGCAGGTGCTGATCTGGCCGTTTCGTTCCCTGCATCAGGCGTTGCGCGAAGCCTTATCGGTAACCGCGGATTTCCTGAAAGCTAAGGCCGCTTGTTATGACCCGGATGTGCCGCTGGAGGAAGCTTACCGGGAAACCATCGCGCTGCACCTGCGGGTCTCGGAAAAACAGGAATTAGTAAGGCAGTTATTGCTCAGCGACCGTGCGAATTCCCGGCAATTACTGAATACGGCGATCAGGGTGATTGGTCTTTATGAGCAGGTGACGGCCATGCATTATGACTATGCCGTCGTGCGTGAGCGGCTGGCGTCGACCGGAGCGCTGCTGATGGCAGCGGAACTGATCGATTTGTTGTCCGAAGAAACGCGCAAGCTCAGCCGTACAGTACCGGTATCCCGGCGGCTGAACCCGGCACCCCAAGGCACACGTTACCAACAACTCAACAATCAGCTATCCGCGATGGCGGCTAAGTTGCATCAGGAGGATGCGGCAGTCATCAAGGGTATCCTGATCAATACGGCGGCGATCCATCGCTTGTTGGCTGAAGTTGCTTCGGATGAACAAACTGTTATCGAAGGGCTGCCTGAGCCTGATGCTTTTTTGCCTGATGAAGGGGCATACCACACGAAGCTAAAAGGGCATCTTCATTTGCGCTCACCGGTGCTGCGCTTTGCCCTCCGGCTAACCTTATTGTTTGGGATAGGGTACTTGGCGACCATACTTTTTTCCCCAAATCGCTATAGTTACTGGCTGCTGCTGACGATCGTGATCGTGGCCCGGCCCCAGCTGGCGCTGACCTGGCAACGGAACCTGGAGCGTTTATCCGGTACTTTTGCCGGTGTATTGCTGGCGAGCCTAACGCTCTTCCTGATCAAGCCAGCTGTTGTTTTACTGATCATCGCGGGATTGGGATTACTCTGCTTTTTTGCCTGGAACCGGTCTGCATATGCCCGGAGCGTAACCGGTATCACGGTTTGCGTGGTGATCTGCCTGAGCCTTTATCATGGTCAGGCGGACGCGATCGTGTCAGCCCGGCTCTGGTATTCGCTGGCAGGCTGTGTTTTGGCTTTCGCGGGGATCTTTGTTTTCCCGGTCTGGATCAATGCCGAGCTGGAAGACCTCTCAAGAGCTGCCGGGGAAGGGAACCGGCTTTTCCTGAAAGCTGTGCTGGAGCAAGCTAACCAGCAGGAAGTGTGGCTGGCGCGAAAAGAAGCACATTTGCGGCTGGCCCGATTTTCGGAGGGGCTGCGGCACGCACGGGTCGAACCGGGTAAAGTTGATCTACCCCGGCTGGAACATATCCAGGTATTGCATTACCGCATTAACGCTGTTGTTATTTCGCTATGCTTAGCTCCGCGTCTATCCGGCATGAAAAACGCGCAGCGGGCATTGTCCCGGCTGGAGCATGATCACCTGCCAGAAAGTCCTGTCCCCTCGGCCCCGCAGGGAAATAGCTTATTAAAAGGCACTGACTTGCTGAACGCGTTGGTTGATGAGTTGCTATGTTTGGGTTGAACCAATCAAATTGATCAACACATTCATCGAAAAGGATTCTTTGAAAATTGAACCTTTGAACAAGCCAGGCTGATATACATCAACCCGATCTTTGGGTTATGGAAAATTCAACAAAACCTGATCCGGTGCATTTAACATTTGTGCGCAGCTGTTTAAAATTTACAGCATCATGGCAGTTTCAGTGAACTATTCCTGCTCATCTTTGTTATGTGTGGCATGCAATCAATAATAACCAAAACTAAATACAACGATACCGAACTGGAAGAATTCAGTGACCTGATCAAGGAAAAGATCCGCATGGCGCGTGAAGAACTGTACGAACTGGCGGACTCGCTGAGTTCGGCGAATACTAATGGCGACGAGGCTGCCATTGCCGGCAAGACGCTGGAAGATGGTTCGGCTACCTTTGAAAAGGAACAAACGAACCAATTGGCAGCGCGTCAGAAAAAATTTATCGAACAACTTGAAGCCGCACTGCTGCGCATCAAAAATAAGACCTATGGCATTTGCCGCTCGACCGGTAAACTGATCCCAAAGGAACGGCTGCTGGCCGTTCCACACACGACTCAAAGCATGGAGGCCAAACTGAAACAGGTATGAGCTCCGCGTTTGTAAAAGAAGGGGAGGCCAAGCACCTCAAAGATGTAGCGCCCAATCTTGGGGCGCTGCTTTTTTTCCTACGCGTGGAGAATAACGGTATGAGCGACTGGCTGAGCTACGCGCTGGATGATGAAAACCACTGGTATATTACAGAATGCGATTCGTGAACTTGATCGGCTGCGGGGCGGGAATAGACGAAGGCGATGTAATTCGCGGAGGCTAAAAAGTAGTTGTAGATTGATGAGGCTGTGCCTCTGTGAGTTTCGATTAAATCGCGGCTACTCGAAAAGGGTCAGCAAAAAGCCCTCTTGCGAGGGCTCCTACCATAATCATCATCAAGAACATTATCAGGCAGGAATCAGGTTGGTAGTGATACCTATTCTGTTCCATACATTGATCGTGATGATAGCCAGAATAACATCTGCCAGGTATTTTTCATCCAGTAATGCAGCTGCGGCCGAATAGGTCTCATCTTTCACATGATTTTGAATCAATGTAACCTCCTCTGTAAGTGCAAGGATTGCGCGCTCTTCCTCTGAAAAAAACTGGGTGTCCCTCCAGGCATTTAGTGCATAAATACGCTGTTCTGTTTCACCTGCTTTGCGTGCCTCTTTAGTGTGCATATCGATGCAGAAAGCGCAACCATTGATCTGTGAAGCCCTGATCTTGATCAGATCTTTGTGGGTTTTGGTTAGAGAGGTGCTCTCAATGAATTTTTCCATACCCAATACAGCTTGATAGCCGGCTGGTTCTACTTTGTCAATTTTAATGCGTGTACTCATTTTTGTTATTTATTAAGATCAGTTATAATTTATTTAAAAGCCTTTTCAGCCTCATTTGTGTCCTCCAGCATGAGGAATTTTATGATCTTGCCATCTTTAATGGTGAAACGCTGGCAAAATGGAGTCGTATATCTTTTACCAGTTGCGTGGGGAATCCTCGATGAAATACCAAATACCGCTGCCTCATGGCCATCGATAAAGAAATGTCCGGGTTCAAAACGATCTTCGGTATCGATGTGCGCATCGAATAACAAAGTAAGTGCCTTTTCAATTTCTACTTTAGTATTTAGTTTTCCAGTCCAGGGCAATAATCCCGAGGTCGGGATATACCAATCTATATGCTCTGCACACAAGGCGGTAATACCTTCGGCATTTTTCTCGCCCACGTTTTGATAAAAGCTGTTTAACACAGCCTGCGTTTCGTGATTATCAGTTTCTGAATTCATTTTTGAGCTATTTTTTGTTGATTTGATACGCCCTTTCACGTACCTGTAGTTCATACAAAACTAATGACGCTATTGTTCAATATACTGCTCCAGTCCGCAAATAATCAGGGGCCCAGCCAACCTGCTATGTTGCTAACATCATCAGGTTGATTGATGCACCTGCTACTGTATTGGCACGGTGATGCCGGCAATAAACTTGGTTTTATCAGCATCAAAGTCATAAGCAGGCATAAACCAAAGTGTTGATTTGACGTGGGCTATGGTATATCTGAAATTTGGCCCCACACCGTGTTTGCGCCAGGCAGTCGCGCCGATTGTAAACTCCTTGGTATATTTATAAAACAGGTTTGCCTTGTATAAATAATTCGATTTCCCGGCGCCCAGCTCCCATAACGCGGCAAACGTCGTTCTTTCATTTCCAGTCCATATACTGGCACTGTAACGGGGGCTGGTTGTTCCATGTTCAATGCCCGCGCTTAGCCCGAGGATTAACGACGGAGCGGCTGCATAACTGGCACCCACTAAAGCCTCACCCCATTGATGCTCTAACAGGCCAAAATAAGTGAGTGAAAACCGGTCTGTAAGCTTTCTGGAGCCGAAATAATTGATGTTCGGTTCATGTTTTCCTCCTGCTGTATATCGGTCGTAAACCTCCAGTTGTGCAAAAGCGCCCAATGGAAGCATGACTGCTAACAGAACTAAATATTTTTTCATGTTATTGGGATTTTAAGGGGAAAGCATTACTAAAACAATAGTATCCCGGCCGTCTTGGTTACATTTCTGCCATGAAGATGTGCCTCCCGACTCGGAACCAACCTAATTGTCGGAAAGCTGACAGCCAGGGATACTATGTTTGCTTTTATAGCGGGACTTCGAATTGAACTACTACCAGTCTGAGTTCGCGTTTCTTTTCGTCACTTATTCAGCCTTCTTGCCTAAATTATCCAGGCTCCAATTGTATATCGGGATTGCAGAAAGCAGCAGGCTGCCGGAGCAAGTCCCGAAAACTGCGAAGTTAATGGGGGCTTTAATACCCAAAAATACGGTCATGGATAAGGCAAAAATGAAGGTCAGCACGCAACTTGTGATAGCTGCATACCTGGTTTTGAATCCGATGATTAGTAGAATACCTATGCTCGCTTCAAAAAGTGTGGCGATCCCACCCATGACATTGACCACCGGCCTGTCGAGAAATGGCATCAGTGTAGCAGTATAATCGATAAATTTTTCCCAGGCGCCCCATTCTATATTCCTGGTATCGGCTGGTAATAAGCCGAGTCTATCTGAAACAGTTGTCAGAAAGCCAATACCCAATGCCACACGTAAAAGTAGCTGCGGTATTTTAAATGAATTTTTCATAATTTTTTTCTTAAATGGAATTAACGATACAAAGGTATATCGCAACTGGATCGTATTTACATACCAGATTTCAGAATTCACTGGGCCCAGTAAAAGTGTATTCTGTCTGTTTTACAGTACTTTATTGTTAGTGAATTTATTCGGGAACCCTACTAATAGCCCGTGGTTCTTACCGATAGGCACATTACATAGGCAGCTTTTGCCTTTACTTTATGATTAAACAATATCCCCAACATTGGGGATAGGCGCAGGTATCGGGTTTGTCGTCCTTTGGCCAATCTTACAAACTTTCAGAAAAGCCTGATTTTAGGGTATCAAAACAATTTTTAGCTATTATGATTAGAGCTACCATCGAAGATAAGGACCTGATGATTTCAATATTAAGCAAGGCGTTCATGGAGGAAAAGAGTGTCAACTATATGATTTGGCATGATAAAAATAGGGAAAAGAGGGTCCGGGCACTGGTATCATACAGCATTGATGTCTGCATTATGTTCGGGGAATTGTGGTTGGCTGATAACCGGCAAGCCTGCGCGCTGATACTTTATCATAACCAGGTATGCGTGAATAGGAGGACAATCATGCTCGACCTGCGATTTGTTGCGAAAGTTTGCGGTATTGGTGGGGTCATAAAAATGCTCAGGTGGTCTGCAATGCTGAAAAAGACAATGCCCCTGAAAGATATAGCATATCTCTGGTTCATCGGTGTAAATCCTGATAGCCAGAACAAGGGTATAGGGAGCCAATTGCTGACCGAAATTTTAGCGCGAACGAGAGAATTGAATTTACCGGTTTATATTGAAACTTCCACTGTTGAAAACCTGCCCTGGTACAAAAGGTTCGGCTTCGAAATTTATAACAAAAGAAATCTCGGCTACGAGCTTTTTTTTCTGAAGCGGGAGTTTTAGAGATACTTCCTGATCAATTATGTAATTAAAGCAAATTTCAAATATAATAGACGCTATATCGGTAATATGCCAACCCGCAGTTTGCATATTACCGATAGGCACCGGCCGTCCGTCCTGCTAATTCCCGGCCTTCCGACGAGCGATGGTATTTATGAACTATTAGTAGACGCATTCATAGGAGAACGTTAGAAACTCTTTTTTAAGATCGTTAACGCTTTGATCATTTCTTCTTCCCGAAGTGATGCGAATCCCATTCGCAGGCCATTTGGTGAGAAACTTTCGTTTTGGTAGTAGGATCCATCTCCAATGTACAGGCCATTTCTTCCGGCATTGTAGGAGAGTTTCTTCAAATCAACTTTTTTGTCAAAGTTCACCCAAACCCCCAGGCCACCTTCGGGCACTTTGAAATTTACAACATCACCTAAATGCGCTTTAAGCATCTCGCAGAAGACGTTCCGGCGCTGTTTATAGATCTTCAAAGATTTTCGGAAATGCCGGTCCATTTCACCATCATTATATAATACGGAAAATGCTTCTTCCAACAGGGTATCGCCCTGCTTATCTATCAGCTGCCGGATAGTTGAAGCAGATTCGATAAATCCCTGAGAAGCCACCATAAAGCCAATGCGTAACGCTGGTGCAAAGGTTTTGGAAATCGACCCGATATAGATTACATTATGGTGATGGTCTATACTCGCAAGCGGCACATAGGGTTTATTGTCATAGTGAAAATCGAAGTCGTAGTCATCTTCTATAATTGCGAAGGAATGTTCCTTGGCTAAGTTCAGCAATTTCATCCTGCGATCCATACTCATGGTTACCGTTGTCGGGAAATGATGGTGAGGGATAATATAAACAGCTTTCACCTTATTCTTCTTCAAACGCCTTTCCAGAAAGTCCACATCCATACCGCGATTATCTACAGGTATTCGCAACAGGTTTGCACCGGCAAACCTAAAGGTATCATCAGCAGAACCATAGTTCGAGACACCGACTGCTATCTGATCCCCTGGCTCTACCAATAACTGTGTTGCCAGGAAAATACCCATCTGGCTTCCTTTGGTGATCAGAATATTTGTTGTCTTGGTTACCAGTCCCCTGCTATGAGCCAAATATTGCTGCAATGCAGTACGCAGATGTTCAGAACCCATTGCATTGCTGTATTTGAGAAAGTTCTTGCCCTGATATCGCCTTGACAGGCTTCGATATTCGCGCATCAGTAAATCGACAGGTGCAAGCCGAACGTCCGGAAAACCATCATCAATGGCCAACACGATATGTTGAAGGTTTTCATTTGGCAAAATTTTACCGAAATCTTGTTTCCAGTGAAAAGAGGCGCGATCGTTTTCTTCATTGCCGGAATCTGAATTAACCGCTTTGGAGCGAATGGGCAATTTTGACAGAACGAAAATACCTTTTCTTTCCACTGATTCCGCCCAACCCTGGCTTATCAGTTCCTCATAGGCCAGTTTAACCGTATTTCTGGCAATCCCTATCAAATCGGCCAAAATACGGGAGCTCGGCAAAAGGTCAGATGGTTGGAGCGTGCCATTGGTGATCAACGAAATAAAAATATTGCAAACCTGTATGTGGAGCGAAACCGATGAATTGCGGTCAACTTGGATCAATGTTTTGTAAGGTAATATCTGGGCCATATTTAATATGAAAACTGGGGCTTAAATATAACCCAAGTTACCAATAATTTTGTGGTAAAACAATTGAAAATGAAAAAGATATTGATAATCAATGCCAGTGCAAGACAAACGCTTTCTAAAAGCAGGATGCTGACAAAAGCATTCGTTGAGGAATGGGAAAGCTACGAAGGCAATGCTCATATAACCTACCGGGATTTAGCAGCTAATCACATACCTTATGTGGACGAAAGCTGGGTAGCGGCAGCAGCAAAGCCTAAAGCAACCCGGACACCCGAGGAAGCTATGGCATTAAACACCAGCGATAAGCTGATAGTGGAACTTAAGGACGCTGATATGATCGTCATCGGTTCTCCGATGTACAATTGGTCTATACCGGGAGTGCTAAAAGGGTACATTGATCAGATCGTACGCGTGAATGAAACCTGGAGAATCAATCGGGAAAATCCGTCCAACCCGTACCTGGGTTTATTGGAAAATAAAACGCTGATCCTTCTGCTTTCCAGGGGTGGTACCGGCTACGAAATGGGTGAGGCCAATGCACACATGAATTTTCAAAGTACCTATTTAAAAACGGTATTCAACGTAATGGGCATAAACAATATCCATACCATCGCCATCAATGGGGAATCACAAGATCCTGAACGCCTGAAAAACAGTATTGCGGGTGCTGTTCAGCAAGTAAAAAGCCTTGTATGTTCTTACATGATTAATTCATCAACCCTGATCACAACGAAATGATGAGCGACAAACTTAAAGGGGGGATTTACGTAGCCTTGGGCGCTTCCAGCTATGGTATGCTAACGACTTGCGTTAAAATGGCCTATCACGAAGGCTTTAATGTGGCTGAAATTACGGTATCTCAATATGTACTTGGCGCACTGGGCCTGTTGATACTGAATTTATTCCGTAAAAATAAATCAATGATCCTGAGTAATCGTCCCAGTGGCAAAACGGCGCTGCAATTGGTGGCGGCAGGTGCTTCGCTGGGCCTGACCAGTTTATTTTATTACCTGGCTGTACAGTATGTTTCGGTCGGTGTAGGGATCGTATTACTCATGCAAAGCGTATGGATAGGAATCATTGCAGAGATGATTATTCATAAAAAAATGCCGGGATCAAAGACGCTGCTGGCGGTGCTCGTTATACTGTGTGGAACAGTTTTGGCGGCATCAATTGGCCAAAAAGGCATCCGGGTCAATTGGATAGGTATTGGCTGGGGCCTGCTGGCAGCAGTTTCCTATACGGCAACGATGTATTCATCCAATAGTGTTGGCATCCATTTTCCACCATTAAAAAGGAGTTTATACATGATCTTGGGCGGTCTCATCATCATTCTGTCGATATTTCATGCACATCTCAATCAGGATTTTTCATTCAGGATCTTCGTTCGCTGGGGCATCGTCCTATCTCTTTTCGGAACAATCCTACCACCGATCCTGCTTACCAAGGGTATGCCGCTTACCGGCATGGGTTTGGGCGCCATCATTGTGTCGCTGGAAATCCCGGTTTCAGTTTTAATGGCTTTTGTCCTGATCAATGAACGCGTAAGCGGTACGCAATGGTTAGGTGTCGTCCTTATTCTTCTGGCCGTCGTGTTAATGAACGTTGGCAAACGACCATCGGTTCCCGTGTGAGCGATTCCACACCATCCCGACGAAATTATTATAAAGTGACGGGGTGATAAAAAAATCAGGTCCTAATTTATTTAATCTTTTAAAATCAATAAGATGAAAACAATGTCAATTCTATTACTAATGTTTAGTGTCATCGGCGCGCGCGGCCAGCAGGTAGTTTCCCGTGTATCAGCTGCGGAGGTTTTACAAACAGCAGGCGTTCAAATGACGGCTTTTATTAACCGGGATGAGAAGACGATATCCGTCTTGTATGGCGATTCCGCAGCCTTTGAAAGCACCCAAAGCAATTTTAAACACCATACTGCCGAAGAGCACTTTACGCTGGTGACATATAAATTGAAAAATTTCTACTATGATTACGATGCACAGGCGCGCGGGACTGTTGAACGGGTAGAAAAGGTGTCTGATCTGGACCCTCACAACAGCGGGAAATTTTCTTATACTATTCCAGTCGGGAATTGGCCGCTGGATAACAGAGGTGCTCGTTATTTAGACAGTGATCGTATCAAATTTATCTTTTCACATAAACCGTATCAATACCCGGAAGTGGATGATGTAAATCGATAAGTGCCAAACTTTTCATGTTAGGCCCTTAGGTCAGATTGTCGGTAATATAAATTACCAGGATCGCTTCCATAATATAAGTAGCTAAGGGACGATTTGATCCGCCAATATGGGGAGCCTCAAAATTAATGATTTAACCCCATTTGTCAGAGTGGGGTTTTTTATTTGCAGAAAATTTGCAGAAATCAGCCTCAATAAAAGATTATGTGACCTAAGCTTTTCGAGTTCAATGATGGATTTCTAAATCCTTAATCTCGAGGGAGGTAAACACACTGAAGCCGAGCGCTTCGTTTGTTATGTTGTGTTTTTCTACCATTTGATTTAAATTTTTAAATATTAGCAGATAGTTACAAACGATCATAAATGTCCGATCATAGAAATAGAGGAGAGGGTATCCAATTGTCGGATGTGATTTTATAAACACAAACTATTAAATAACGCCCATAATCCATATATCATGAAACGCAGAACGCAGCTATCCCCTAATTTGGGGATAGGTTTAAGCATACAACTGTAATTACCTTCGCACCTGATTTTTTAACAAAATCTTTTAATAAAAAATGAAAAACATTATTTTAAAATTCTCAATAGCTACCATGCTCGTGTTATTGAATATTTCAATAGGCCTTGCCCAGGACGAACATGTGCCGACAGATGTATTTGAAAAAATCAAAAAAGCAGAGCTTCAAAGCTCGCAAATACCTCATATTGCGCATTATTTGACAGATGTATCCGGTCCGCGCTTAACTAACTCCCCCGGCTTCTCCAGATCAGCTGATTGGGCCATAAGCAGTTTCAAGTCTTGGGGATTAACCAATACAAAACTGGAACCCTGGGGTGATTTTGGAAAAACATGGGAACTCCAGGATTTTAGCATTTCCATGAAGGTTCCTTATTTTCAACCAATTGAAGCTTTACCAGCCCCCTGGACCGGCAGTACATATGGGCCCAGGCAAGCACAGGTGACTTTACTTACGCACGATCAAGCCATCGATTCTGCCTATATCAAAAGTCATTTTAATGACCTTAAAGGAAAGATCATTTTAATTCTTGGCCAGCCATTATTCACAAGCGGGCCGGAGAAATCGGGTAATATTTTCGCGCCGCGTGCTACCCGCTTTACGGATGACGAACTCTCAAAGATCGATGACTATTATAACTATACCTATGATCTGATACATGCACTCAACGACCAATTTCTTTTACAGGAAAAACTGGATCTGCTTTATGACAAAGCCGGCGCAGTAGCTATTATACACTCTGAAGTTGGTAACACCTATGGCACCATCTTCGTTGAGTCATTCCATGGCTATCAATCCAAATCTAAAGTACCTCAAGTTAAAATAGCGTACGAAGATTCTCAGCGCATTCAAAGATTAATCACTTCAGGACACCCCGTTGAGCTCGCTTTGAATATCAAGGGAAACTACTCCGGTAACGACGCAAAGGCTTACAATGTTATTGGAGAAATTCCGGGCTCAGATCCGAAATTAAAGGATCAGGTAGTTATTCTTGGGGCGCATCTGGATTCATGGTCTGCGGCTACAGGAGCTACGGATAATGCTTCGGGTTGTGCTGTTATGATGGAGGCAGTGCGTTTATTGGATTCGCTTCATCTGCAATCTAAACGCACAATTCGGATTGTATTGTGGAGCGGCGAAGAAGAGGGGCTTTTGGGATCATACAATTATGTAAAAAACCATTACATAAACCCTTCAACGGGAAAACCTAACAGTGAACAGGCAAAAGTAAGCGCCTATTTTAACCTGGATAACGGAACAGGTAAAATAAGGGGCATTTATACCCAGGGCAACACTGCTGTGAAACCTCTGTTTGACCAATGGTTTCAACCTTTTCATGATTTGGGTGCTACCACAGTTACAACCAAGTACACCGGATGTACCGATCATACGTCTTTCGACTGGGCAGGCATACCGGGCTTTGAGTTTATCCAGGACCCTATTGATTATGATAACATAACCCACCACAGTAATCAGGACAACTATGACCATCTTCAGATCGAAGATCTTAAACAGGCTGCCATCATTGTAGCCTCCTTCGTTTACCAGTCTGGTAACCGGCCCGATCTTTTACCGAGGAAGCTTTTCGAAAAAAGGTTATTTGAGTGGGACAATATGGGATTAGGTTTTAAATAACCAACATGATGAGGTGTAGGTATTGATAGTCACTAAGCTCATTTACCCACATAGAGATCATAGCTGTCAAACAATCATCATATATCCAATTTCGGGTATATGATGATTGTACTAATTGGTTGATATCAATAACAAGCGGCTTCCTGTTTTAAGTTATTGAAACTTTAGCTAATTATCCCCTTAACCCCACCGCACAATGCCAATCACCCATAAAAGAGTTCGATTTTTGTAGTTTAAGTACCAGAGCTTCTTTTTGTTGGGCTGGTTACTGATTAATTTATATTCGGAGTATTGCCATGAACCCGGCATAGTGCCAACCCTGGCAATTTGCTCCGCTATCACACAAAATAGTTACAATCTTAACGCACTAAACATTGCAAATACGAGTTATGTATGCAACTTTAAACCTTGACGATGCTGTTGTCATTTTCCAAATCACTGAAATATCTGCTTCTGGCAGGCTTACTCTTTTGTTTCAAACCCCTAAGCGCTCAAACTGACTATCCTTCCCTTGTTTCGCAGATCGATTCGTTAATGAATCTCGGCCTACCCAAGTCTGCACTTGTAGTTACCGTACGCCTCGATTCCATTGCCCGGAAAAACGATTATTTACCAGGACAAATACAGGCTGCCTTTTCTCGTGTTAATTTGCAATCTACGCTTGATGAAGATGACCAGGCGATTAATATAAGTGAGCTACAGGTCCGGATAAGAAAAGCCGGTTACCCGGTAAAACCCATTTTACAATCTTTACTGGCCCAGTTATATTGGGTGTATTATCAGCAAAACCGTTACCGCATCAGCCAGCGTAGTAAGCTGCAACATCCGGATGCAGACGTTAGAAACTGGGATACCCAAACCATATTCAATCAATGCACTTATCTCTATGAGCTTTCTTTAGCTGATGCCGTAAATGAGCAAAGCACACCGGTAAATATACTTGGGGATGCCTTAAAGGGAGATAGTTCAACAAGGTATTTGAGACCAACCTTATATGACTTGTTGCTACACCGGGCGCTTGATTTTTTCCTCTCGAACGAAGCCGCCATTACTAAACCAAAGCTACCATTCACGCTAAATGATCCGCTTTATTTTGGCGATAGCAAGTCATTTACCAATTTTAAAATTGTAACTACCGATACTGCTTCGGTTTATTATAAAGGTTTAAAGTATTTACAGCAAGCAACGCTTTTCCACTTACAAAAACAAAACAGGGACGCGTTAGCTGATATCGATCTGAAGCGCCTTGGATTTGTAAATACCTATTCCTCGCTTGCTGATAAAGACACACTATACATTAACGCATTGCGCAATTTCGTTACCGGGTTTTCATCAAGTCCGATAAGTGCGGATGCACTTGTTATGCTGGGCAGGTATTATTCAGAAATGGAGAACCCTG
>Ga0247742_10000645_pt1 | contig 27167 bp, 28 predicted proteins | sample UWRJL208509C2_FD_180944 | JGI IMG/M metagenome (GOLD analysis project Ga0247742, IMG submission 180944) | Plant litter microbial communities from Arlington Agricultural Research Station in Wisconsin, United States - UWRJ-L208-509C-2 | ecosystem: Environmental > Terrestrial > Plant litter >...
TATGGACGTGGTCGCGTTCGGTATTGGTGACGTAGGCGGGCACGGTGATGCAGCCCGCCGCCATGATCGCGAGGTCGCTGATGCACCATTCCGGGCGGTTCTCGGAGACGAGCATCACCCGGTCGCCCGGCTTCAGGCCGATCGCCTTCAGCGCCGCGCTCAGGCTCGCGACCTGCTCGGCCACCACGCGCCACGAGATCGGCGCCCAGTCGCCGGCCTGCTTGTGCCAGAGGAACGGCGCGTCACCTTTCTCGGCCGCACGTGCTAGGAACATCGCGACCAGATTGGGAAAATGTTCGAGCCTGCGCATCCTGCCCCCTGCCAACCCGTACATCGGGCCTTCTTTCCCTACTCTTACGCTCCCTGACGGTTCCGCCCCAACCGATTATTCATGCGCGCCGTTCAACTCGTTGGCGCGCCGCGCGATCTTGGTGACGCTGCCGTCCGCCGACACTGCGACGCCCTCACTGCGCGGGTCGGCCGCGCCGACCCAGGCCGTGCCGATCCGCTCAACCGCATTGGCCTTGAGGCCGAGCGGTCCGACCTTCGCGTCCTCGCCGAGCGCCTGCAACGCCGGCACCATCGCCTCCAGTTCGGTGCCCGCCTCGACCACCGCGCTTTTGCCCGGCGCGTAGATCAGCCCCATCGCCACCGCGTCCTGCGCGGATAGCTTCCAGTCGACCACGCCGACGATCGCCTTCGCCACCTGCGCGATGATCGTCGATCCGCCCGCCGCGCCGATCGCCAGCCGCATCTTGCCGTCCGGCCCGTAGACGATCGTCGGCGACATCGAGCTGCGCGGGCGCTTGCCGCCCTCGACCCGGTTGGCGACGAGGTATCCGTCCTTCTCCGGCACGATATCGAAATCGGTCAGCTCGTTGTTGAGCCACACGCCATCGACCGAAATCCCGGAGCCGAAATAGCCGTCGATCGTCGTCGTCACCTGAATGACATTGCCGCTCGCATCGGCGGCGGCGAGATCGCTGGTGCCGGGGACTTCGCTCAAAGGCGCGCGGAGTCGCTTGGGTGCGCCGGCGGGCAGGCCGGGTTCGATCGTGGCGAGGCTATGCTCGGGCGAGATCAGCGCCGAGCGTGCGGCGATGTACTTGGCGTCGAGCAAGCCGGCGATCGGCACCTGCACATAGTCTGGATCGCCGACATACATGTCGCGATCGGCGTAGGCGAGCCGCGAGCTTTCGGCGAACAGATGCCACGCCACCGGCGACGCGCGCCCGAGTTTCGCCATGTCGAAACGTTCGAGCTGCTTGAGGATCATCAGCACCGAAATACCGCCCGACGACGGCGGACCCATCCCGCAGATCTTGTAGCCGCGATAGGTGCCGCAGATCGCGGCCCGATCCTTGACGTCATAGGTGGCGAGATCGCCAAGCGTCATCTTCGATCGGTTGCGCTCGGCGCCGTTGACCGCCGCGACGATCTTCTGCGCCATCGGCCCGGTATAGAAGCTGTCGGCGCCGTGCCGCGCGATGCTGTCGAACAGCGCCGCCTGTTCGGGGTTCTTGAACACCGACCCAACCGCGACAGCATGGCCATCGGGCGTGAACAGATGCGCGCGGCCCCATGCCTCGACGTGCCGGCCGTAGAGTTCGAGGCCGTTGTGCATGCGCGGGGAAACGACGAAGCCGTCGCGCGCATAGGTGATCGCCGGCGCGAACAGCGTCGCCCAGGGCAGCTTGCCGTAACGCTTGTGCGCGAGCGCCATCATCCGAAGGTTGCCCGGCACACCGGCGCTGCGCCCGCCGGGATAGGCATCGCGGAAGCCCAGCGGCTTGCCGTCGTCACCGTAGAACCATTTCGCGTCGGCGGCATGCGGCGCGGTCTCGCGCCCGTCGAGCGTGATCGTCTTGCCGCTCTTGGCGTCATGATAGACCATGAAGCTGCCGCCGCCGATCCCGCTGTTCTGCGGCTCGACGACGTTGAGCACGAGCATCGTCGCGATCGCCGCATCGGTTGCGGTGCCGCCTTGCTTGAGGATTGCGGCTCCTGCCGCCGCCGCGCGCGGATCGGCGGCGGAGACGATGCCCTGTACGGGTGCCGCTGGCGCTTTCGCCGCGAGCGGGACGGGGAGGAGGGTGAGGGCGAGCGCGACGAGGATTTTTTGCATCGGGACTGGAGCGTAACGTCGTTTGCCCGAGGAGCAACCCGTTCGTTCAGCCTTTTCCGACCGCGTCCGCGACATTGGCATAGCCGTCGCGCGCGAGCACGGCGGACAGTTCGCGGCACAGCCGGCGCGGCAGGCCGGGGCCTTCATAGACGAGCGCGCTGTAGAGCTGCACCAGACTCGCTCCGGCGAGGATGCGGCGATACGCCTCCGCGCCCGTACCGATCCCGCCCGCCGAGATCAGCGGCAGCGCGCCGCCGGTGGCCTTGCGGAAATCGGCCAGCCGCGTGCGTGCGAGCGGGGCGAGCGGCGCGCCCGACAGCCCGCCGGCTTCGCTCTTCAGCGCCGAGGCCAGCCCGAACGGCCGCTCGATCGTGGTGTTGCTGACGATCAGTGCGTCGATCCGGTGTTCGATCGCGGCGCGCGCGATAGCGTCGATCGCCGGCAAATCGAGATCGGGCGCGACCTTGAGAAACAGCGGCGGTTGCCTGGTCGGTCCCCGGCGCGCTTCGTCCGTCGCGCCGAGAAGTTCGGCGAGCGCGCTGCCGTGCTGCAAGTCGCGCAGCCCCGGCGTGTTGGGCGAGCTGATGTTGATCGTGATATAATCCGCCACCGCCGCCGCGCGCGACACACCGAGCACGTAATCGGCAACGCGGTCGCTCGCGTCCTTGTTGGCGCCGACGTTGATGCCGAGCACGCCCGCGCGCTTCGCCCGCGCGGCGCGTGGCAGGGCAGCCTCGATGCCGCCGTTGTTGAACCCCATGCGGTTGACGACCGCTTTGTCCTCGACCAGCCGGAACAGCCTCGGGCGCGGATTGCCGGCTTGCGGCAGCGGCGTCAGCGTGCCGATCTCGACGCTGCCGAACCCCAGCCCGAAAAAGCCGTCGATCGCGTGCCCGTCCTTATCGACCCCCGCCGCCAGCCCGAGCGGCGTCGCGAAGTCCAGCCCGGCGACGCGCGTGGCTAGCCGGGGATCGCGCACCGCGCCGCCGAACGGCGCGCCGACCGAACCCCAAGCGGCGAGCGCGTCGATCGTCAGCCCATGCGCGCGCTCGCCATCAAGCGCGAAGAGCAGGGGGCGAGCTGCGGAAAAGATCATATCGCCTGATGGCACCGTGCCGCGCGGTCGTCAAAAGCCAAAGATCGCTCCGATCCGGTGTTTTTATATGTTCATATCGGATCTAAATTTTTGCGAGCCAACGCGCTTGTCGCATTCGTCCAAGACGCCGCCGCGCCGCTCTGCTCAAAGGGGCTTGCGACCCAAGGGGCCCTCTGACCGGAGGCCCTACACCTTCATGACCTGGCTGGTTTACCAGCCAGGTCACTTTTCATTGCGCGCCGGTAACGCTAACGCTTCGCACATAGAAGCGGGGGCGCATCAATGACCGAGATCAAGCTGGACTATTCGGTCCCGACCGAAGACGTCGCCGAATTCGTGACGCTCTTCTACCATTTTCACGCCGATCTGCCGCTGTTCGAAGATACCGAACGTGCCGATCATGCGCAGATCCGCTTCCGACTCAGCGCGCGCCATGCGGAATATCGCATGCCCGACGGCAGCGTGCAGGACGCAGCCGACATCCATGTCATCGGCCCGACCAGCGGCGCGTGGAAGGTGCGCGCCGAAGGCCCGGTCGAGGTGTTCGGCATGGGGCTGACGCCCGCCGGCTGGGCGGCGATGATCGGCGACGATGCCTCGACGATGATGAACCGCGCGATCGACGCCACTACACTGTTCGGCGCGTCGCGTCTGCGCGATGCGATCGCCGCATTGCGCGCCAATTCCGATCCGGCGGCGCGCGTCGCGATCGGCGAGGCGCTGGTGCGCGATCTCGTCAAGACCGGGGACGCCGGCGCGCGGCGTTTCGTCCGGCAGGTCGATGGCTGGCTGGCGGCGAGCCCGTCGCCTGAAATGGACGACCTCATCGATCTTGCCGCGCTGTCGCGCCGTCAGGTCGAGCGAAAGTGCAAGGCGCTGTACGGCGTGCCGCCCAAGCTGCTCGCGCGCAAATACCGGGCGCTCCGCGCCGCGAGCGCGATGCTCGCCACCGGCGAGCCGCTCGACGACGCGCTCGAACGCGGCTTTTACGACCAGTCGCACATGATCCGCGAGATCAAGCAGTTCACCGGCCTGACGCCGGGCCAGATCAAGGACGAGGCGACGATGCTCTCGCGCCTGACGATCACCCAGCGTTCGGCGCTCGGCGGCAAGGTCAGCCCGCTCATAAGCGATACGTGAAATAGTCCCCTCTCCCTGCGGGAGAGGGAGGGGCCCGCTCGGCAAAGCCGAGTGGGAGGGTGAGGGCAGGCGCGAGCGCGATCTCTTCAGTCGCCCTCACCCTTCCGCCGCCTCCGGCGGCTCCCTCCCTCTCCCGATGGGAGAGGGATTAAACCGTGAAACTCTCGCCGCAGCCGCAAGCACCCTTGGCATTGGGGTTGGCGAACACGAAGCCCGCCGCGAAATCGTCCTCGACCCAGTCCATCCGGCTGCCGATCAGATACAGGATCGATCCGCCATCGACGAACAGCGTCCCGCCCGGCGTATCGATCCGCTCGTCGAACGGCTTGGCCTCGGTGACGTAATCGACCGAGTAGGCCAGCCCCGAACACCCGCGCTTGGGCGTCGAGAGCTTTACGCCAACCGCCCCCTCGGGCGCCTTCGCCATCAGATCGGCGATCCGCGCCTCCGCCGATGCGGTGAGATTCAGCGCCGCCGGGCGCACGCGCGTAGCCATCACAACATCCCCAGTTCGAGCTTGGCGTCGTCGCTCATCTTCTGCGGGTCCCATGCCGGGTCCCACACCAGATTGACCTCGGCCGATCCGATGCCCGGCACCGCGCCGACGCGCATCTCGACCTCGCCCGGCATCGATTCCGCGACCGGACAGTGCGGCGTGGTCAGCGTCATCGTCACGACGGCATGGCCTTCGGTGGTCACCTCGACGCCGTAGATGAGCCCGAGATCGTAGATGTTGACCGGAATCTCGGGATCGTAGATTTCCTTGAGCGCCTCGATCACGCCTTCGTAGAGCGCGCCGCCCGGCTCGCCCGGCGCGTCGCCCGCCGGCTTTTGTGCAAGGAAGCCTTCGAGATAGTCGCGCTGGCGAGGTTCGGCCACGGCATCGTCGACTCGCGCACGCGGCGGCGTTTCAACCGCATCTACCTGTTCCACCGCGATTCTGCTTTGCTCGTTCATCCGAAGATCCTCGTAACTCTCTCGATGCCCTTGACGAGCGCCTCGATATCCTGCGGGCCGTTATAGACGCCGAAGCTCGCCCGCGCCGTCGCCGGCACGCCGAGCGTCTCCATCAGCGGCTGCGCGCAATGATGCCCGGCGCGAATCGCGACCCGGCTCTCATCCAAGATGGTGCCGATGTCGTGCGGATGCACCCCCTCGATGCTGAACGAGACGATCCCTGCCGCATCTTCGGGGCCGTACAGCGTCACCGAATTGATCCCGTGCAGCGCGTCGCGCGTCTGGCGCACCAAAGCGGTCTCATGCGCATGGATCGCCTCCAGCCCGATACTTTCAACGTAATCGATCGCGGCATGCAGCCCGAGCGCACCGACGATATGCGGCGTGCCCGCCTCGAACCGGGTCGGCGGCGGCGCATAGGTGGTGCGCGCGAACGTCACCCGGTCGATCATCGAGCCACCACCCTGATACGGCGGCATCGCCTCCAGCAGATCGGCACGGCCCCACAGCACGCCGATCCCGGTCGGCCCGTACAGCTTGTGGCCGGAAAAGACGTAGAAATCGCAGCCGATCTCGGCGACATCGACGGGCAGGCGCGGCACCGCCTGACAGCCATCGATCAGGATTTTCGCCCCGACCGAATGCGCGATCTCGGTCGCGCGCTTGGCATCGAGCACCGAGCCGAGCACGTTCGAGACATGCGCCAGCGCAACGAGCTTGTGCGCAGGGCTTATCATCGCCGCCATCGCGTCGAGATCGATCCGGTGGTCGTGCGTTAGCGGGATGACGTCGATCGCCGCGCCGACCTTTTCGGCGGCCATCTGCCACGGCACGATATTGCTGTGATGTTCGAGCATCGACAGCAGGATGCGGTCGCCCGGCTTGAGCTGCTCGCGCGCCCAGCACGTCGCGACGAGGTTGATCCCCTCGGTCGCGCCGCGCACGAACACGATCTCGTTTTCGGCACCGCCGATGAAGCCGGCCACGCGGCGGCGCGCCGCTTCATACGCGAGCGTCATGTCGGCGCTGCGCTGATACACGCCGCGATGCACGGTGGCGTAGGTGCTGTCATAACCGCGTGTGATCGCGTCGATCACGGCCTGAGGCTTCTGCGCTGTGGCGGCTGTGTCGAGATACGCCCAGCCATCGGGGATCGCCGGGAAGTCGGCGACCAAGTCGAGCGGGCGGGCATTCCCTCTCCCATTGGGAGAGGGAGGGAGCGTCGAAGACGCGGAAGGGTGAGGGCGGAGGTCGGTGGTCATGCGAGTTCGCCCTCACCCTTCCCACCAGGCCGCGCCGGGCGGGCCCCTTCCCTCTCCCGGTGGGAGAGGGAGTCATCCAGCATTCGCTCCAGCGCGGCCTGCGCCGCCGCTTCGACCGCCTCGCGCTCAGCATCGTCCGCAATCCCGTCGAACACCGATCCGATGAACGCGCGCAGCAGCAACGCCTTGGCTTCGGCCGGCGGCAACCCGCGGCTCTCCAGATAGAACAGCCCGGTCTTGTCGAGTTCGCCCACCGTCGCGCCGTGCGCACACTTCACGTCGTCGGCGAAAATCTCCAGTTCGGGCTTGGCGTTGGCGGTCGCGGTGCGCGCGAGCAGCATTGCCTTGATCGACTGGCTCGCATCGGTCTTCTGCGCATCGCGCGCCACCGCGACCTTGCCGAGATAGCTGCCGGTCGCGCGACCGCCGAGCACCGAGCGCACCATCTGGTTCGAGGTCGCGTTCGGCTCGATATGGTTGAGCGTGGTGACGATCTCGAGCGTCTGGTCGCCGGCACCGAGCATCGCCGCGCCGAGTTCGAAATGCGCGCCCTCGTGACAGGTCACATCGATCGCAACGCGCCCGAGCTTGCCGCCAGTGTTGAGAACATGGAACGTCGCGGTCGCGCGCGGGTGCAGGATCACGCGGAAATCGCGGATCGCGACGGCGTCGGTCGGCGCATCCTGGACGATGACGCGAGTGATGCTGTCACCGGCCGCGACCTCGATCACTTCGGCTGCCGGCAGCGGCCACACCGAGGCGACAGCCTCCAGATCGCTGTACCGCCAAGCTTCGTCGCGCCGTGTGGGAAGGGCGAGCGCGTTCATCGAGCGCACCCTCTCTCTGCGCCTCCGCGCCTCCGCGTGCCGAAAACAGGTTCACGCGGAGGCGCGGAGGCGCAGAGAGGGATACGATAGCCTGCGGCGCCGATCACGCCGTCACCTCGGCGTAACCCGCCGCTTCCAGTTCCAGCGCCAATTCCGGCCCGCCGGTCTTCACGATCCGGCCGCCAGCCAGCACATGCACGACATCGGGCTTCACGTAATCGAGCAGCCGCTGGTAATGCGTGATCAGCAGCACCGCCTTGTCGGGCGCGCGCATCACGCGGTTGATGCCGTCGCCGACCGCGCGCAGCGCATCGATGTCGAGGCCGCTGTCGGTCTCGTCGAGAATCGCGAACTTCGGCGCGAGGATGCCCATCTGCACCATCTCGTTGCGCTTCTTCTCGCCGCCCGAGAAACCGACGTTGACCGGCCGCTTGAGCATCTCCGCATCCATCCCGATCGCCGCCGCCTGCGCGCGCGCGACCTTGAGGAACTCCGCGCCCGACAGCGGCGGCTCGCCACGCCCCTTGCGCTGCGCGTTCAGGGCTTCACGCAGGAACTGCACGTTGGACACCCCGGGGATCTCGACCGGATATTGGAAGCCGAGGAACAGCCCGGCGGCAGCACGCTCGTGCGGCGCGAGCTCGAGCAGGTCGATCCACTCCTCTTCCGTTCGCCCTGAGCTTGTCGAAGGGGGTGTAACGGGCGCTGCGTTTTCGGCACGTGCTTCGACAAGCTCAGCACGAACGGCGTTGGGTTGGAACAGGACGGAACCCGCCGTCACCTCATAGCCCGGCCTCCCGCCCAGCACATAGCCGAGCGTCGACTTGCCCGCGCCGTTTGGCCCCATGATGGCGTGCACTTCGCCGGCGTTCACCGTCAGCGAAAGACCCTTGAGGATTTCCTTGCCGTCGATTTCGGCGTGGAGGTTTTCAATCTTGAGCATCAAAAAATCCGAGGTCAAAAGATTAAGTCGTCACCCCGGACTCGTTCCGGGGTCCACTCTTCCACTTGCGCGGACGAGCATCGTTGAACGGTGGATGCCGGAACACGTCCGGCATGACGGCGGAAACTAGCGATCCGCATCAGACTGCTCCGTCTTGCAATCTCGATAGGGGTAGTCACGATCGATCATCGCGAGCCTGTCGTGAAGTGCCGCAAATCGCGGTGCTTCCCGTAAGGGCGGATGGCGATCCCATTCATGCGCAAGCTGCTGCGGGGGAATGCGCTTCGCCGCCAATTCCGCCACTATCGGACGCATGGCTGCATCCCGGCGGGCCATCGCAGCGGTGCAGCTATCGACCGGCGTTTCCGCGATGAGCGACAGAGCGATGATCACCCCACGCTCCCCTCAAGCGAAATCCCCAGCAGCTTCTGCGCCTCGACCGCGAATTCCATCGGCAATTGCTGCAACACCTCTTTGGCGAACCCGTTGACGATCAGCGCCACCGCCGCCTCCTGATCGAGCCCGCGCTGCATCGCGTAGAACATCTGGTCGTCGGAAATCTTGCTCGTCGTCGCTTCATGCTCGATCTGCGCGCTCGGGTTGCGCACCTCGATATACGGCACGGTATGCGCGCCGCACTCGCTCCCCAGCAGCAGCGAATCGCATTGCGTGAAGTTGCGCACACCTTCCGCGCCCGCCGCGACGCGCACCAGCCCGCGATAGGTGTTGTCCGAGCGGCCCGCCGAAATCCCCTTCGACACGATCGTCGAGCGCGATCCCTTGCCGTTGTGGATCATCTTGGTGCCGGTATCGGCCTGCTGGCGATTGTTGGTAACGGCCACCGAGTAGAACTCGCCGACCGAATTCTCGCCGTTCAGCACACACGACGGATATTTCCATGTGATCGCGCTGCCGGTCTCGACCTGGGTCCAGCTCACCTTGCTGCGCGCGCCCTGGCAGAGCGCCCGCTTGGTGACGAAATTGTATATGCCGCCCTTGCCGTTCTCGTCGCCGGGATACCAGTTCTGCACGGTCGAATATTTGATCTCGGCATCGTCGAGCGCGATCAGTTCGACCACCGCCGCGTGCAACTGGTTCTCGTCGCGCATCGGCGCGGTGCAGCCTTCGAGGTACGAGACATAGGCGCCCTTGTCGGCGACGATCAGCGTGCGCTCGAACTGGCCGGTGTTCTCGGCGTTGATGCGGAAATAGGTGCTCAGCTCCATCGGGCAGCGCACGCCTTCGGGGATGTACACGAACGTCCCGTCGGAAAAGACCGCGCAGTTGAGCGCAGCGAAGTAATTGTCGTGCATCGGCACGATCTTGCCGAGCCACTTGCGCACCAGATCGGGATATTCGCGGATCGCCTCGCTGATCGAGCGGAAGATCACCCCCGCCGCCTCAAGCTCCTTGCGGAAGGTGGTCGCGACCGAAACCGAATCGAACACCGCATCGACCGCGATCTTGCGCGGCGGCGTGCCGCCCTCGACCCCGGCGAGCAATTTCTGCTCCTCGATCGGAATGCCGAGCTTCTCGTACACGCGCAGGATCTCGGGATCGACCTCGTCGAGCGAGCCGAGCTTGGGCTTGGCCTTGGGCTCGGCGTAATAATAGGCGTCCTGATAATCGATCGGCGGTATGTTCAGCTTGGCCCAGTCGGGCGGCGTCATCGTCAGCCAGTGGCGATACGCCTTGAGCCGCCAGTCCAGCATCCACGCCGGTTCGTTCTTCTTGGCCGAAATGAAGCGGACCGTGTCCTCGCTCAGCCCCTTGGGGGCGAAGTCCTGCTCAATATCCGAGCTGAAACCCCATTCGTAGGTCTTGTTCGCCGCCGCGAAGGCGTCTGCGTTGCGGGTGGCCATTATGCTTCGATCCTCAAGGCATGGGTCTCGACCGGCGGTCGCGACAGGCTGGCGAGCGACACGTTCGCCAGCGCGCCGCGCACCGCGCCATTGACCACGTTCCAGTGCGGCTTGACTCGGCAGTCGCCCTCGATCGTGCAATCGTGCGTGCTCGCCTCGACGCATGCGGTCAGCGCGATCGGCCCCTCGATCGCCTCGATGATCTCGGCGAGCGAAATCGCCGACGGCGGGCGCGACAGGCGGAAGCCGCCGCCAGTGCCACGCGCACTTTCGATCAGCCCGGCGGCGGAGAGTTTGCTTACGAGCTTCTGCACCGTCGGCAGCGGCAGCCCGGTCTCTTCCGCGAGCAATGTCGCATTCAGCCGCGCCGCGCCGCCGCAGCGGCGGGCAGCCGCCGCCAGCATCACGACGGCATAATCGGTCAGGCTGGAAAGGCGCATTTGCGAGCGGTTCTCAAATCGGACAAGATCGTTCCGATTGGGCATGTGGCCCCGAAGCTGGCTCGCGTCAACACCTCAGCGGCGCGAAAACCGCGCTATTTGGCAGCCGTCTTGGGCACCACGTCCATCGTCCAGTCCGCCTCGGGCCGCAGATATTTGCGCGCGGTCGCCTGCAAATCCGCCGCCGTCATGGTCGAGACGTCGTGGTACAGCCGCGCCAGCGCGTCGATCCGGCGCGGATCATAGGACGCGCCGGTCAGTTGCAGCATCCAGAACTGGTTGCCGGTCGACTGGCGCATGATCGACTGCATCATCGGCCCGATCGTGCGCTTCAGCTCGTCGTCGCTGATCGGGTTGGCGACGAGATCGGCGGCGATGCTACGCGACAGGCGGAAGAACAGCGGCACGTTCTCGGGCGTGACCTGCCCGATCGCGACCATCCGCCCACCGCCCGGCAGACCGATCGGCCAGGTGCTCGACACGTTGGGGCTGTAGCTCGCGCCCGCCTGCGACCGGAGCTGATCGAACAGCCGGTCGCTGAAGATCGACGCGAGCACGTCGAGCCGCCGCGAATCGGTCAGCCCGTCGACACCGCTGCCGGTCGGCCAGGCGATCACCGCCGCCGCCTGGTTGTCGGGGCCGTCATGCGTCAGCACCACCGGCGTCGTGTTGTGCGCGGGGAAGCGCACCGGCGGCGGGGGCGTTGCGGCGGCAGCACGCGGCGGCAGCGCGCCGATCGTCTTGCCCACGGTGGCGATCGCGAGATCGGCCGGGATGTCGCCGAACACCTGAACCTCGATCGGGCCGGATTTCATCAGCGGCTCCCACAAGGCGCGGAAGGACTGCGGCGTCAGCGCCTCGATCTGCGCGCGGCTCGGCGAGCCCCAGCGCTGGTCGCCATCACGCAGCAACCGTTCGAGATCGCGCGACAGCACGCCGCCGGGCGATGCGCCGAGACCGGCATAGCCCGCCAGCGCCACGCTCTTCGCGCGCAGCACCGGGTTAGGGTCCCAGCCGGGTGCGGCCAGTTCGGCCGCGAGCAGCTTCATCTGGTCGGCGAAATCGGTGGGCGAGGTTTGCCCCGACAGCGAGAACGCATCATCCTCGATATCGAAGTCGAGCCCGATCCGCCGTCCGGCGGTCATCTGGTCGAGATCGCCCTGGCGCAGCTTGCCGATGCCACCCTCGACCAGCGCCATTTCGGCGGCCCAGGCCGGTGTCGCCTTGTCGGCGGGCAAGGCATTGTAGCCGCCGCCGAAGCGCACCCGCACGTAGATGCGATTGTCCTCGGCGTTGGTCGAATAGACCATCAGCTTCGAACCGTTCGAATAGGCGACGCTGGTCAGGTCCATGTCCGGCCCGAATCGCGTCACCTTTTCGCGCGAGACAATCGTCGCGGGCTTGCCGCCCGGCGCGGGCAGCTTTGCGAACGAAACCGCGCCCTGCGCGCGGTCACGGCCGACCGCAGAGACCTTGGCGGTGAGCGCGGTGGTGAGCTTGGCCGTCGCGCCATCGTCGGGCGTTTGCAGGCTCAGCAGCGCGCGCGTCGCGGTGCCCTCGAACACGCGCTTGGTCGAGGCGAGTTCGGCGGCGGGGTTGAACATCTTCTTGGCGACCGCGTCGTGATAGACCTTGAAGATCGTATCCGGCGCGGTCGTCGTCTCGCGGATGTCGAGCGCCTGCACCATGTCGTCGGCCTGCTTCGATCCGGCTTCGGCGCGCGCGGTATCGACGCTGGTGCGGAAGCTGACCTCAAGGTCGGCGAGTTCGCGGTCGATCTCGGCCTGAGTGGGTGCGTGCGCCTGCGCGGCGGCGATCACCGAGCGGACGTCACGAAGTGCCGCTTCCCAATCGTTGCCGACCGGCAGGATCGACACGATCGTCACGTTGGCCGAGCGCGAGGGATCGTCGAGTGCGGCTTGCGCGGCGATATAGCTGCCACCGGCCCGCGCCCTTGCCTCGAGCCGCCGGTTGATGATCGCGAGCGCGACCTGATCGACCAGCCGTGCCTGGTTGAACAGGATCGTGTCGTTGTTGAAATGCCACGGCCGCACCACCGCGAGCGTGATCCGCGTCGGCAAGCTCGGCTCGACGATCGTCGCGGCGGTCGGCTGCTTGGCGTCGGGCGTGCCGAAATCGGGGTCGGCGGGGGCAGGGCCGATGCCTTGCCAACCGCCGAAATATTTGGCGATGATCGGCTCGATCGTCGCCGGGTCGGCATCGCCGGCGATCGACACCAGCACGCGGCTTGGCCGATACCAGCGATCGTGGAAGGCGCGTACCGAATCGGCGGTGGCTGCCTCCAGCGTCTTGATGTTGCCGATCGGCGAACGGTCGGCGAGCGGCTGGCCCGCGAACAATGTCGCGTTGAGCGCGTTGAGGAAGCGTACCTGCGCGCCCGGCTGCTCGCGCTGCTCGGCGAGCACGGCGGGGCGCTCGGCGTTGAGCGCCTCGGGCGTGATGTTGGGCGCGGAGACCATGCCCGACATGATCTTGATGCTCTCGTCGATCCCCGCCGGCGTCGCCGAAGGCAGATCGAGCTTGAACACCGTCTGGGTCGTCGTGGTCTGCGCGTTGGTGTCCGATCCGAAGGTCGTGCCCATCCGCTGCCAGATTCGCTTGGCCTCGCCGTCGGGCACGTATTTCGAGCCACGGAACGACAGATGTTCGATCAGATGCGCGAAGCCGCGCTCGCTGTCCTGCTCGTAGAGCGACCCCGCATCTATGCGGACCCGCACCGAGATCTGCCCGGGCGGCACGCCGTTCTTGCGCACCGCATAGCGCAGGCCGTTCTTGAGCGTACCGAAATGCCATGCGGGATCGGGCGCGATGTCGCTGCCCTTGTAGAGCCACGCATCGCGGCTCGCGATGGCGCTTTCGGCGGTATCGGCAGCGGCCGGCGTGGTCTGGCCCGCGAGCGTCGGCGAAACGCCGGTGATGAGGCTGGCGATCAGGCCATAGACGATAAGGGGGCGCATCGTGCGCGAGAACAACAACATGGTAAGACCCTAGCGATCTTGGCCGGACACCGCCAGCGGCCCCGTTTCCACCACAAAGCGCCTGCGAAACGCATGTGTCCGCCATGTTTCAGACCCAGATCGCGATTAGCCATGCCCGGTCGGTGCTCACGCGCCGACCATCCCAGGGGGTTCTGGCAGCGTCGTGCGTACCAACATCGAGTCTCTCGTTCACCCACCCAGCGAGGTCATGCCGCGCCATGACGCGGTGGCACCCCCGCTGCGCGCCGAGCGTGACCGGCCGCTCGCGATTCGGGTCGGCAAGCGGCTTCGCGGCGTGCTCGACCGGCTGATCGCCACGTCCTCGCTGGTGCCCAACGATCCTGTGCTCGACATGCGCGACTTCGCCTGGACGGCGGCGCTGCGCGAGAACTGGCGCGCGATCCGCGACGAAGCGCTCGGCGTCGCATTACAGGGCGATGCCGCGCCGAGCCTCGCGACGATCTCGCCCGATCACCGCGCGATCGCCCGTGTCGGCCAGTGGAAGTCGTTCTTCCTGTCGGGCTATGGTTGCCGGATCGACGAGAATATCGCGCGCTGCCCCGCCACGGCGGCGGCGGTGGCGCGGATACCGGGTCTCAACACCGCAGTCTTCTCGATCCTCGCGCCGGGCGCACACATCCCCGATCATCGCGGCGTCACCAAGGGGCTGCTGACCTGCCACCTCGGGCTGATCGTCCCGCGCGACGGCGACGTGCGGATGCGGATCGGCGGCCGCATCGTGCGTTGGGCCGAGGGCGAGACGTTGGTGTTCGACGATACCTACAGCCACGAAGTCTGGAACGACACCAGCGGAACGCGAGTCGTGCTGCTGATCCAGTTCGCCAGGCCACTGCGCCGGCCCGGCCGGATCGTGGCGGATCTGGTGCTGCGGCTGGTCCGCCGTTCGGCCTTCGTTCAGGAAGCGCGCGACAACATCCTGATCTGGAACGAAACGATCAAGAAAACGGGTGTCTGATGTGGCTGTGGGGCACCAACCGGAAAGACAAGCTTTCGCAAACGCGCCTTGATCCGGCCGTATCGCCACGCCACATGCACGGCATGTTGATCGAAACCGAAGCTACACCCAATCCCGCGACCCTGAAGTTCCTTCCGGGCCGCATCGTGATGGACAGCGGCACGCGCGATTTCGCGACTCCCGAAGAAGCCGAAGCCTCGCCACTCGCCGATGCGCTGTTCGGTCTTGGCGATGTCACCGGCGTCTTTTTCGGCCGCGATTTCATCTCGGTGACCGCCGGCCCCGGCAGCGACTGGTCGCAGTTGAAGCCCGATGTCCTCGCGTTGCTGCTCGATCATTTCAGCGCCGGCATGCCATTGTTCCGTAGCGGCAGCGCGGCCGGGATCTCGGTTCCGGCCGAAGACGATTTCGCCGAGAACCCGGAAGACGCCGACATCGTAGCGCAGATCAAGGATTTGATCGAGACGCGCGTGCGCCCCGCCGTCGCCAACGACGGCGGCGACATCATCTATCGCGGTTTCGACAAGGGCAAGGTGTTCCTCCAGATGCAGGGCGCCTGTTCGGGCTGCCCGTCGTCCTCGGCGACGCTCAAGAACGGCATCGAGCAACTGTTGCGCTATTACGTCCCCGAAGTCACCGAGGTCCGCGCGGTCTGACGACCGGCGCGCCCAGCCTTTTCACGTCAAGCATCACGAGGAACCTTCATGGCCGCCAAGCTGTCCGACGACGCGCTGGACACGATCTTCCGGTCCGCGCGCAGCTATAACGGCTATACCGATGCGCCCGTCACCGAAGCCGATCTGCATGCGATCTGGGATCTGATGAAGTTCGGGCCGACCTCGGTCAACATGCTGCCGGCGCGACTGGTCTGGTGTACGACGCCCGAGTCGAAGGAAAAGCTCGCCGCGCTCTCGAGCGGCACCAACGGCGCCAAGATCCGCAAGGCGCCGGTCACGGTCATCATCGGCATGGATTCCGATTTCCACGAACATCTGCCGACCTTGTTCCCGCATGCCGATGCGCGTGCATGGTTCGCCGGTGACGACAAGGTCGCGGTTCGCAAGGAAACCGCGCTGCGCAACTCGTCGTTGCAGGGCGCGTATCTGATCTTCGCGGCGCGCGCGCTCGGCTTCGATACCGGGCCGATGTCGGGCTTCGACAATGCCGCCGTCGATGCGGCGTTCTTCGCCGACACGCCCAACATCACCTCGAACTTCATCGCAACGCTCGGTGTCGGTGATCCGACCACCGTCTTCGGCCGCTCGCCGCGCCCGCCGTTCGAAACGTTCAACCGGATCGTCTGAACCGGGTTTGCGCACGCTCGTCATCGAAACCGCGACCGCCGCCTGCTCGGTCGCCCTGCTGGACGGCGGCGTGGTCGTCGCTGCCGGGCATGACGTGGTCGGACGCGGCCATGCCGAACGGTTGCTGCCGATGATCGCCGCGTTGCCCGATGGTGGGCGCGCGCAGCACATCCTCGTCGATTGCGGCCCCGGCAGCTTTACCGGCGTCCGCGTCGGCATCGCGGCGGCGCGCGCGCTGGCGCTCGGCTGGGGGGCGAGCCTCGGCGGCTTTTCGTCGCTGCCGTTGCTGGCCGCCGCTGCGTTCGCGCGCCATCCCGGCACGCACACGCTCGCGACCATCATCGAGGGCGGGCATGGCGAGGTTTTCATGCAGATCTTCGATGCGCCGCTTGAGACGCGTAGCAGCCTCGTTTCGCTTCGCCCCGAAGCCGCGCTCGCGGCAGTGGAAGGCCGCTTCGCCGTCGGCAGCGGCGTCCGTCTGCTTGCCGGGATCGATCCTGCGCGCAGTGATGCCGACGCGCTGCCTCACGCCGCCGATGCGCCGCTGCTGCCTTCGGCTTTCGCCACGCTCGCCGCCATCCCGCTCTACGGCCGCGCCCCCGATGCGAAGCCGATCGCGGCATGAGCACGATGCTGACCCGAGTCGATCTGCGCAGCGGCGGCGCCATCGATCTCGGCACGGTCGATTCGATCATGCAGGCCGCGTTCGATCCGCGCTACGGCGAGGCGTGGACCCGCAACCAGTGCCTCGGCATCCTGTCGATGCCCGGCGTATGGCTTACGATCGCGTCGATCGACGACCAACCCGCCGGCTTCGCTTTGTCCCGGATCATCGTCGATGAGGTCGAACTGCTGCTGCTGGCGACGGCGCCCGGTTTTCGGCGTCGCGGTGTCGGCTCAGCGTTGTTGCGGGCAGTCGTCGCCGACAGCGTAAGCCGTGGCGCGAAGAGCCTGCATCTCGAAGTGCGCGAGGGCAATGCTGCGATCCGCCTGTACAGCGAATCCGGGTTCGACAAGGTCGGTGAACGTCGCCGTTACTATCGCGGTTCTGATGGCCATGCCTTTGATGCTTTTACGTTTCGTCGCGAATTGGCGTGATAATACCGATTCATGACAAAATTGACGCTTGCGCTTCTGTCGGCAAGCGAGAATAGACCAGCCGAGAGCTGCGGCAACAGTAGCTCAGATGGGTCGAAAGGTAAGATATGGATACGCAATTGGAACTTCAGGAAACGCTGGTCACGCTGACTGCGGATATTGTCGCGGCACATGTCAGCAACAATAGCGTCGCAGTCTCGGATATTCCCGTTCTCATCGCCAACGTACATGGTGCGTTGGCTGGTCTCGGCGGCCCCGCGCCGACGCTGGAAATCAAGCAGGAGCCTGCCGTTTCGGTGCGGTCTTCGATCAAGCCCGACTATATCGTCTGCCTTGAGGATGGTAAGAAGCTCAAGATGCTCAAGCGGCATCTGATGACGCATTACCAGATGACCCCGGAGCAATATCGCGCCAAGTGGAATCTTCCTGCCGATTACCCGATGGTCGCGCCGAGCTACGCCGAACAGCGTCGCACGCTGGCCAAGAAGATCGGCCTCGGCACCAAGCGCCGCAAGGTCGCGACGCGCTGATCCAACCCGAAAAGGGCGGTGGCCGGTCGTTGCCGGCGCCGCCTTTTTTCGCGTTCACGAAGAATTGGACGCGCCCCCTTTATCCGTGGCCGCGAAGCGCTTAGAAAGGCGCATGCCCCGCAAAATCGACATCGAAGCCCTTTGTAACGAAAAGGGTCTTCGCATCACCGAACAGCGGCGCGTCATCGCCCGCGTTCTTTCCGAAGCGGATGACCATCCCGACGTGGAGCGCGTCTACGAACGCGCCTCCGCGATCGATCCGGGCATCTCGATCGCCACCGTCTATCGCACGGTGCGGCTGTTCGAGGAGGCCGGCATTCTCGACCGTCACGATTTCGGCGACGGGCGCTCGCGCTACGAACCCGCGCCCGAGGCGCATCACGATCATCTGATCGATGTCGAGACCGGCAAGGTGCTCGAATTCGTCGATCCCGAACTCGAGCAATTGCAGAAGGCGATCGCCGAGCGGCTCGGCTTCCGCCTCGTCGATCACCGCATGGAATTGTACGGCGTCGCGATCGACCGCAAGGTCTGAGGCCGCGCCTGCCGAGCCAGGAACGCCTCGCCGCCGCCGCCGGGCGGCCCGTGCCGCTGAACCTGACGGGCAAGGTTCGGCTGTGGCGACGAATCGCGATGCTCGCCGGTCTCGCGCTGATCACGGTGCCGCTGCACTATCTCTGGCGGCTGGTGCGTCTGTCCTCGCCGTGGCCGCGCCTTTTCCTGGCGGGGGCAGGGCGGGTGAGCGGCGCGCGCGTGCGCGTCGCGGGCGTGCCGCTCAAGCGCGACGTCTTCTACATATCGAACCACGTCAGTTGGATCGACATCCCCGCCATCGCGGGTGCAAGTGGCACCGCGTTCGTCGCCAAGGCCGAGATCCGCGACGCGCCGATCGTCGGTTGGCTGTCGTCGCTCAACCGTACCGTCTTCGTCGAACGCGAGGACCGGCTCGGCGTGGCGGGGCAGATCAACGCGCTGCGCGAAACGCTCGCCGAGAACTGGTCGGTCACGGTCTTCCCCGAAGGCACCACCGATGACGGCCGCTCGCTGCTGCCGTTCAAGACCTCGATGCTCAAGGTGCTCGAACCGCCGCCGCCGGGCGTGATGGTCCAGCCGGTGTTGGTCGATTACGGCGAGATCGGCGTCGAGATCGGCTGGCTCGGCGATGAAAGCGGCAAGGACAATGCCGTGCGCGTGCTCGCCCGGCGCGGCAGCTTCCCGGTCGTGGTGCATTTTCTCGAACCCTTCCACCCGCGCGACTTCCCGGGCCGCAAGGCGATCGCGGCGGAGAGCCGGCGGCGGATCGAGGCTGCGCTGGCGGACGTGCTCGGCCATCCCGTGCCGGTCTTCGTCGGGCACGACGCCTGGGCGCGCATGGCCGATCAAGCCCCCGATCAAGCCGCTGTGCTGCCATGATTTGTGCGTAGGCGCGGCGTTGAGTATGAAGCGCCCATCATGAAACCCTTTCCCAAGACCTTTCACGTCAAGTCGTTCGGCTGCCAGATGAACGTCTATGACGGCGATCGCATGGCCGAGATCATGGCCGAACAGGGCCTCACCGCGACCGACGACGCCAATGCCGCCGATCTCGTCGTGCTCAACACCTGCCACATTCGCGAGAAGGCGACCGAGAAGGTCTATTCGGACATCGGCCGGTTACGCAAACACGGTGCCGATCCGCTGATCGCCGTCGCCGGCTGCGTCGCTCAGGCCGAGGGTGCGGAGATCGTGCGGCGCGCCAAGGTCGATGTCGTGGTCGGCCCGCAGGCGTATCACAATCTGCCCGATCTGGTCGCGCGCGCGGCGCGCGGCGAGTCGGCGCTCGACACCGACATGCCGGTCGACCTCAAGTTCGGCCATTTGCCGCCGCGCCGCCGCGTGAGCCCGAGCGCGTTCCTGACGGTGCAGGAAGGCTGCGACAAATTCTGCACCTATTGCGTCGTCCCCTATACGCGCGGCGCCGAAGTGTCGCGCGGCTGGACGCAGGTGATCGATGAGGCCAAGTCGCTGGTCGAAGCGGGTGCCAAGGAAATCACCTTGCTCGGCCAGAACGTCAACGCATGGGAGGATGGTGGTCGAGGCCTGCACGACCTGATCGCCGCGCTCGCCGACATCGCGGGCCTGCACCGCATCCGGTACACCACCAGCCATCCCAACGACATGGCGCAAGGGCTGATCGAAGCGCACCGCGACATCCCCAAGCTGATGCCGTTCCTCCACCTGCCGGTCCAGTCGGGCAGCGACCGCATCCTCAAGGCGATGAACCGCAGCCACTCGCGCGACTCGTACCTGCGCCTGCTTGACCGCGTGCGTGCGGTCCGCTCCGATATCGCGCTGTCGGGCGATTTCATCGTCGGCTTCCCCGGCGAGACCGAGGCCGATTTCGCCGAGACGCTGAGCCTGATCGACGCGGTCGGCCACTCACAGGCGTTCAGCTTCAAATATTCACCGCGCCCGGGCACGCCTGCCGCCGGCATGGCCGATCAGGTCGCGCCGGAGGTGATGGACGAGCGGCTCCAGCGCCTGCAGGCCGCGCTCAACCGCGATCAGGCTGCCTTCAATGCTGCGAGCGTGGGCCGGCGCTGCACCGTGCTGATGGAGCGCAAGGGCAAGCTGCCTGGTCAGCTCATCGGCAAAAGTCCGTGGCTGCAATCGGTCCACGTCATCGGCACAGCGGAGATCGGCGATCTCGTCGATGTCGAAATCACCGCTGCCGGGCCGAATTCGGTGACGGGCACGATCTTGGCTCAGGCACACGGGGGTGAGGATGACGACTCCAAACGCGCGAGGCTCGACGTTGCGGCCTGAGGACAACCAGACCATGTTCCTGGAGGAAACCGGCCCGGCGTGGCGCCGCACCCGGATCGGGCTGTGGCTCTATGCCGGGCTGGGTGTGGTGCGCATCATCCTCTCCGGCGTGTCGCTCGTGCTGTTTCGGCGATAGCGCCGGCCGCTCTCAACCTGGCTCAATAAGAATGGCGCGGGCGGCGCGCTTTCCCCCTGTCGCGACCCGCCGCGATCTGCCAAACTCCTTCACGGATGCAGCGTAACCGCCCTCCTTGTCGTCAGCCCCGATGCGCCCCGCGCAGCGGCTGCGAGCGTCGGCGCGCTCTCCTTCTCGCAACCGAAGGAACCGCATGAGCCGAAAGCCCGTCCCCGCCCAAGCCGGCGAGCGCAGCCGCGCCGAAGTCGTGTTCGACCGCCCGCAGTTGATGGCGCAGTTGTTCGGGGAGTTCGACCAGAACCTGCTGCTGCTCGAAAGCCGGCTCGGCGTGTACATCACCGCACGCGGCAACAAGGTCGGGCTGGAGGGCACCGCCGAGGCGGTCGCTTCGGCGCGGGATGTTCTGCATGCGCTCTACAACCGCATCATGCGCGGCGAAGTGGTCGACGCCGGGCTGGTCGAAGCGGTGATCGCGATGTCGGCCGAGCCGATGCTGACCGGTATCATCCGCGCCGAGGATCGCGGCGGCCCGCCGCAGATCATGATCCGCACGCGCAAGAAGACGATCGTGCCGCGCACCGTCGCGCAGGCGCATTACATGCGCGAACTGCTCAACCACGACATCATCTTCGCGCTCGGGCCGGCGGGCACCGGCAAGACCTATATCGCGGTGGCGCAGGCGGTCGCGCAGCTCATCAGCGGCAGTATCCAGCGGCTGATCCTGTCGCGCCCGGCGGTGGAGGCGGGCGAGAAGCTCGGCTTCCTGCCCGGCGATATGAAGGAGAAGGTCGATCCATACCTGCGCCCCTTGTACGACGCGCTCAACGATTGCCTCCCCGCCGAGCAGGTCGAGCGGCGTATCGCGAGTGGCGAGATCGAGATCGCGCCGATCGCCTTCATGCGCGGGCGCACGCTGGCCGATGCGTTCATCATCCTCGACGAAGCGCAGAACACCACGCCGGCGCAGATGAAGATGTTCCTGACGCGCTTCGGCGAGAACAGCCGCATGGTGGTGTGCGGCGATCCCAAGCAGACCGATCTGCCCGGCGGCATGGCGGCGAGCGGCCTCAACGATGCGGTAAAGCGGCTGGAGAGCGTCGAAGGCCTGTCGATCTGCCGGTTCGGCGCGAGCGACGTGGTGCGCCATCCGATCGTCGGGCGGATCGTCGAAGCCTATGAAGGAGTCGATGGTTGAAGGCGGGGATATCCCGGATTATATTCGGGATATCCATGCGGAGGCTGAGATGGCGTCTCTCTACATCAAGGATGCGAAAACTGCCGAGCGTGTAACTCGGATCGCCGAGCGGCTTGGCACGACCAAGACGGCCGCGCTCAATCGTGCCTTCGACGCGCTCGAACAAATCTTGCCGCGCGACGACGATACGCCTCCGGCCGACTTCGTGGAGTGGATGAAATGGTATCGTGCGCGTAACCCGCTGCCGCCGCCGACCGGTTTGAAGGCTGACAAGGCGTTCTTCGATGAGATGTGGGGCGAAGACCCGGATGAGCCGTGACGCTGTTCGTCGACGCTTCAGCTTTAGTCGCAATCCTTGCGGAGGAGGAAGAGCGGGATGCCTTCACCTCGGCGATTCGCGATGATCCGGCACCGCTCTGGTCGGCGATGTCGTGCTGGGAATCCGTTTCGAGTCTGCGGCGCTCCTATGGCTGGCCGATCGAGCGCGCCCGTCACGAGGTCGAAGCCGTGACCATCGCCGCCGGGCTCGCGCTGGTACCGATCGGTGTGGCGGAACTGCAAATGGCGCTCGATGCGTATCAGACCTATGGCCGCAACAGCGCCCATCCCGCAAAACTCAACATGGGCGACTGTTTCGCCTATGCCTGCGCCAAGACCAACAACGCTCGCCTGCTCTACAAGGGCGATGACTTCTCACATACGGACCTTGCCTGATGCTCGAAATCGCCGTCTCCGCCGAAAGCGCCTGGCCCGAACACGATTGGGATGCGCTCGCCCTCCGCGCGGCGACCGCCGCGATCGAGCGGACGCCCAACGGCGAAATCCTCACCACCGAGGCGCTGTTCGAGGTGTCCGTCCGCCTCACCGACGATGCCGAGGTCCAACACCTCAACGCGCAATACCGCCACAAGGACAAGCCCACCAACGTGCTGTCCTTCCCGATGGTACAGGCCGATCTGCTCGAGACGGTCGGGCAGAACAGCGATGACGGCGAAGTGCTGCTCGGCGACATCGTGCTCGCCTACGGCGTTTGCGCGGCGGAAGCCGAAGAGCGCGGCATCGCGCTCGTCGATCACGCCACGCATTTGATCGTGCATGGTACGCTGCATCTGCTAGGATACGACCATATGGTCGAGAACGAGGCCGAAGCGATGGAAGCGATCGAGACCGATGCGCTCACGTCGCTCGGGCTTGCCGACCCCTATCTCATTCGCGAGGACTGAAACGACCGCCATGGCTGACGGCCCCAGTACCACCGGCTCTACCGGTACGAGCCATAGTACCACCAGCACCGGCGCGCAGGCCGGCGACTCCGCCCACCATGAGGGCGGCATCTGGAAGAATCTCAAGGCGCTGATCTTCGGCGACGCGGGCGATGATTCGCTCCGCACGCAGCTTGAAGAGGCGATCGACGCGCATGAAGGCGATCCCGCCCCCGATGCGACCGGCGATCTCTCGCCGCTCGAACGGCAGATGGTGCGCAACCTGCTCCACTTCGGCGAGCGCGACGCGGGCGACATCGGGGTGCCGCGCGCCGACATCGTCGCGGTCGAGGAACGCACCAGCTTCGCCGATCTGGTCAAGCTGTTTGCCGAGGCCGGGCACAGCCGCATTCCGGTCTACAAGGAAAAGCTCGATACGATCACGGGCATGGTCCACATCAAGGACGTGTTCAACATCCTCGCGACCGGCGCGCCGCATCCCGAGACGATCACCGGGCTGCTGCGCGAGCCGCTGTACGTGCCGATGTCGCGCGGCGCGCTCGATCTGCTCGCGGACATGCGCACCAAGCGAGTCCATCTCGCGATCGTGCTCGACGAATATTTCGGCACCGAGGGCCTCGTAACGATCGAGGATCTGATCGAGGAGATCGTCGGCGATATCGAGGACGAGCATGACGAGGCGCCGGCGGTGCTGCTCGTGCCGATCGACGGCGGCGGCTGGGAGGCCGATGCGCGTGCCGAACTCGAGGATGTCGGCGCGCTGATCGACCCGCGTCTCGCCGAGGTCGATGGCGATATCGATACGATCGGCGGGCTGGCGGCCGTACTGGCCGGGCATGTGCCCGAGGTCGGGACGTGCATCGCGCATCCGAGCGGCTGGACGATCGAAGTGACCGAGGCCGATACCCGCCGCGTCGAGCGGCTTAGGCTGCATCCGCCTCGCCCGGAACTTGAGGATGCCTGACGCTCGCGACATTTAAAAACGGCGAAAGCGATTACAGTCTGCGATTCAATACACTTTCTCGATCACTGACGGCGTGGCATCTAAGATGCAGAAGATCGCAGCAGGATGGAGAGTGTCGTGAACGCCGAAGCACAATGCCCGATGGGCCACGGAAAGGTCGACGGCGCCGCCGTACTGTTCGAGATGACCAACCGGCTGTGGTGGCCGAACCAGCTCGACCTAACGGTGCTCCACCAGAACCCGCCGGCGGGCGATCCGCTCGGCGCGGAGTTCGACTATCGCAAGGCGTTCAAGACGCTCGATCTCGCCGCCGTAAAGGCCGACATCGTCGCGCTGATGACCGAATCGCAGCCGTGGTGGCCAGCGGACTTCGGCCATTACGGTCCGCTCTTCATCCGCATGGCGTGGCATAGCGCCGGCACCTACCGGATCGGTGACGGGCGCGGCGGTGCCGGCCACGGCACGCAGCGCTTCGCGCCGCTCAATAGCTGGCCGGACAATGCCAATCTCGACAAGGCGCGGCTGCTGCTGTGGCCGATCAAGCAGAAATACGGCCGCAAGCTGTCCTGGGCGGATCTGTTGATCCTGACCGGCAATTGCGCGCTCGAATCGATGGGGTTCGAAACCGCCGGGTTTGCCGGTGGCCGCGAGGACATCTGGGAACCCGAGCAGGACGTGCGCTGGGGTGCCGAGCGCGAATGGCTCGGCGATGCGCGCTACAGCGGCGACCGCGATCTCGCGCATCCGCTCGCGGCGGTGCAGATGGGGCTGATCTACGTCAACCCCGAAGGCCCCAACGGCAACCCCGATCCGCTCGCCGCCGCGCGCGATATCCGCGAGACTTTCGGGCGTATGGCGATGAACGACGAGGAAACCGTCGCGCTGATCGCCGGCGGCCACACGTTCGGCAAGACGCACGGCGCCGCCAGCCCCGACGATCATGTCGGGCCGGAACCCGAAGGCGCGCCGATCGAGCAGCTCGGCCTCGGCTGGGGCAACAGCTACGGCTCGGGCAATGCCGGCGATACCATCACCAGCGGCCTCGAAGTCACCTGGACCTCGACGCCGACGCGCTGGGGCAACGAGTTCTTCGACAATCTGTTCGGCCACGAGTGGGAGCTGACCAGCAGCCCCGCCGGCGCGCATCAATGGGTCGCGAAGGATGCGGCGGAAACCATCCCCGATGCGCACGATCCGGCGAAGAAGCATCGTCCGACCATGCTCACCACCGATCTCGCGCTGCGAGCCGACCCGGCGTATGAGGTGATCTCGCGCCGCTTCCACCAGAATTCCGATCAGTTCGCGCATGCCTTTGCCGAGGCATGGTACAAGCTCACCCACCGCGACATGGGGCCGCACATCCGCCTGCTAGGTGCTGAAGTGCCGGACGAACCGCGCATCTGGCAAGACCCGGTGCCGGCGGTCGATCATCCGCTGATCGACGCGGACGACATCGCCGCGTTGAAGGCGAAGATCCTCGATTCGGGTCTGTCGATCTCGCGCCTGGTCAAGACCGCCTGGGCTTCGGCCTCTACGTTCCGGGGTTCGGACATGCGCGGCGGCGCCAACGGCGCGCGCATCCGCCTCGCCCCGCAGAAGGATTGGGCGGTCAACGAGCCGGCCGAGCTGGCGACGGCGCTGGCAAAGCTAGAAGGCATCCGTGCGAGCTTCGGCAAGCCGGTCAGTCTCGCCGATCTGATCGTGCTCGGCGGGGCGGCGGCGGTCGAAGCGGCGGCGAAGGCGGCGGGGCATGACGTCACCGTGCCGTTCACGCCGGGCCGTACCGACGCGAGCGAGGCGCAGACCGATGCGCATTCCTTCGCGCCGCTCGAACCCCGCGTCGATGGCTTCCGCAACTACGACGGCGAAGCGCATCCGCAATCGACCGAGGAATTGCTGGTCGATCGCGCGCAGCTTCTGACGCTCACCGCGCCCGAGATGACCGTTCTGGTCGGCGGCCTGCGGGTGCTCGGCGCCAATTACGCTGATTCACCGCACGGGGTCTTCACCGATCGCCCGGGCGTGTTGACCAACGACTTCTTCGTCAATCTGCTGAAGAGCAGCACGGCGCTGAAGTGGCAGGCCGCGGAAGGCGGTGTGTTCGTCGGCAACGATCGGGCGACCGGCGCGCAGACGTACACCGCGACGCGCGCCGATCTGATCTTCGCGTCGAACTCGCAACTGCGCGCGCTCTCCGAAGCCTATGCCACCGACGATGCCGGGCGCGCGTTCGTCGCTGCTTTCGTCAAGGCATGGGTCAAGGTGATGAACCTCGACCGGTTCGATCTGGCCTGAGGTTCATGGCGGGTATCCGGTGTTCGATCGGATGTCCGCCGGTCGGGTGGGTCAACCCAACCCGTTCGTGCTGAGCCTGTCGAAGCACGTGCCCCAACCGCCGGCTTACCTCAAGAGACACGCCCTTCGACACGCTCAGGGCGAACGGAAGTTTTTAAGGATAGCGCTTAAACCCGCCCGATCCGCGTAACATGCCCCATCTTGCGCCCCGGCCGTACTTCCTTGCCGTACAGGTGGAGGTGCGCGCCCGGCTCGCTGAGGACGTCCGCCCAGCCGTTGGCCTCGTCACCGATCAGATTGTCCATCACCACGCTCGGCGCGGTGAGGCCGGTGTCGCCGAGCGGCAGTCCGCAGATCGCGCGGATGTGGTTCTCGAACTGCGACGTGACCGCGCCCTCGATCGACCAATGCCCGGAATTGTGGACACGCGGCGCCATCTCGTTGAACACGGGGCCATCCGCGCCAGCGAAGAACTCGCACGCCAGCACGCCGACATAGCCGAGCCGGTCGGCGATCCGCCCGGCCAGCGCCGCCGCTTCGCCCCAATGTGCCGCAATTTCCGCCGGCGCGGGCAGCGAGGAGCGCGCGAGGATGCCATCCTTATGCTCGTTCCACGGCGGCGGATAGCTCACCATCGCGCCGTCGCCGCGCCGGGCGAGGATGATCGAGAATTCGTGGCTGAAGGACACGAAGCCTTCGAGGATCGCCGGCCGTCCGCCGATCGCGTTCCAAGCCGCCTCGGCCTCGTCGGGGCTGCGCAGCCGGACCTGACCCTTGCCGTCGTAACCGAGCCGCAAAGTCTTGAGGATCGCCGGTGTGCCGATCACCGCGATGGCGGCGCGCAGATCGTCGAGGCTCTCGACCTTCGCCCACGGCGCGGTGCGGCCACCGAGTTCGGCAACGAAGCTCTTCTCCTCGGCCCGGTCCTGCGCGACGCCGAGCGCGGCGGGGGCGGGATGCACGGGCACCTTGGCGGCAAGATACACGATC
>Ga0247742_10000647_pt1 | contig 27163 bp, 23 predicted proteins | sample UWRJL208509C2_FD_180944 | JGI IMG/M metagenome (GOLD analysis project Ga0247742, IMG submission 180944) | Plant litter microbial communities from Arlington Agricultural Research Station in Wisconsin, United States - UWRJ-L208-509C-2 | ecosystem: Environmental > Terrestrial > Plant litter >...
GCCGCCTTCTTCGCTCATCAGGTATTCCACCGCCGGGATCGCCTGCTGGTTCGGCGCCGCACCGGTATAGAACACGTTCGGCGACATCTCTTCGCCTTCGTATTGCACCGGGTAGAACAGCAGGCCGTTGAGTTCTTCGAACACCGGCAATACCGATTTGCGCGACACCGAGGTCCAGCAACCGAACACCACGGCGACCTTGTCCTGGGTCAGCAACTGGCGGCCCTTTTCAGCGAACAGCGGCCAGTTGGAAGCCGGGTCCACCACTACCGGTTCGAGCATCTTGCCGTTCACGCCGCCCTTGGCGTTGATCTCGTCGATGGTCATCAGCGCCATGTCTTTGAGCGAGGTCTCGGAGATCGCCATGGTCCCCGACAGCGAGTGCAGGATGCCGACCTTGATGGTCTCGGCGGCCTGTACCGTCCAGGTCATGCCCATCGCGGCGATGGATGCCGACAGTGTGAAAGCCTTGATCAAGCTGCGACGCTTCATTGTGCAATCTCCATGACTCAATGATGTGATGAGGGAGTGATTGCAAAGGCTGTGCCGGGGCGCGCAAGCGTGGTGCGCGCGAGCCGTGACCGGGCTATGGGGGTGGGCGATGCACCAATGCGGCGCCAATCAACGCAGGCTGTGCGTGCAGGCGCACCCTGATGGTGCCTGGCGCCCCGAGCCTTAACTATCTAATGCCTGCGTCCAGCCAAACCCTTGAAAGTGAAGCCTGCCTGGTGCCCCCGGCAACCCAGGGGCAGCGCCAGTTTTCTTAACTTCACTCAAGTGACGATGAACATGGACAGTACTCACATTCAAGACGATCAAGCGGCGAGCACGCGCAGGCCGGTTCCCCATCTGGGGCCGGCGTTCGTTACCGATCACGATGCCGCCCATTGGGCGCATCAACAGATCGGCAACCGGCGCGAGACGGTATTTGGCGGGCTGGTTTTCAAGCGTGATGACGGGATGTACCTGCCAAGCGTGCCGGTGGCCGGCACCGCCACTGCATTCGATTTCCAGAGCGACCTGCTCAAGGTCGATGCCAACAGGAATTTCCTGGCGTACGAGGGCCACAGCGTTCACGCCCTGTACAGTTCGCGCGGCGAGGATGGCACCCGACGCTCCGCGCAGATACAGCACTGGACAGGCGCGCAGCGGCGCTTGGATCGCAGCTTTTTCCCCATCAATATCCTGCGCATCATCATCCAGGTGCGCATGCTGTGCACCCGTTACTACCTGTCCGGGTTCTATGGCTCGCTCATCCAGTATGAAAGCAGCGGCTCTGCGACTGAGGCCAGCTTCTTGAACCAGTTGATGGCGGCCAAGCCTGCGGCCGATTTCGACGACTACATCGCCTTTATCAATGAGACGGCCAGGGCCGGCTACCTGCGGGTCATCGTTGCCAACGCCGAGCTGGGTGGAAAGCCTGGCCAACTGCTGGCGCCGTGGACCCTCAATCAAACCCTGTCGCAAATCGGGCAGGACGCACTGGCGCCTCTCGCCAGCCAAGTCAGCCGCCGGTGGCATGACGCGGTGCGATCAGTCTTGCCGCCGCTGGGGTTTGCACGGCAGGAGAGTCTCTTTGGCTACCTGTACAAAAGCGCGTCGAACCAGTACGTGGCCGAATTTCCGTCGGATGAACTCAAGGCAGCGTTTGCGCTGACCAGTGGCAAGTTGTCACTGCCAAAAGTGCACAAGGCGGACAGTGAGTTTTTGACCTTCGGTATTTACTGCTCCCTATCACCGCAAGCGAAACCGACCGTGGCGAAAGAGTCGTGGCTGGCAGAAAACTTCTTCACGGCTTCTGCGTTGGCTGCCGTGGTGATGATGGCGGGGACCGACGACCTGGGCTTGCACTTTTACTTGCGCGCCAACGACGGCGCGCTGCTGATGTACCACTGCACCGGCTCGCAGGCGCAGTCCCAGCTGTTCGCCAATCGCGGCGCGGATCTCGACGGACGCTTGAAGGACGCTACCTTGAGCCCTTCCGAGTTTGTCCGGCAAGTGGCTGCCGTGGGCACGCTGACGGTGGTTGAGCCCGGACGGGTATGGGACAAGGCCGGGGTGGTAGGACCGCAATGGAGGGCCTTCGCGAAAGTCCATGCGTCGCTGAGCCCTGCCTTCGTCACTGCCGATGATGTCGCACGCTATCTGCATTACAAGGTGGGTTCACCCCACGGCTCTTTTCTCCAGGCTTACATCTTCAAGCGCAGCGATGGGCTGTTTGTGGCCTCCAGGCTGTCAGACCCTGACAGGTGGCTGTCGTTGTGGGGCGGGGCATTGCCCACCGACAACGCTCTGACGCGGGTCGAGCTTGAAGGGCACCAAATGGTTGGCGAGTTCAATCGACCTGTCTACGACCTGGCCGAGGTGCGTGCCAACTATCCTCAAAAAACCTCGCGACAGCTGGCGTTCCTGATCAGTACACCGTCGACTCAAGCAATCGACATGACGCTGGTTTTTTCCGATCAGATCAAGGTGCTTTACACCAGCGGAACGAACGGTACGTTGATCAAATACGCTGTCAGCGGCTCTCGGGCCGAGCGTGAATTCGGCGAGTACCTGGCACAAGTTGAACGCGATGGCCAAGGTGTGGCCCGCGTACAAGGTTTTGACGGCACGCGTGAAGGGCTGATCAAAGAGCTGGTAAAACTCGGTGAGTTGACGGTGCTGCTGGCGGATGAGACCTGGTACAACGTCCAGGGCCGGGTCCCGGCCACCTGGGAACCCGAAACGCCTTTCGCCGCCGCAGCCCCCATTGATACGCCGCTGAGCTGGGTTTTCACTGACCTGGCAACCGCCGCCCGTTATGCCCATGACCGTATGCAGGCAACGGCGGATGGCCGGCGAGTCGGTTGCATCCTCAAGCACTCGAGTGCAGAGCAGTATGTGGTCAGCGAGCCTTGCGCACCGATACCCGCCGGCGAAACCCTTTTCGTGTTGGCGAATGTTTTTGGCAATGCCAGCCTGCCGCCAGGCTTCGCCCTGCGTGGCTGGTACTGCCGCAGCGCACCGGACGCCACCGGCATCGGCGCCGAACCCTGGTTGTACGAGGGCTTTATCGACACCACGGATTTTGCCCAGGGGATTGCCGCGCTGCGCATCCACCCCGAGAGCAATCTGGCCTTCTACCTCAGCACGGCGGACGGCGCTCAGTTGGCCTATGACGCCTCCGGCTCGGCCGAGGAAAGCCAGCTCTACCAGGTGCTGCCCGATGGTCGGGTGACGGACAACGGGCTGGGGGATGAACTGCGGGCCGCCACCGTGACGCCCCACGAGATGATCCAAAAGGTCGCCGCCGCCGGGGCGCTGTCGGTGTTGCAACCGGGCACGTTGTGGGATGTGGCGGGGCTGGTCGCCGACACCTGGCGACCTTACGCCCTGGCACCCCGCCCGCAACTGAGCCGCGGGTTTCTCCAGATAGAAGACGCGGCACGCTACGCCCACGGGCAAATCGGCAGCTGGCGTGAGGGCGAATACTGCGGCTATATCCTGCAGCGCCCGGACGGTCTCTACGTGGCCACTGAGCCATTGCCGGCCAGCGACGCCGGGCGCTTTGCCCTGGGCGTTGTCTACCCCCAGGACGTCAAGGGCCGCTCACTGCTCCCGCCCGGTCACATGCTGAAGGCCGTGTACGGTTCCAGCCGCGGGGTTTCGTTGCTGGAACCCGAGCGCCTGCAGCGCCCGGGCTGGTCGCGGGACGATGCCTGCCTGGAGGCGCAGATGTTCAGCGCCCTGGACGTGCACACGCTGATCCGCAATCGCCAACAGGTGTCCGTGGCCTACCTGTCGGGCGCCGAAGATTGTTTGCTGGCGTATGACCTGATCGACTCTGCCGCCCAGGCGAACCTGTTCAAGGCGCTCGACCCCTTGCCCCATCGCAGCCCAACGGCCCTCAACCTGGCCAGCGGCACGCTGACGGCGCGGGAGTGGATCAGCCAGGTGGCGGCGGCCGGCAGCGTGCGGGTGGTGCAGGCCAACCCGTTGTGGGGCGCGCCGGGGCTGATCGCCGAACACTGGCGGCCACGCCTTCCGATACCCCGGCGCGAACGTCCGGAGCAGATTGCCTATGGCCCGGTCTGCGCCAGTGCCGCTGACGCGGCTCGGGCACTGCACACGCGCCTGGACCATGAAGCACCGACGCAAACCGGTTTCGGTTTCATGCTCAAGCATCGCGATCAGGACGCCTTTGTCTGCTCCGAGCTTGTACCCGCCTGGGATAGGGCCGGGCTGTTCGCCTTGAGCGCCGTGTTTGCCGTGGATGACGAAGGCGAGTTCATTTACCCCGCGGGTTATCAACTGCACGCCTTGGTTTACCGGCGCAACTGGATGCCACAGGGGCTGACCACCGCCGAACACTGGCTGGCGCAGCATTTTATTTCGGCCGGAGATCTGGCCAGTGCCACCGTCGAGGCCAAGCGCCAACGGGAGACAGGCGCACTGACGGGCTTGCCGGTGTTTATCTCGACACTGGACCAGGCGCTGCTGCAGGTACAAACGCCGGTGGCATCGACGCTGTTCAACCCGGTCCGCCAGCCGTCGGGGGTCTATGAAGACGTGCAGACCTTGATGGCCAGCGGGCAGCTCTCGGCGGTCGGGTTTGTCAACGAAGTGGCGAAGTTGAGCTGGTTGAGCGTTTTGGTGCCGAGCGAATGCTGGGCGTTGGCGGGTAAGCTGGATGTCAGCCAGGCCCCATGGACCGCCTTCGCCAACTTTATGCGTCGCCCATTGAGCCCGCTGTTCAGCAACCAGGCCGATGCGGTGCGTTACGTCCACCAACAGTTGGGCACACAGCGCGACACGCTGCAAGGCGGGCTGGTGTTGCAGCGCAACGGCAAGTTTGTCGCGACCCTGGCGGTGCCGGTGTTGAGTGAAGACTTCGACCCGAACGTCATCCTGCCGGGCCTGGACGTCAGCCAGGCGCTGCTGGCCCCAGGTTGGAAAATGGTCGCGCGTTACCGGTCACGTGTCGCCCGGGTGCTGGAGTTCTGGTTACCCTCTGAAGAAAACGCGGTGTATCAAAACCTGTTCTCGACCAAAGTACTGGAGACCGCCCTGAAGTCGGGTCACCTGTGGACCCACGAATACCTGCTGACGCCCGACGGCTCACTCATCGGTTTCAGTACCCAGGACGCCGAGCGCAGCTTGCTGGATTCGGCCCGGCGCAACGAAGCGACGCAGTTGCTCAGCCACCTGGAAACCTCCCTGGCCCCCAACAGCCTGGCGCTGCACGACCCTTACAGCAATGCCGTCGAGCAGCAGATGCGCAGCGGCCGCAAGACCCCCACCGAGCTGGTCAATCAGCTGGCGCGGGTGGGGACTTTGCAAGTACTGGAGGGCGGCCCGTTGTGGGGCACTGCCCAGCGTGTGCTGCCGGGCTGGATGCCCGGCCTGGCCTACGTTGCACCGCAGGCGGCGGTCCATGCCGTGGCGGATCGGCAGCTGGGCCCGGTGTTCAAGCATGCCGACGACGCGGCACGCCATGGTCATCAATACGCCCAGGGGCGCGCCGATTTGAGCTTTGGCGTGATTCTCAAGTCCTCCGACAATGGGCATTTTGTCGCCTGTGCGCCGGTCAAGGGCGACGACCTGGGCTTTGCCCTCGACCGGGCGTTCCTGCGCGGGCAGTTGCCGAGCGGGTACAGCCTGCAAGGCCTGTATCTGAGGCTGCCGCAGCGTGCTGCGCCCGAGTTGCCCCAGGCCGAAGGCTACGCGCAACTGATGGCTCCGGCTGTGGTGCTGGCGGCGCTGAGCTTTTTGCGGGTGGCACAGAGTGAGCGTTTCCTGGCGTTGCATGTGTCGTGTGCCGACGGCTCACTGTTTCGGTACCAGGCGGTGAGGATCGACCCGGACTGGGATTCCAGCCGCCGGCAGGCGGCGTATCTGAAACACCTCAACAGTCGTGGCAGCATCGACAGCCATGTGTTGAAACTGGTGGAGTCCGGCGAGCTGCGGGTACTCGACAGCAGCCCGTTCTGGGATGCCTTGTTGCCCCGGATAAAGCGCCTGGCCACGACACTGGCAGTGCGCGATACCCGCATGGCCCTGGGCCCGTTGTGCGCCCACCCGGACGATGCCGCGCGCCAGGTATGGCAACAGGTTGTGCCGCTGGAGCACCAGGCGCGGCTGGGAGCGGTGCTGGGCAACGGCGACAGCGACACCTTCATCGCCGTGCAACCGGTGGCAGACCCGGGCCCCTCGGTGGCCGTGGGACTGCGGCCGGACACACCGGCCTACAAGGCATTGTTCGAAGGCATCATGAACCTCGGCTACCCCAGCACATCGACCCGCTACCCGGCGGGCTACAAGGTGATGGGCGTCCAGCAGTTGTTCAAGCTCGACACCGAGCGCCAGCATCTGGCGGATCGCTACGAAGAAGGCCTGGCCCACAACTTCATTGCCCAGAAGGAAATCCGCGGGTTCATCGAGATGCTGCGCCAGGACAAGATCGCGGGGGCGCGTTACTACTTCACCCCGGTGCACGGCGCGTTGATTGTGTATGAGCCCAGCTATCACGCGGACGAAAGCCAGTTGCTGCGCGATGACTGGATCGACGAAGACACGGGTGTGGTGAAGGTCAAGCCCAGCGAGGTGATCCGCCGGTTGGCGACCTCGGGCAAGCTGACCATCCTGGAAACCGATCGCTTCTGGCAACCCCGCAGCCAGGTGGCGCGGCGCTTGTTGCATGCATTCAAGCAGGCCGACCAGGGGGTTTAACGCCGCCGCATCAGCCCGATAAAAAACAGCCCGCCAATGGCCGCCGTGGCCACGCCGATGGGCAGGTCTTCGGGGGCAATCATTGTGCGGGCCGCCACATCCACCCACACCAGGAACACACTGCCCAACAGCACGCACACCGGCAGCAAACGCCGGTGTTCGGCACCTACAAGGCGCCGGGCGATGTGCGGCACCATCAGCCCGACAAAGCCGATGGAGCCGCTGATGGACACCAGCACGCCGGTCATCAGCGAGGCGATCAGGAACACCTTGAGCCGCACATTGCGCGCGTTCAGGCCCAGGGTCACGGCGGTCTGCTCGCCGGCCATCAGCGCGTTCAACGGGCGAGCCATCCCCAGCAGCAACACCAGCCCCAGCAACACGGTGGCGAAGGGAATGGCCAGCAGTTCCCAGCGCGCCAACCCGAGGCCGCCGAGCATCCAGAACATCACCGCCGAGGCCGCGCGATGGTCGCCCATGAACAGCAGCAAATTCGCCACCGCCATCATCACGAACGACACCGCCACCCCGCACAGCAGCAGGCGGTCACTCTCCAGCCGACCGTTGCGACTGGCCACCGCCAGCACCACGATCATGCTCAGCAACGCACCGATGAACGCCGCGATGGGCAGGGTCAGCAGGCCGATCACTTCACCCACATGCAGCACCACGATCACCGCACCGAGGGTGGCGCCGGAAGTCACGCCCAGCAGGTGCGGATCCGCCAGCGGGTTGCGCGTTACCGCCTGCAACACCGCACCGATCAACGCCAGCCCGGCGCCCACCAGGGCACCGAGCAGCATGCGCGGCACGCGGATCAGCCACACGATATGTTCCTGCCCCGCACTCCAGTCCACCCCGCCAACGGCGAAGGCTTTATGCAGCAGGATCCGCCACACCACGTCCACCGGTACCCGCGCCGAGCCGAACCCCAGCGAGACCACGCACGAGATCAGCAACAACGCGCCGAGGGCACTCAGCAGCAGGGCATAGCGACGGGTGATCATTCGCCGTGGAACCCCTTGGCCAGGGTTTCAACCGCCAGCACGTTGTCGATGCCCGGCGTGGCTTGCACGTAGGGGATCACGATAAAGCGCTGGTTCTTGATCGCGTCCACCGATTGCAGCGCCGGGTTGTTCAGCAGGAACTGCTCTTTTTGCTCGGCGGTGATTTCGCTGTAGTCGACGATCACGATGACCTGCGGGTTGCGCTCCACCACGGTTTCCCAGTTGACCCGGGTCCAGCTGGCGTCCACGTCATCGAGAATGTTGCGCCCACCGGCGGCGTCGATCAGCGCCTGGGGCATGCCCAGGCGGCCGGAGGTCATGGCGCGGTCTTCGCCGCTGTCGTAGAGGAACACGCGAGGCTTGTCGGCCGGCAGGTTTTCCTGCACTTGGGCGACCTGTGCCTGCATCTGCACGATCAGTGCATTGGCGCGGTCCTGCACATCGAAGATCTTGCCCAGGTTGCGCAGGTCGTTATAGGTGTCTTCCAGGGTGGCCGCCGGGCGCTTCATCACGAAGGCACAGGACTCGGTCAGCTCGTAGACGTTGATGCCCAACGGTTGCAGGGTTTGCGGGGTGAGGTCGCCACCGACGCGCATGCCGTAGTCCCAGCCGGCGAAGAAGAAGTCGACGTTGGCGTTGAGCAGGGTTTCCACCGACGGGTATTTGCTCGCCAGTTCTGGCAGGCCGTCGAGAATCTGTGCCATTTCCGGGGTGACCGACTTCCAGCCGGTCACGCCGCTGTAGCCGGCCATGTGCGACTTGAGGCCCAGGGCGAGCATCATCTGGGTCATGTTGATGTCGTGGCTGACCGCGTGTTTTGGTGCCTCGGCGAAGGTCACTTCGCGGTTGCAGCTCTGGATTTTCAGCGGGTAATGGGTCGCTTCGGCGAACGCCTGGGAAGTGCCGAGCAGCAACGCGAGAGACAGCAGGGAGCGCAGGATCATGGTTGGGTTATCCAGGTGATTCGGGGGTAGCCGGACAAGGGGTGAGTGTCGATCAATGCTTCAACGCCGAACACTTCGCGCAGCAATTCGGCGGTCAGCACTTCGTGAGGTGTGCCGCTGGCGACGATGCGCCCGTGGTTGATCACGTACAGCCGATCGCAGAACGCGGCGGCCAGGTTCAGGTCGTGAATGCTGGCCAGGGTGCCGATGTTCAGGCGCTTGACCAGTTGCAGCAATTGCAGTTGGTAGCGCGGGTCGAGGTGGTTGGTCGGTTCGTCGAGGATCAGCAGTTGCGGTTGCTGGGCCAGGGCGCGGGCGAGGATCACCCGCTGTTTTTCTCCGCCCGAGAGGGTGGCGAAGGCGTGGTCTTCAAAGCCCAGCAGGCCGACGTTATCGAGGGCCTGGCGGATCAGGTTCTGGTCTTCAAGCGTATCGCTGTCGAACAGGCCCTTGTGCGGTGTGCGGCCCATGGCGACCACTTCATCCACCCGCAGGCCGAAGGCGTCGGGAAACTCCTGGAGCACCACGGCAATGCGTTGCGCGCACCACTTCGAGGATTGCTTCCAGACGTTCTGGTGTTCCAGCAGCACCTCACCGTCAGCCGGTTTGCTGAACCGATAGGCGCAGCGCAGCAGGCTGGTCTTGCCGCTGCCGTTGGGGCCGATCAGCCCGACGAACTCACCGGCGTTCACGTGCAGGCTGGCGTCACGCAGTTGGAACTGGTGATGACAGTGCTCGTGGCCTGGTGGGGTCCAGGCGAGGGCGGTGAGGTTGAGTGAGGTCATCTTTACTCTCAGGTCCAACACAGGACAAATGTGGGAGCGGGCTTGCTCGCGAAAGCGGTGGATCAGTAACAGATACAGTGCCTGACACACCGCATTCGCGAGCAAGCCCGCTCCCACATTTGGACAGTGTTGCGTTCAGTTAGAAGGTGTAGTCCGCCGTCACGAAGAACGAGCGCGGCTCGCCCAGGATCCATTGCTGGCCGTCGTTGTATTGGCTGACGGCGTAAGTGCGGTCGAACAGGTTATTCAATTGCAGGCCCAATGTCGTGTTGCGCATGGCTTTCCATGAAACGCTGGCGTCGACCACGGTGTAGCTCGGCACTTCGCTGGTGTTGGCGGTGTTGGCGAAACGCGAGTCTACATAACGCACGCCCGCACCGGCACGCACGTCGTCAGTGATGGCCTTGCTCAGCCACAGGTTGGCGGTGCGACGCGGCACGTCGGTGGGGCGGTTGCCGTCGCGGGACACGGACTGGCCGTTGACCACTTCGGAGAAGTCGTCGTACTGCGCCCGCACGATCGCAGCGTTGGCTTGCAGTTGCCAGGCATCGGGCAGTTGCAGGTCGAGGCTGGCTTCCAGGCCGTTGGAGGATTGCTGGCCGACTTGTTCCTTGAGGGTGGTGCCTGGGATGCTCACCAACAGTTTCTTTTTGACGATGTGGTAGGCCGCCAGGGTCCATTCACCACGGGAATCCCAGAACGCCTGCTTGAGGCCGATCTCGGTTTGCTTGGCGGTGGACAGGCCGAACTGCTGCTGGCTCGGGCTCAGGGTGATCAGGCTGCCGACGCCGTCGGTGCTGGTGGCGTACTGGCCGTAGACCGAGGTGTCCGGGGTGATCGCGTAGACCAGGCCGGCTTTCCAGTTGTTGCCGGTAAAGGTCTTGTTGGAGTCGCTGCCATCCACGAGGGAGTCACTGTCGATGTGCAGGTAATCGCGGCGCACGCCGGTGATCAGCGACAGTTTATCGGTCAGTTGCAGGCGGTTTTCGGCGAACGCAGCCAGCTGTTTGGTGGTGCTGACGGACTGCGGAATGAAGGGGCTGGCGCTTTCAAACGGCTGCGGTACCGGGTGGTTGATGTCCACCGGTTGGCCGGCGTTCGTCAGGTCATCGAACGGCGAGTTGCTGGCCAGGCGGAAGCGAATGCGGTTGTACTCCACCCCCGTCACCGTCTGGCTGTCGAGGCCGAACAGCGTGTGTTTGAAGGTGAAGGTCTGGCGGTCACCCACCTGTTCCTGGTTGTGCTTGATGCCCAGGTAGCTCTGGCGCACCAGGCCGCCGTCGACGTAGTTGTAGCTCTCGGCGTTCTGCCAGCGCCGCTGGTTTTTCAGGTAGGACAGTTCGTTGGTGGCGGTGACGTTGTCGTTGATCTGCCACTCGCTGGTCAGGCGCGTCCACTGGTCGTTGTAGTGCTGGATATCGTTGCTGACGTTGTAGTTCTTGTCCCGCAGGCCCTTGTGCAACTGGCCGTTGATCAGCGGTGTGCCGTAGTCGTTTTGCGGGGTCTGGTCGCCGTAGTCGGAGGCCAGGGTGAAGCTCAGGTTGTCCGCCGCCTGCCAGCGCAGGGCACCGCTGACGAAGTCGCTGCCGGACTCGCCGCGGTCGATGAAACCGTTGCTGCGCAGGCGGTTGATGTTCAGGCGATAGCTCAGGGTGTCGGTCAGCGAGCCGCCGCTGTCGAGGGCTTGCTGCTGGCGGTCATAAGAACCGTAGCCCAGGCGGATATGGTTTTCGATCTCGCCCTCGAAGGGTTTCTTCGCGATGGTGTTGACCACCGCGCCGGTGGCGCCCTGGCCGTACATCACCGAGGCCGGGCCGCGCAGTACGTCCACCCGCTCAACGGACCAGGTGTCCACCGGGAAGGTGGAAGTGCCCGCGCCATCGAACATGCGCGCGCCGTCGTACAACTGCAGCACCGAGCTCTGGCCGGTGAACCCGCGTGCCGACAACGAGGTACCACCGTCGCCCGGCGTGCCGGTGCGGCTGATGCCGGTGGCCCGGGAAATCGCGTCCTGCACCGTGGCATCGCCCCGGGCGCGAATCTGCTCGCCGGTCTGGCTTTCAACGCTGCCCGGGGTTTGCAGGGCCGTGAGGTTCAGGCGTGAACCTGCGGTGGTCGGGGTTTGCAGGTCGACGCGCTCGTCGTCGACGGCGGGGGCTGAGACGGCACTGGCGGGAAGCGTCAGGGCCTGGGCAGTGTTTTGCAGGGCGAGCAGGCACAGGCCGGACGCAAGGTACTTGTTCATCGGACGATAAATCGCTTCTTCGAGACGGTACTCGCCGCAGGGCGCGGCGAGTGGGAGAACACATTAAGTGTTACAACATAACACTTTGTGCAGCGTGGGCGAAAGCCCGCGTAAGACTACATAACGCCTCTAGGTAGGGCATCTCGTCTGTTTCATGCTGAACCTGAGGCAGATTCACGTTGGCCAAACCACCGTGAAAGCACCAGGCGATCCAGTGCCCAGACCACGATCAGCGAGGCGCCCACCAGCGGAAAGACAATCGCCAGCCCGAGCATGATTACCATCGCGGTTTTCCATTTCGGCAGGTCATGGCGCAACGGTGGAACCCCCAGGCTGCCCTGTGGCCGACGCTTCCACCAGATCACCACACCGCTGACGGCGCTGAGCAGGATCATCAGGCAAATCAGCAGCACGATGATCTGATTGACCACGCCAAACATCTTGCCTTCGTGCAGCATCACGCCCGATTCGGTAACCCGCGCCACGCTGTTGTAGTGCTCCCAGCGCACATCGGCCAGGACCTTGCCGGAGTATTGGTCCACATGCAGGGTGGCGTCATTGCGCGGGTCGTTGGCGAACACCGCGAGGGTGAACACGCCTTCGGCAGTGGTGGGGAAGGTGATGCTGTAGCCGGGCTCGACCTTGCGTGAGTTGGCGAGGTCGACCACCTGTTGCAGGCGGATACTCGGGGCTGCCGGGCCCTGGCTCATGCCGGCGTGCTTCATGTGCTCGGCATGCTCGCCAGACATCGGCATCGGCGTGTTTTCCATGGCCCACGGCACGGTTTGTTGGCTCGCGGTGTTGAGGCTGCGGGCCTGCTGGTCGGACTGCGGCACGTTGTTCCACATGGCCGCCGGGAATTTATTCCACAGCTCGGCGTATTGCTTGCCCCAGAAGCCGGTCCAGGTCATGCCGCTGAGGAGCATCACCAGCAGGAACGCCGCGCCCCAGAAACCGGCGACCGCGTGCAGATCGCGCCAGAACAAGCGACCGCGACTGCCCAGCCGCGGCCACAGAATGCCCGCCGCCGACTTGCCTCGCGGCCACCACAGATACACGCCCGAAATCACCAGCATCACGCCCCAGCCGGCGGCCAGTTCCACCAGGCGATCACCGACGGTGCCGATCATCAACTCGCCATGCAGCGCGCGGGCGATGGCTTGCAAGTTGTACTTGGCGTCCTGTTCGCCGAGCACGGTGCCGCGATACGGGTCGACGAACACAGTCACTTCGCGCCCGTCGTTGTGCATCACGAATTGCGCGCTGCTGGTGGCGTCGGCAGGTGGCAGGTACTTGCTGATCTTGCCTTGTGGATAGGCAGCCTGGGCACGTTGCAGTTGCTCGTCGGCACTCAGCGCGTGTTCGGCGCTTTGCACGGTCAGCAGGTTGCCGTACATCAGCGGGTCGAGTTGGGGTTTGAACAGGTAGATGATGCCGGTCAGGGCCAGCAGCACCATGAACGGCGCGACAAACAGCCCGGCGTAGAAATGCCAGCGCCAGGCCAGGTTGTAGAAGGAAATCTTCGGTGGGTTCATCAGGATGTGCTCCGCAAAGGCTTGGATTTTTTGTGTTATCGAGGACGCCATCGCGGGCAAGCCCGCTCCCACAGGGGAATGCATTGCAACTGTGGGAGCGGGCTTGCCTGCGATGCGCTTAGAAGCTCATGTCCACCTTGGTCCAGAGCGTGCGCCCCGGTTCCTTGATGGCTTGCGGGTCATTGGCCGGGTAGCCGAACCCGGCGTTGCCGGCCAGGTTCAGGTGCTCGGCGTACGCCTTGCCGAACAGGTTGTCGACGCCGGTGCTGACCTTGAAATTCTTGTTGATGCGATACGCCGCGTTCAGCGAGAACACGCCAAACCCCGAGCTTTTGTCGAAGTCCTTGCCCACCACGTTGCCCTTGTTCTGGTCGATGCGGTTTTGCGCCGCGACCACCCGCCACAAGGCGCCGGCGCTCCAGTCGTCCTGGCTGTAGGTGAGCCCGAAGCGCGCATCCAGCGGCGGGATCTGCGGCAGCGGTTTGCCGTCGCTGGTGTTCTTGCCCCAGGCGTAGGCGAAGGTGGCATCGGCCTTCCAGTTGGCGGTCAGCTTGTAGGCTGCGCCCAATTCACCGCCCATGATTCGCGCGTCCACATTGCGCGCCTGGGAGGTGGTGCCCATCATTCCCGGCTGGTAGTCGAACAGGATGAAATCACGCACCTGGCCGACGTAGCCCGAGGCCCAGGCGTCGAGATCGGCGGATTTGTATTGCAGGCCAAAATCCAGCTGGGTGGTTTTTTCAGGCTTCACACCGTCGAAGGCATTCACGGAACCGACCGACCCGGTGTCGGGAGAAAACAGCTCCCAGTAATCAGGGAAACGCTCCGAATGCCCAAGCCCTGCGTACAGGGTGGCAGGGCTGTCCGCCAGATCGTGCTCGTAGCGGAAAAAGCCGGACGGCAGCGTATCGGCGCGGGTTTTACCGGCGGTGGGGTTGGGGCTGCTCATCATCCCGGAGCTGATGGTTTGCCGGAAATCCTTGGCCGAGGCGCGGTCGACGCGGGCGCCGGTGATCAGGCGGTCGCGGTCGGCGGCGTACCAGGTCAGTTCGCCGAACACCCCGTAGTTGTGGAAGTTGGCGTCCTTGCTGCGGGGCAGGTCCTTGTAGGTGTCGACGCCCATGGCGCTGCGTTCGCGGTGTTCGTTGGTTTGTGCATCAATGCCGCTGATCAACTGCACATCGGCCCAGCGCCAGGTGGCCTTGATACGGGCGCCGAGGGTGCGGCGGTCGACGTTGGCCGCCATGGGACCGGCCATCATCCCGGTGCCCGACGGGACGCGCAGGGTGTAGTTGTCCATCACGTGGTCGGCGTAGTTGTAGTAGACCTGCGCTTCGACCTTATCCAGCACCTCGCCGATGTTCGATTTCTCGACGCGCAATCCGAGGCTCTCGCGCAAAAACTGCGAACCGTCCATGCCACGCCCGGCGTAGCGGGCTTCGCCATCGCCACGGCCGGCGGTGAGTTCCAGCAGGGTGTCGGCGTCCGGGGTCCAGCCCACGGCCACGTCGCCGTTCCACTTGTCGTAGCGCGAGGCGACGGTGTCGTTGTTGCCGTCCTTGTAGTCATCGGCGTGGGCCTGGTTGCCGATCACCCGCACATAACCCAGCGGCCCGCCGGCTGCTGCGTCGACGACTTTGTCGAAACGCCCGTTGGAGCCCGCCAGGATGCTGGCGTTGACCCGCGTGCCCAGCTCGCCGAATTGCTCGGGCTCGCGCTCGAACAGGACCGTGCCGGCTGAAGCGCCCGGGCCCCAGAGCACGGTTTGCGGGCCTTTGATCACGGTGAGCTTGTCGTAGGTTTCCGGTGAGATATAGGAGGTGGGCGCATCCATCCGGCCGGGGCAGGCGCCGAGCATCATGCTGCCGTTGGTGAGGATGTTCAGGCGTGAGCCGAACATGCCCCGCAGCACCGGGTCGCCGTTGGTGCCGCCGTTGCGCACCAGGGCGAAGCCGGGGATGGTCTTGAGGTAGTCGCCGCCATCGCTGGCGGGCACTGGTTGGCGCGGGTCTTTCGGGTTGGTGACGACGGTCAGTGGTGAGCTGGGGGCAATGGCGGTGATCACCGTCGGGCTCAGTTCGTTCTGGTCGGCAGGCTCGTCGGCGTGGACCTGAGGAACCAGCAGCGCGCCACACAGAACGGCGAAAACGGGAGTACATCCCAAACGGGTGTCAGCAGAAAACCTGGACATGAAAAATTCCATCATTCATTCGTAAACAACACGGCCAGCAGCCTGCGGCTGTCTGTCTAAAGTCGGCCGGGGTGAAGTAACGGTGTGAAGTGCTTACGCGATGATGGGCGGGGCACGGCTGCGGGCACCGGGGAACACGGTTTGCCGGGCATGGCCCAGGCGTGGGGCGGGGGTCAGGGCGTTGGCGGGCGGCGGGCTGCCGAGGGTGACAAACGACACGCTGCCAGGCAGCGCCGGGCAACTGAAGAGCAGGCTGCAATAGCCGCACTTTTCCCAGAGCACGTGGTGTTCGTCGGGTGCTTTGTGGTGATCGGTCGCAGGCTTGGCGTCGCCATGGCAGCTCGGCGCGTCCATGGACATTTCCATCGACATGCCGGCGTGATGATCCATCGGCATCGCTTGGGAAATCAGCGGACCGATAAAGATCATCAGCATGGCGAACAGGCTGATCCAGGTGCCGCGCATAAGGCCTACAGGCTTACGGCGGTGCGGGGACAACCTGGCGCGTGGGGCGCCCATCAAGGTTTATCTATTGGGCGTGCATGTGTTCGTGGCCGGCCATGGGCGGCTGCTTCTGCACTGACACTTCCACTTTCACTGGCCCGGCCTTTTCAAAGTTCAGGGTCAGCGGAAAATGCTGGCCGTCGCGCAAAATGCTGCGGTCCTTCAGGTCCAGCAGCATCACGTGGTAGGCCATGGGCGCGAACGTCAGGTCACCTTTGGCCGGCACCGCGACGCTGGTCACTTGCTGCATCTTCATCAGATCGCCCTGCATCACATGCTCATGCAGTTCGGCCTTGGCGGCCACGGGCGTGTCGACGCTGAGCAAGCGATCCGCATGCTCGCCCTGGTTATGAATCACGAAATACGCCGCGACGGTCGGCGCATTGGGCGGCAGTTCCTGAGACCAGGGTTCGCTGACCACCAGTTCGCCGACCTTGAAGTCTTCGGCATTGGCAGCAGCACACACCGGCAGCAACAACGCAGCCAGAAGCAGGGAAGATTTGAGCATGGCAGTTCTCCAGAACGGTTCTAAACGCAGTTCACTTGCGAAGAAATCAGACCGTTGGAGAGGCGCGGGGGTTAAGGCTCGGCCATTGCTGGCGCGGGGTGGGGGATTGCAATGACGGCGGCGGCAGGTCTTGCACCGCGTCGAATCGAGCAAAGAACAGGCTGGGTGTGTGCCCAGGCAGCGCGACCAGAGGTGCCGAGCCGGAGCAGCACCAGCAATGCTGCATGGTGGAGTGATCGTCCTGCTGCGGCGCCGGTATCTCCAGCTTGCCCAGGGCAATGGCTGTCAGTTTCGTGCCGTTGGAGGAGCAGAAACTGCCCCACAGCAATTGCTTGACCGGGTCATCCGCCTGCTGCATCGCACTCGCCAGCGGCATGGCAAAGGCGTTGAACAGCACTGCAAGGCAGGCGATCCAGGCAATTGCAAAGCGTTGACGGGCCATGGCGGACAATCCGTAGGGTTAAGCGATCAGGTGGGTATTTAGCCTGATCGGGGAGGATAAGTAAAAAGGGGCGGTGTGGTTTGGTGTCGCAGTGCTATCAACCAGCTGTGGCGTGCAGCTTCAGGCCGAGCGCTTTCATGACCTTCATGATAGTCGCGAACTCGGGATTGCCAGTGCTGGAGAGGGCTTTATATAAACTTTCGCGTCCGAGGCCTGCGTCGCGGGCTACTTGAGTCATGCCTTGGGCGCGGGCGATGTTGTTGAGGGCTGAACGAATAAGCAGTCCGTCACCGGCATCCTCCTCGAAGCACGCTTCAAGATACTCGGCCATATCTTCAGGAGTCTTGAGGTGTTCCGCTATGTCGAAGTCTGTAAATTCAGTCATGGCTTACTCCTTTTTTTCAAAGTCTGCTGCAATTTGCTTAGCGCGCTGGATATCGCGTTTCTGCGTTGATTTATCGCCGCCTATCAACAACAGGTAAACCACCTCCTCTCTACGAGTGAAATAAACCCGGTATCCAGGACCGTAGTGGATGCGCATTTCCGAAACGCCATTTCCTACTGTCTCACAGTCTCCGAAGTTGCCTGATTGTGCGTTATTCAACCTTGCCAGTACGCGTGCACGGGCCGGTTTATTGTTTAACGAATCAAGCCACTCCAGGAAATGCTTGGATTTCTTGAAGTGAATCATCTTGGATCGTATTCCTTGGGATACAGAATGACAAGTCACGATGCTCCGCAAAAGCAGTGCATCCCCATCGCAGACTCTGGTGCAAAACTGCGGGAGGGGAGCTTAGGGCGAGGGCTTTTGGCTGAACCAGCCGGCTGGTTCGGAGGGGGGTGTAAGGCGAATCAGTTTTTAAAGCGAGGTTGTCAAAAGGATGTCGATGATTGAGGCGCTTTCCTACGAGGTCATTGCACCTTGCGATACAGGCGACTCGGTCTTCCTGCTGGAACGAGGTGATGCTATCGCAGGCAAGCCAGCTCCCACAGTTTGGATTGTGTTCGATTCGAATGTGGAGGCCCTCCACAGAAATTTCCGACAGTGATTGGCGGTTGTCTTTAGGAAACTCAATCTCTAGTCTCCGAACACCACTGCAAACTCAGTGGTCGGGCGTCGCGGCCCGGATTTCTTCAGACGCAAAAGCGTCATCCTGTCCTTTCAGTTGGCACTTTTTTATCGTCTACTGTGCGGCGCTATGGTGGCTGTGCGCGGGATACCTTCGGGTATGCCGGTGTTCTGGAGAGCCGGTCCGCGAACCCGCGTTCAGCTACCACCCCCATCGCATCGCGGCGATCAGTGGTAGCTCCTTTGTACTTCTCCGGAGCTTCACAATGATTAAACCTACCCCCAATCCCCCTTTTCGGCTGTTCACCGTAGCCGACGGAATCAGCACCGAAGACCTGTTGGTCAACCTCATTGAAACACTCGCCTCGGCCAACGCGCTGAGTTGCGACTTGGCGTTTAGCCTGGAAGGATCGAAGCGAGAGGAGTTGTTGGGCGTCGCTCAGTTGATCGAGCTGGCGGAGTTACTGGCTGATCGGGTGCACGAAGGTGGCGGAAAACGCATTTAACACTTCGATGATCGATCGTTCCTGCGCTGATGTGTGGGAATGATCCCGTGAGACGCCTTTAAACGTCCCAGCTTGCTTCCCGTATGTGATTGAAGTTCACGACATCTACGCTGTGCTGATGAGCAAATCCAGCGACTCTTAGGTCATCTGTCAAAACTAGATAATTATCTTTGGCTGCACAGATAATACCGATGTCGGTAAGTCCGTAGGGCGACAGCTCATAATCGCAACTTATATCAAGAGCAGGGCAGTGAATCTCAATGACTGTCGATAATGATTTTTTAATGTTGCGTAGAAGTCGTGTAGCTTGCTCCCATAAAGCCCGTTTGTAAGGTTGCTGACTTCCGCAAGTATATGAGGAGTTGAAATAAGCTTTTCGAATTGATCAATCACGTTAAGCAGAAGTTTGTAATCTTTGGCGGTGTACCCGCTTGTTCTTTTGAAGCCTGCAATACTGGGTGTGCCTCCGATCAGTGCCAAGAGCAGAAGGTTAGTGTCGACTATGATTCCTTTTCTTCGATATTGCCGGATATATGTTTCGATCATACTTCGCGGATCTTCATGGAGCGGAACTCGCCAGTCTCCGAGTCAATGAAGAATGTTTTATATTTTCTTGCGTACATTTGTCCCGCTAAAGATGCGCCTAATCGTTGATATTTATCAGGGGCTGGAACATTGAAGCCAAGTGTTATTGCCCAAGTTTTGTCGCCTGGGTTTAACTCGACTTCCTCAAGCATCAAGTCCTGAAGTACTGTTTCCTGGCCTAGAAAGTCATTGGCTGCTGCCTTGGCAACTTGCACGGCTTCTTTGACGTCTATCATGTCAGCTCCTGAATAGAATTGAGTCTGGCTTGAACTGTTTCTGGAGTGTAGCAGTTCATGTTGTGGATTCATCGCCGTCCCTTTAGTCACAAATAGAGTTGATAGAGGTGGGCGATGATCCTGATCTATCGAATGAAATCTGCCAATAACTCGATTGTTTCTGCGGGCGACAAAAGCTCCTGATCCACCGCCACCAACACCGGCCGCCTCAACACCAACACCGGCACCCCCCGCTCCCGTGCCACTTCCAGCTTCGGCTCGGTAGCCGTGCTGCCGCTGTTCTTGCTGATCAGCACATCAATCTGCCGCCGCTCAAACAGCGCCCGTTCATCCTCGATCAAAAACGGCCCACGGGCGCCAATCACTTCGCAGCGCTCATTGCCGGGGTACACATCCAGTGCGCGCAGTGTCCAGAACTGCTCGGCGGGGATTTCGTCGAGGTGTTGTAACGGTTCACGGCCCAGCGTGAACAGTGGTCGCTTGAAGGGTTTCAGAGCTTCAATCAACTCCGCCCAGTCACCGACTTCGCGCCAGTCATCATCCGCCTGTGGCTGCCACGCCGGGCGGCGCAGGGCCCAGCAGGGAATGCCACACACACCCGCAGCACGGGCGGCATTGGCGCTGATCTGCGCGGCATACGGATGGGTCGCGTCCAGCACCAGCTCGATACCTTCATCGCGAATGAACTGCGCCAAACCTTCCGCGCCGCCATAGCCACCGACGCGCACCTGGCACGTAAGGTCGGTGGGAACGCGGCCAACACCCGCCAGGCTGTATATATGCTCGGGCCCCAGTGTGCGGGCGATGGCCAGGGCTTCCGTCACGCCGCCCAACAGCAGGATGCGTTTCATAGCGGCTTGATCACTTCCAGCAGGGTGATCGGCAGCGCCTGGCGCCAGGTATCAAAGTCCCCCAGTGGCTGGGCCTGGGCCACATGAATGCGGGTCAGCTCGCCGCCGTGTTGTTCGCGCCAGGCCATCAGGGTCATTTCACTTTGCAGGGTCACGGCGTTGGCCACCAGCCGGCCGCCCGGGCGCAGGTGTTGCCAGCAAGTGTCGAGCACGCCGTCGCGGGTTACGCCGCCGCCGATGAAGATGGCGTCGGGCGCTTCCAGGCCAGCGAGTGCGTGGGGCGCGGTGCCGCGAATCAACTGCAGGCCGGGGACGCCGAGTGCATCACGGTTATGTTCGATCAACAGTTGCCGGCCTTCATCGGCCTCGATGGCCAGGGCGCGGCAGCTGGGGTGGGCGCGCATCCATTCGATCCCGATGGAGCCGCTGCCCGCGCCCACGTCCCACAGCAGTTCGCCGGGCATCGGCGCGAGGCGGGCGAGGGTCATGGCGCGCACGTCGCGCTTGGTCAGTTGGCCGTCGTGCCTGAAGGCCGAGTCCGGCAGCCCTGCCAGGCGTGACAGGCGCGCTGTGTTGGCGTCGGCCACGCAGTCGATGGCCAGCAGATTCAACGCGGCAATCGGTTCGCCAGGCCAATCCCGGGCGATGCCGTCGATGCGCCGCTCATTCGGCCCGCCGAGGTGTTCAAACACACTCAGGCGACTTGCGCCAAACCCGCGCTCGGCCAATTGTGTGGCAATCGCCGCCGGGCTCTGGCCGTCATTGCTCAGCACCAGCAAACGCACGCCGCTGGCCAGATGCGCATTCAGCGCCGCCATCGGCCGGGCAACCACCGACAGCGTCACTACCTCTTGCAACGGCCAGCCCAGACGCGCCGCCGCCAGGGACACGGAAGAGGGCGCCGGCAGAATCAGCAGCTCATCGGCCGGCACCTGCCGCGCCAGGCTCGCACCCACGCCATAGAACATCGGGTCGCCGCTGGCCAGCACGCACACCGCTTCACCACGCCTGGCCAGCACCGGCTCCAGGGAAAACGGGCTGGGCCACACCTGGCGTTCGCCACGGATGCACACCGGCAACAAGTCCAGCTGGCGTTGCCCGCCAATAATGCGCGAGGCGCGCAACAGGGCGTGCCGGGCGTTTCTGCCCAGGCCCTTGAAGCCGTCTTCACCGATGCCTACTACCGTCAGCCAGGGCGACATATGAATTCCTTGAACGACATCCGACGGGCAGGCTTTTCATGCCGCCGGACAAAGCAGGCATAATACCGCGCCTTTACCCGTGAACCGGTAGCCCCGTGAAACCAATACCACCGTCCAATACCTTGCGCCCCTCGGCCTGTCCGGGGTTGCTGCGTATTGTCCAGGCGTTGGATGGCGGGATTTGCCGGATCAAACTGGCGGGCGGTTCGATCCGTGCCGAGCAGGCGTTTGCCGTGGCCGACGCCGCCCAGGCCCATGCCGGCGGGGTGATCGAGGCGACCAACCGCGCCAACCTGCAGATTCGCGGGATCGGCGCCGAACAGGATGCATTGATCGCCGCCTTGCTGGCCGCCGACCTGGGCCCCAAGCGTGCCGCCGGTGATGATGTGCGCAACCTGATGCTCAGCCCCAGTGCCGGCATTGACCGCGAGATGCTGTTCGATACCCGACCGTTGGCCGACCAGATCCTCACCACCCTGGAAACCCACCCGCGTTTCCATGAGCTGTCGGCCAAGTTCGCCGTGCAACTGGACGGCGGTGAAGCCCTGGCCATGCTCGAGCATCATCACGACCTGTGGCTGTCAGCCTTCGATGCCAATGGCAACACGCTGTTGGCATTCGGCCTGGCAGGCTGCCCGGCGCGGGATGCGCCCTTGGCGGCGGTACCTTTGGCACAAGGGCATGCACTGGTGGTGGCGGTGCTGGAGCGGTTCCTTGAGCTGGCCCGGCCTGATCAAACCCGCATGCGCCACCTGCTGGCTGAAACCGCTGTGGATAACTTTTTGCGGCAGCTGAATATGCCATTGCAGCCGGTTGATGGCTTTTCAAGGCACTCCAACCCCGCGCCGCTGCACCTGGGAAGTTATCCACAGCGCCAAAAAAACCAGGTCTACGTCGCCGCCGTCGCACCCTTGGGCCGCCTGGATTCGGCGATGCTCAGGGGCGCTGCGCAACTGGCCGTCGACCATGGCGACGCCACCTTGCGTGTCACGCCATGGCAAGGCCTGCTGCTGCCCAATATCCAGGATGCGGCGGCTGTCACCGAACGCCTCGAACAGCTTGGCTTTTTGTGTTCGGTGGACCAACCCCTCGCACGGATGATCGCCTGCACCGGCGCCGGCGGTTGCGCCAAAGGCCTGTCCGACACCAAGGCCGACGCCGTGCAACTGGCCGCGCTAGCGCCCGGCCACAGCGTGCACCTGTCCGGCTGCCCGCGTTCCTGCGCGGCCGCACACACCGCGCCGGTCACCCTGCTGGCGGTAAGTCCCGGCCACTACGACCTCTATTTTCGCGACGCAGGCCTGCCCGGTTTCGGCCGCCTGCACGCGCGCACTCTTTCTATTGAAGCGGCGGGCGCCTTGTTGCGCGCTCACCCACGGAGCAACACCGATGATTGATTACATCCGCGACGGTCAGGAGATCTATCGCAACTCCTTCGCGATCATTCGCGCAGAAGCCCGGCTTGATCGCATCCCTGCCGACCTGGAAAAACTCGCGGTGCGGGTGATTCATGCCTGCGGCATGGTCGACGCCATCGACGGCCTGCAATTTTCCGAAGGTGCCGGCAAGGCCGGGCGCGAAGCCCTGGCCGCTGGCGCGCCGATCCTGTGTGATGCGCGGATGGTCTCCGAAGGCGTGACCCGTACGCGCCTGCCGGCCAACAATCAGGTGATCTGCACCCTGCGCGACGACAGCGTGCCGGAGTTGGCCCGCGAGTTGGGCAACACCCGTTCCGCCGCCGCCCTGGAGCTGTGGCGCCCGCACCTGGAAGGCAGTGTGGTGGTGATCGGCAATGCGCCGACAGCGCTGTTTTACCTGCTGGAAATGCTCGACGCCGGCGCGCCAAAACCTGCACTGATCCTCGGGTTCCCGGTGGGCTTTGTCGGCGCCGCCGAATCCAAGGCGATGCTGGCGGCAGACAGCCGCGGCGTACCGTTCGTGATCATGCAGGGCCGCCTCGGCGGCAGTGCGATGGCCGCCGCCGCGGTCAACGCCTTGGCCACGGAGGTCGAATGATGCCGGCACGCGGACGTTTGATTGGCTTGGGCGTAGGCCCCGGCGATCCGGAACTGATTACCCTCAAAGCCCTGCGCCTGCTGCGCGAATCGCCGGTGGTGGCGTACTTCGTGGCCAAGGGCAAGAAGGGCAACGCCTTCGGCATCATCGAAGACCATTTGGTGCCCCAGCAAACCCTGATGCCGCTGGTGTACCCGGTGACCACTGAAGTGTTGCCGGCGCCGCTGTCCTACGAGCAAGTGATCAGCGATTTCTACGACACCGCCAGTGTCGACGTTGCGGCACATCTGGACGCGGGGCGCGATGTGGCGGTGATCTGTGAAGGCGACCCGTTCTTCTACGGCTCCTACATGTATTTGCACGACCGCCTGGCCGAGCGCTACGAAGCCCAGGTGATCCCGGGTGTGTGCTCGATGCTCGGTGGCGCCTCTGTACTGGGCGCACCGTTGGTGTATCGCAACCAGAGCCTGTCGGTGCTTTCCGGCGTGCTGCCCCATGACGAACTCAAGCGTCGCCTGGCGGATGCCGACGCGGCGGTGATCATGAAGCTGGGGCGCAACTTCACCAAGGTGCGTCAGGTACTGGAAGAATTGGGATTGGCGAGCCGGGCGTTGTACGTCGAGCGCGCGACCATGGCCAATCAGAAAATCGTCGCTCTGGATCAGGTCGATCCGACGTCCTCGCCGTATTTCTCGTTGATCATCGTTCCTGGTGAAAGGTGGCAAGGCTGATGACGGCTCCCGCGATTGTCATCCTGGGGCAGGGCAGCCTCGCCACGGCCCGCGCTATCCAGCAGGTGTATCCCGACGCACTGATCCACGGCCTGGCCGGGCGGGTCGAGGGCGCAGATCAGGCCTATAACGAATTCGGCGCCACAGTGCGCCAGTTGTATCAACAGGGCACGCCGATCATCGCCCTGTGTGCCGCCGGGATTGTGATCCGCACCCTGGCGCCGCTGCTGCTGGAGAAAGGCGTCGAGCCTGCTGTGCTGGCCGTCGCCGAAGACGGCAGCGCGGTGGTGCCGTTGCTCGGTGGCCTCGGTGGCGTAAACGTAATGGCGCGGGAAATCGCCGCTGCCCTGGACGTTGCCGCCGCGATCACTACCAGTGGCGAGCTGCGTTTTGGTACCTGCCTGCTCAACCCGCCCCATGGTTATCAGCTGGGGGATCTGGAGCTGGGCAAACGCTTTGTCTCGGATTTGCTGGCTGGCGAATCAGTACGCATTGAAGGCGCGGCGCCGTGGCTGGATCAGGCCAACTTGCCCCAGGATCAACAGGCGCGCTTGGCGATTCACGTCGGCAGTGCCGAGCGCACACCTGCGGCCAATGAGTTGCTGATTTATCCGAAGACGGTGCTGGTTACCTGCCAGCCGGGGCCGCAACTGGCCGGGCGAATTCGTGCGGCGTTGCAGGATGCCGGGCTCGCCGTGCAGTCCCTGGCTTGCTTGCTGGCGGCTGAAACGGAGATGGCCGATTCGTCATTGCACGAAGCGGCGTTGGAGCTGGGCGTGCCATTGCGCTTCGCCGATCTGGCGCCTCAGGCGGACATCGCGATCACGGTGGCCGAGGCCCCTCTGGACCTGTCCCTGATCGGTCGTCCCCGTGGCCGCCTCGCGGTGATCGGTCTGGGTCCCGGCGCTGCCGAACTGATGGTTCCGGCAGTAAAAGCCGAGCTGGCCCGCTGCACTGATGTGCTGGGTTACGAAACCTATGTGCGCATGGCCGGGCCGTTCCGCGCGGACCAGATCCAGCATTGCACCGACAATCGCGAAGAGATGCAGCGCGCGCGTCATGCCTTTGAGCTGGCGGCGCAGGGGCGTTCGGTGGTGGTGGTGTCTTCGGGTGACCCGGGTGTATTCGCCATGGCCGCCGCGGTGATCGAAGCCTTGCACGAGTCCAGCGACCCGGCCTGGCATCAGGTCGACCTGGAGATTTTGCCGGGCGTGTCGGCATCCCTCGCCACGGCGGCCCAGGCAGGTGCACCGCTGGGGCATGACTTCTGTGTGATGTCACTGTCGGACAACCTCAAACCCTGGTCGATCATCGAGAAGCGCCTGGACCTGGCGTCCCAGGCCGACCTGGCGCTGGCGTTCTATAACCCGATCTCCCGTGCGCGGCCCTGGCAGTTGGGACGCGCCCTGGAAATCGTCGCGCAGCACCGCACGCCTGAAACACCGGTGGTCTTGGGCCGTGACATCGGTCGCCCGGGCCAGACCCTGCGAGTCACCACCCTGGGGCAACTGACGCCGGAGCAGGTGGACATGCGCACCATGGTGCTGATCGGTTCGTCCACCACCTGCGTCTTTGCGCGGGCAGGTGGTGGCGAGTGGGTCTACACGCCACGTTGGTACGGCGAGAAACCCGCCTCCTGAAAACAACGGCGGCCCCGCCATGGGGCCGCTTTGAAACGTCAGTCATTGATGCCGGAAAGGTCTGCTTGCCGAGGTTTTTTTGCATCGGCTCAAGTCATACCTTTCTCTACGGCTTGAAGAAAAGCACGGCGCTTTTGTGTGCCGCCGCCTCATCCCCAGCGTTTACTCAGCTGCGCCGCCTGCAGTGATTTTTCCTGCGGGTCGCGGCGCGTCCCGTGGTCAATTTTCAGCAGCTCAAAATCCCCGGCAAGTCGACTAGTGTTGGCGTTGAGCCCCATGTTGGGGGTTATGGAGAAATGGCTATGGAGCGAAACAACAAACGGATCAACAGCGCAAAAAGGAGGAAGCTGATTGCCGCTTACCGGCTTCCGGGCGCGCCCGGCCTGGCGTCGGGGTTGAGCGCGCCGGTGAAGCCCGAGGCGGATGATGAGCTGGACGCGGCGGTGGTGAACAACAGCGTCATGTCGTTTGTGCAAGGCATGACCAGCCTCAACAAGGAGTACACCCGCAAAAGCTATTTGCTGGCGAGCAGCTACGTCAGCGATGTGCTGCGGGTCGCCCGGGGCACAGAGGCCTGGTACAACGAATTCATCAAGGTCATGAGCAGCCTCGGCTGGATGCCGGTCAGGAGCAGTTTCGAGCGGGTGTACACCTCTCGCAAGGGGCTGTCGGTACAGCTGGCGGCGCTGAACCTGATGGCGGCCACCGTGGCCTCGACGTTTCTGTCGGGGCCGCTGATCAGTGTATTGCCCAAACGGGTGGCGGAGGCGGTTGAAGCCTTGAAGCAGCTCCCGGCCTCATTTGAGTTATTCAAGCGAAATACCACCACGCGTGACGGTGGCGATTTCGGCTTGGCGTCCTGCTCGGAAATCGCCGGGGAAGTTTCGATGGTGCTGGTGACGTACAGCTCCCACGGCGTCAGCAAGCAACTGGGCATACCGTTTCTGGAGTGGGACAGTGCATCCGTCGAGGCCTTCAGTGGCCGCACGTGCCTGGTGCTGAACAGCTCGGTGGTCAACGAAGACACGATTCAACTGCTGCGGGACAGCGCAGGGGACAAGGTCCGCCTGGCTATCGCCAACTACAGGATTTGATCTACGGCACCAGGTAACCGCGTACACCGGTGAAGATGATTTGTGCGGCCAGGGCGCACACGAACAGCCCCATCAACCGGCTGACAATCTGCAAGCCCTGGTCGCCGAGGATGCGTTCGATACGGTTGGACAGGTACAGCACCACGCCCACCGTCAGGCTGGCCAGGGCGATACTGAGGATCGCGGTGATCTTGTCGTCCCAGTGCGGCTGGCTGACGCCCATCACCAGCAGCGCACCGATGGTGCCGGGGCCGACGGTCAGGGGAATGGTCAGCGGCACGATGGTCACGTCCTGCTGCACGTTGTCGGTCTGCACCGCCGACTTGCCCTGGGCCATGCCCAGGGCCGAGATGAACAGCAC